>ERZ650302.2133-NODE-2133-length-10730-cov-7.740609_pt1 | contig 10730 bp, 7 predicted proteins | sample MGYA00376238_ERZ650302 | MGnify/ENA primary metagenome ERZ650302 (study PRJEB26733, sample SAMN07839298) | wastewater metagenome | biome: urban; feature: wastewater treatment plant; material: waste water | place: USA: North Carolina | collected 2016-04-28 ... | reverse complement strand
TGCTGGGAGCCAGTCAAGATGGACGATCCCAGGCTGACCGCCCACCCTGACTGGCTGAAGGAATTCCGTGATTTTGCCTGGAGTGACAGCAGCAGTCTTACCTTGCATCAGTCGGCCCGCATTGAGCGGACGGAAAAGGGCTTTCAGATCTGTATCTATAACCGCACAGACTACGATGCGCTTCTTGCCATGCTGGAAAACAGGGGCTTCTCCCTGCCCACGGCGGACGAGTGGGCCTACCTGTGTGGCGGCGGGTGTCGGACCCTGTTCCCGTGGGGAGATGGGTTAGACTACTCCATGCGTCTGCGCTGGTTTGAGGACATGGATGAGGATGAGAACCGGCCCTATGACATGGAGGAACCCAACTTCTTCGGCCTGTCCATCGCCTACGATCCCTATATGCGGGAAGTGGTGCAGGCTGATAGGCTTACCACCTGCGGCGGTGATGGCGGGTGCAATATCTGCGGTGGGCTGGGCCCATTTCTCGGTTTCCTACCCTGTTCGCCCCACTGTAAGCCGGAAGTGCAGGAGGACAATGAACTAAACGGAGATTATGACTTTTATCGGCCTATCATTCGGCTGGAGAACTATGATTGACAATAGAAGCTTGATACGAAATAAAGAAAGAGAGGTGCCGACATGGGAGCATGGGGCATAAAAGCATTAGAGCGTGACGAAGGGCTGGATGTACTGGACATCCTCAAAAATGAATATGTACCGGAGCATCCGGTAATGGATCTGGGCGAGATGATCGAACTGATGAAAGAGGAAGTCATGCTGGGATCTGACTTCTCACAAATCGACTTCCTCTTTGACAATACTGCGATGGCTCTGGCGGAGCTGTATTTCCAATGGAAGGATAACGGCAAGCTGGACTACGATCATGAAGAAGCTATATGGGATAAAGTCACCGGTTTCACAGCATCCAAAGAAGCCCTTGCTTTCCTGCTGCGGCAGCTCACCGACATCAAAAACGAGGTGCCGGACGAGGACGGCATCCGTGAGATTGTGGATCTTTGGAAGAACGAGGACAGCGGTGAGATCGCTCCTGCGTGGTTGGAACACTTGAATCAGCTCATTGATCGACTGGATTCAGAACAGGAGGCACGACAAATGTATATCAAAAAATACTGGGGCAACTTTATTGGCGGTTCCGATGACAGTCTGAACCTTGTGGCATTTTTGGAAGACCAGAAGAAAGAGGAGATCCCCCTCAGCGAGATATTTGCCAAGATTGGGCTGGACAAACAAAACTGGGACTTCCGCCAGACCGTGGAGTATCTGGAGTTTACACACTCCGATGGCGTGGAGATGGACTTCCACTTCGCCATTGATGTGGTCACTGATCTGGCCGCCATCCTGCTGGAGTGCAGCGTCAGCGGCAGTGTAAACCTTCAGGATCTGGACGAGTACAACACCCCTGCCCGCCGCATCCGCATCACCGTCACGCCAGAGGAGCATGACGCCATGAACAAGGCACTGGCGGATTTTGCCCAGAATCCGCTGGAATATGACCTCAGTGAGATGATGGACAACGAGGAGATCCAGGAGATGGCTCGGGATGTGGAGGCGCTGCGGAAGGAACTGTACGAGGCCGCTGGCCGCAACCGGGACTACCATGTGAAAGCGGAGGATGTGAAATCTCTGCTCCCTGACTGGGAGGGCGCCGATGGCTGCATCGCCACCAACCGCATCACAGTAGAGGGCCGCAAGATTGGCTACTGCTACCGGGAGGAGCCGGACGGCGGCTGGGACAGCGGCTGGCGCTTTACCGCCGGTGATGAGAGCGACGAGTACATGGACGACCCTAACAACGCCGGGATCTACAAGCTGAACACGATCTGCAATGACGATCCCGACATCATTCCTCTGCTGAACACCCCCGCTCCCTGCGCCTTTGAGCGGGATGAAAATGGCGTGTTCCAGCAGATCAAAGACTGGAAACCAGATGAGGACGAGGAGGACCCTGATATGGATATTTTGAAGCAGTGCCAGAAGTGGCATGAGGAGGACAAACACCAGAAAATCGTTGACGCACTGGAGGCAATCTCTGCCGAGGAGCGTACCCCGGAAATGGATATGGAGCTGGCCCGCGCCTACAACAATCTGGCGGACTCCAGCGAGCCGGAGGGAAGGAAGCTGCTTCACCAGGCACTGGAACTGATGCAGTCCCATGAGGAGGAACTGGGAGATACTTATTCCTGGAATTTCCGCATGGGGTATGCCTATTATTATCTGGATCAGGAGGGCCGCGCTCTGCGGCATTTTGAAAAAGCTCTGGAACTGCATCCCGGTGATGATCCTAAGCTCAACACCCGACAGGACATGGAGGAACTAATTGACTCGTGCAAAAAGGGTATTTCTCTGCCGCAGTTCTGGGAGTGCTTCCGGGAGCGGACAGAGAACTGTTGGGAAACCTTTGCCGAGATGGAAGCAGAATTGCGCCAGATGATGGATGAGGACAAAGATCACACCCGCGGCGCAGAACTCGTGGCCCAAATGGAAGGGGCTTTGAACCAGGCGTTTGACGAAATCTCCTTCGAGATGGGCTTCAATGGCGAAAAGCATGAGTTGATCCTCACCCCGGAGGGCGACAAGGTCAAGCTGTTTGAGCTGATTTACTTCCAGAAGCACGCCCCCAAGGAGGTGCTGGAGCACTGGAACATCCTTGTGGGCCGTCAGCCCCTCCAGAACATCGGTCTGCGCACCGAGGATGGCTGGGACATCTCCGGGGAGGATGTGCAGATCTGGCTGGAGGAGCAGGGTGAAAACAGCTTCGCCATCTCCGCCTACTGCGAAAAGCTGCTGCCTATGCTCCGGGAGGAGGAAGGCCGGGCCTGGTGGATGCTCACTACCCTCACCGACCAAGTGCTGGGCGAGATCTCCCACATGAGATACATAGACAGCTTTGATGTGCTGGAGGAACCCAAGGCAGAGCCGTCCTTCCTCCTGTCCCAGCTGCCCGACAAACTGCGGGAGCAGGGCCTGGAGCTCTCCACCGACCCGGAAGCCTATCTGGAGAGCTACCTTGGTTACAAAATGGAACCCAAACAGGACCCGGACGCCGATTGGCGGCTGGATGTAATGGCCGGTTCCACCTGCTGTGTGCCGCTCATCAACGGCTATCTGAATGCCGACAATGATTTTATGGACGATCTCCATGCCGACGGCGCGGTGGCGGGCTTCTTCTGCTATCCCCTGGATACCCTGCGGGAGGAGGAAGGCAGTCAGAAAATTTTCGACTTCCGGGACAAACTGGAGGAAGTGCTCACCGGCGGGGATGGTTCGGAAGTGCTCACTCTCACCGGCGGGGCTACCGGCCTCTACTGTGGCTATGTGGACTTCATCGCCTGGGACATCCAAGAGGCGCTGAACATGGCGAAAGAGTTCTTTGAAGGCACGGACATCCCATGGGCCATCTTCCACACCTTCCGCCGTGAAGCCGGTTCTGTACCCCTAAAGCAACAAGATGATGGGACAGAAACTGAGAATCAGGATGACGAGTTGGACGAAACGCTGACGGGCATGGACTATATTCCTTATACCCAACAGAACGCCGAAGCATTCTTCGCTCAGCTGGAGCAGTGGAACGACGAAGACGAGTACACCCGCTGTATCCAGGCACTGAATGCCATCCCGGAGAACTGGAGGAACTACCGCACCGCCTACGCCCTGGCCCGTGCACTGGAGAACTACGCCATCATCGGGGACCATGACGAAGGTACTTTGAAATCCAAGGGAGACAAAGCCCTTCTGAGGGCCATTGAGGTGCTGGAGTCCGTCCGGGAGGAAGGCCAGGACAAGGCGGAGTGGAATATGCGGATGGCCTATGGCTATCAGTATCTCTACGGCCAGGAGGAAAAGGCCATTCCCTACGCCCAGCGGTGGGCAGAGTTGGACCCGGAGGATGAAAATGCTCCGGCGGTAATTCGGGAGTGTAAGGCGGAGATCCGGAAACGCCAGCGCAGCCGGAAGAAGAAGGCCAAATTCGTGCCCGGTGATACCCCATTTGAGGGCTTCGACCTCACCAACTTCTGGGATGATAATTGGTATGCACTGAAAGAATATGTCAGTGATCCGCCTTCCGATGAGCTGATTGCCAGCGTGGAGGAGGAACTGGGCTACAAGCTGCCCGCCGCCTACATCTGGCTGATGAAGCAGCACAACGGCGGCATTCCGGTGAACACCTGCTATCCCTGCGATGAGCCTACCTGTTGGGCAGAGGACCATGTGGCCATCACCGGCATTTTCGGCATCGGACGAGAAAAGAGCTGCTCCCTCTGCGGAGAGCTGGGCAGCCAGTTTATGATCGATGAGTGGGAGTATCCTGCCATCGGTGTGGCCATCTGCGACTGTCCAAGCGCCGGACACGATATGATTTTCCTGGACTACCGGGCTTGCGGTCCCCAGGGAGAGCCTGCGGTAGTCCATGTGGATCAGGAAAATGACTATAAAATTACCCATCTGGCAGATAGCTTTGAGGAATTTATCCGCGGACTGGAGCATGAATCCCTCTATGATCCGGATGAAGATGTAGAGGATCTTGAGGATGACGCCGACGAGGAGAAAACTGACCGTAAGGGCTCCTTTGCCGGGTCTGTGCTCCTCTCCAAAGCGGAATGGGACAAGGAGCAGTTGATCCGGAATCTACGGGAAGAATGGGGCATCGTAGATGAGGAGCCGGATGAGGGCGACGAAGATGTTGAGAACAGCGATGACGCTGTGGTAATGCGGGTCGGCAATATGATGCTGATTGTGACACTATTCCACGGTCACATCCCGGACAATGAAGCAGAGATCAACGCCGAAAACAACTATATGTGGCCAGAGGCCGTAGAAGTGGCCAAAGCGCACAAGGCCCATATCATGGTGGCTGTGTTGGGCGAGGAGGAAAAACTGCTGGAACGAGGTAAGCTGTTCACCAAGGCGATGGCAGTGTGCTGCAAGCAGAAATACGCCACCGGTGTCTACACCAGCGGCGTGGTATTTGAGCCTCGTTTCTATGAGGGCCTTGCCGATATGCTCAAAAAGGACGAACTGCCCATCTTCAACTGGGTTTGGTTCGGCCTGTACCGGAGCGAGGGGGGCCTAAACGGCTACACCTACGGCATGGATGTGTTTGGCAAGGAGGAAATGGAGGTGTTGAACACCGACGCTGAGCCGGAGGAACTGCGGGACTTTTTGGCCAGCCTTGCCTCCTATGTGCTGGCGTGTGATGTGACGCTGCAAGACGGCGAGACCATCGGTTTTTCTGCGGACGATAAGCACACCATCACCCGCAGCCCCGGCGTCTCCCTGCCGGAGGAACAGATGACCCTGAAGATCGGTTACGAGCCTATAAAGGGAGATCCGGAGGATGACAGCTGCGACCACTCAGACAATGATGACACGCAGGATGAGGAAGAATTCAGTAATCCCGAAGTCTACACCGAGGAGGAGATGGAAGCCGTCGAGGAGCACATTGAGCAGTATTTCGGCAAGTTCGAGAATGTGTTCCATGAGCTGGTTTCTCCCGACATCCATGTGGACATCTGCGTGGTGCCGCCCTCTGAGGAGCGGGACTACTGCACCCTGGTCACCATGGGCATGGGCGCTCACCGGATGAATGTGCCGGAGGAACTGGCGGAATATAAGCTGGAGCGGGCGGAGCTGGCCATTGCCCTGCCTGCGGACTGGAAGCTGGATCAGGAGTCCATGAAAGACGAAAAGTGGTACTGGCCCATCCGCCTGCTGAAATCCTTGGCCCGCCTTCCCATTGCCAGCGATACCTGGCTGGGCTTTGGACATACCATGGATAACAAGGAGAACTTTGCGGAAAATACGAAGCTGTGTGCCGCCATTCTCACCGGCCCCCAAAGTACAGAGGAGGGCGGCGAGGTCTGCACCCTGCCGGGCGGCGAGGAGGTCAACTTCTATCAGGTCATTCCGCTTTATGAGGACGAGTTGGACTATAAACTGGAACATGATGTAGACGCTCTGCTGAACAAGATGAGGGGGATCAGTTTTGTTGTAAACCCCACTCGTCAGAATGCGATCACCCGTGGCACCCTTTCCAATGATAATTTTGACGGTGAGATGGACGACGCTTCCTATCACCTTGAGAGCATTGAGGAGAAGGAACTGCCTATTGACCCCATCAATGCTTATAACCACATGGCCATCTACTTGCGCTGGTGCATGGAGCACGACCTGATGGGCGAGGACTTCCTGAAAGAATACAGCGAAGTGGCCAAACAGGTCAAAGCCGACCCTGCCAGCGTGGATCTGCGGGAGTTTATCCGGGATGAGCTGGACGGCTGTCTGTTCTCTGTGCTGTTCAATCAGCAAGGCCGTGCCTTTGCAGGCTATTACTACGGAGAGGGCGACAGTCCCTACTATCCTGCCGACATTGATGACTATGCCCTGAAATATTTTGGTCCGTCCCGATACCACTCCAATGAATTTCAACAGGAGGCATACTTATTCATCCCATTTGATGAGAAATACTATCAGACCATGGCTCAAGTGATTGAGGAACGCTTTGAAAACTGGCAGGGACAGGACTTCGACGAGGACACGCTGGAGCCTTCCGAAGTGGCTCATGCCATCATGGAGTATCTGGACTGCGAGTGTACCTATTTCCCATCCATGGCAGATGATGACCCCATCATGTCGGCATACAGCTACGCCCAGCGGCTGGGGGTACGGGAGGGCTTTGTTCCCGTGCTTATCCAGGCGGATGATGAAACGCTGTTGGAATGTCTGGTAATGAACGCCGACCCGAAGAATGATGTAGACATTTACGAATTTGACCTCAAAGCTGTAACGGAGTACCGGAAGAAGATGCTCTCCGCTCCCATCAAGGACGGAAAGGCGGTTTTGGAGGAATTGACCGGCCAGCGCAAGGAAGAAGCCGAGGACGATGATCTGGACTGGGAGGAGGAAGTCCTGGGCGAGATGGAGGGCGGAGAACCCAACGACCGCTTCGCAAACTATTGGAACGATGATACCGGAATGACATATCCGCTCATTCTGGCTAAAATTCCGGTAAAGAACCCCTGGGAGATCTTCGCCTACCTGCCCTTTGGAAATTGGAATGAGTGTCCCGACACACCGGACCTGATGGCAGTGGCGAAATACTGGTTCGAGCAACATGGTGCCATCCCTGCCGCCATGAGCCACGATGAATTGGAGTTTGAACTTCCAACTCCGATCTCCAAGGAAAGAGCTATGGAGGTGGCTGTGGAGCAATATGGTTTCTGCCCAGATCTGGATCAGAATGAGGATGGAAGCATTGGCTCCTTGGCAGATGTCCTGTGGCAGTCCACCGTCTGGTATTTCTGGTGGGATTGATGGGAGGTGCGACCAATGACAGAATATCAGAAAACCTATATCGAACTAAAAAAACAGTTTGTTGCGACCAATGAAGGTCCGGACAGTGTCCGCGCTCTATATACCTTCAAGGAAGAACTTGAGCAGAGTGAGGATCAGCAGGCCAAGGAAGTGCTGGTGGATGTGTATGATCTGCTGGACTTCAAGAAGGATGCCTACGAACTGCTCTGCCAAATCGGAAATCGTTCCGATAAAAAGACCCTCAAGCGGCTGGGCACGCTGAAGGACTATGCGGAAAACTGGGGCAATCATTATGCTCTCCCCAAGCCCAAAACGCCGGAGGAAAAGCAGAAAGAAAAGGAACGGCAGGCCCAGCTGGGCCTGCCCGCCTTCCGGTATCACCCAAACCCTCTGGAAACTGGGGCTTTTGAGGAATCCGCAGACGGCGTTGTCTGCGACTGCTGCGGCAAGACGACCCATATTTTCTATACAGCCCCCTTTTACGCCGTGGAGGATATTGCATATCTGTGCCCAGAGTGCATCGCCAACGGCGAAGCAGCCCGGAAATATGACGGTAGTTTTCAAGATGATTTCTCTGTGGACGATGGTGTAGACGATCCGGAGAAGCTGGACGAGCTGATCCACCGCACCCCCGGCTACTCCGGCTGGCAGCAGGAATACTGGCGCGCCCACTGCGGCGACTACTGCGCCTACCTGGGCCATGTGGGTGCCAGAGAACTGCGGGCACTGGGTGTGCTGGAGGAGGTGCTGGACGATCCCATGTGGGACGATGAGCAAAAAGAAATGATCCGGGAATCTGTCAATGGCGGGCATCTGCAATGCTATCTGTTCCAGTGCCTCCACTGCGGAAAACACCTGGTCTGGATGGATTTTGATTGAGGTGGCAACATGGAGAAGAAGGATTTTCCCAAGGGAACCAAGCCCCGTGAGATCTTCGTCTATACCTGTGAGCGGATCGCGGAGCCTTTGAACCCGCTGGGCTACAAATACCGCAAGAGCAAAAATGACATCTACAAAAAAGACGGCATCTTTGTGTTCTCCTTTTACTTTTCCCCCTCCATCCGCTTTGGCTCCACCACTTTTACTGCCTTCTTCGATGTGAGTTCCCCGGTGATTGCCCAGTGGCGCAGTGAGCAGGAAGGGACGGAGGAAACCTATGATGGTATCGTGGGTACCTCCATCGCCCGGCTGACCCACCGGTATGATGACTTCCCCCGCTATGAGGTATCTACTCTGCTGGAGCGGGAACGCTCTATCCAGGAAATTTCCGGGCAGATCCAGGACTATGCACTACCATTCTTTGCCCGGTTTTCCAATCTGCCCAAGCTGCTGGACGATGTGGAACAGGAGGGGTTCTTCCCCCATCGGAAGGGGTTCGATGTCCCTAAGCGGAATCGGGAGTTCATCGAATGCTTCCGGGAGTATCTCCAAAAGCAGTAGGAATCAGCAGAAAGGAAACAACACCTATGTCAAACAGTAGAGTATCCACTTGGAGTGGAATCCGGAACAAATTGGAGAATGACTACCTGTGCCCGGCACTCCGGGGCCACATCCAGTATTTTGCCACCAGTTACAGCAAAAGCGCCGACCATGAGGGCCGGGCCGCCATTCGTGTGGACGGCGTGGAAGTGCTGCGGAGCAACTACTACACCTATTTTGAAAATGTGTGGACGAAATTTCATCACTTGCGCTCCACCACGCTGAAAGATCACGACTCCGCAAAAGAGGCCATCAATCAGGCTCATGCCTATGCGCTGGAGCAGGGCACCTTTGACCAAAAGGTGTTCTATGAGGCGTTTGGGATCTTTGACAACCAGAGCATCGAGAAAAGCCTTGTCAGCGAGAATCCCCTTGTCCGTATCTTTGCCCTTCTGGATCGCAGGCTTGGCAAGCGCCGCCTGCTGGCTTTGGAGGACTCCATGGAGCAGGAACTGGACTGGGTGCGGGCTTTCTATGTGATCCGGTTGCAGGCCGAAGGGCTGATGGAAGCGAATAACATTTAGGAGGAACCACCATGTCACAGATCGCGTCCTTTTATCTGATAAAAAATAACCAGCGGCAGGAGTTGTCCGACGGTGACTGCTCCGGCGCGGTCTATATGGCCATCTGGGACTGGTGTGAGAGCGAACTGGATCTGGATGTCCGTTTTCCTGCTCCCCAGACGGAAGACACCCTGGACTGCGCTCTGCTGGAGGGAGAGCTGGCGTCTCAACTGCTGGCAGCTCTGCGGGAGCAGGACCTCCCGGAGCTGGCCGCTGAAATTGCCCCGGACTGGGATCTGCCCACCGAGGCGGTGCAAAGCGGGCTTAATACGCTGCGCTCCCATCTGGAACTGGTGCAGGGCGATGCTGCTCTGCTGTATGAAATGACATGAGAACGGAGGGATACCATGCTGGCAAAGCGGTTTGAACACATTTTACATGATCTGGGCATGGCTGGGCTGGAACACCCTCTGTTCTACCATGCACCGGTGGGCATTCGTTTTAAGATCGGCGGGGAGGAACCAATCTATCTGGATAGGCGTGCGGCGAAGCTGAAAACCAACCCCGCTTATGTTCAGGGGGCGCTGGACCGAGCCGCCGCGATCTATCGGGCACTTCCGGCGGTGCCGGACCTTCTGCGGATCGACGGGTATCCCGATGAAGAACCCGCCGAGTCCCTGCTGACCGTTATCCGGCAGCGAGTGGGCCTCCCAGTTCCCGATGAACAACTTTCGGCCACAGAGCAGGATGAAGATGGGGATACCCATGCACAAGTGCAGTTTTACTGGGATCTCAGCAAGATCAGCTTTCAACCAGAGCTGCTTCTTCGGGAAATCATTCTGGGGGACATCGGCGGCTGGAACGGCTTTGTGTCCAGCGTCTATCTGGCTGGGCCGGGGCCGTTCCTCTACCATTTGTACGATGACCGTGGGCTGGATGTGCTGGGCGGCTCACAGAAGCTGCTATCACGCTTTTCAAAGAACGAGCCGGAGTTGCGCGCAGCGCGCAGATAATCCCGGCAGTTAAACAAAATCTAATCAAGGTTGAGAGCTTTTTCTTCAGCCTTCGTCTTTGCCATGGCGTTTTTCTCCAATCTGAAAATTACAAATTGCGGACAAAAAGGACGCATTGTTGTGGCAAGCAGGGCTTTTGTCTATACAAACGCCATTTTTGCGTTGCAAAATGCTTGTTGGGCTGTGCCCAATCCCCTTCATTCTGCACCGTTCCGATGCAGGCTGCGCGTTTTTTCAAAACGCTTCTATTTATATAAGGTAGAGTTTCAAGACAGTTGCGCTCTGCAATTTTGATGGAGACATCTCAAGCCAAACGAACAGCCAGCAACGGCCTCAACGGTAAGTGAGGTCATAATGCTGGCTGTTCTTCGTTCAGATCGGAACGGAAAGCATTCGACATTTT
>ERZ650302.2130-NODE-2130-length-10747-cov-32.129349_pt1 | contig 10747 bp, 6 predicted proteins | sample MGYA00376238_ERZ650302 | MGnify/ENA primary metagenome ERZ650302 (study PRJEB26733, sample SAMN07839298) | wastewater metagenome | biome: urban; feature: wastewater treatment plant; material: waste water | place: USA: North Carolina | collected 2016-04-28 ... | reverse complement strand
TGTCTGACTCACTCAAAGTTGACTTCGCTTTGGTTTATTTTTTTTACTTGGTTGTATATTGTTATTTCAAAGATCTCTCGTTCTTTCGCTTCATCTAAAACTTTAATTTCTGTCATCGTTTGTTTCAGATTTGCGAGTGCAAAAGTAAAAACTTTTTTTGAATTGACAAAATATTTTTTGAAAAAATTTTTATTTTTTTTCAGAACCTTCTGTTTCACTATTTCTAATTAGCTCTACTTAATCAGCTCCTCTCTCAATACCTTATCTCGCTTCTACTCTTTCCCTTTATTTGGGACTGCAAAGATAAGAACTTTTTCGTAACCTCCAAATCTTTTTGCAAAAATTTTTTAGTTTTTTTTTCGTCTCTCAATTTCGTTCTTTATAATGTTCTTCTGCGCTACTCCTTTTCTTTAGAGTGGTGCAAAAGTAGAACCTTTCTCCCTCTCAATCCAAATGTTTTATGATGTTTTATTTCGATTGTGTAAAACTTATTTCATAATATGCTGATTTTATTTATGATAAAAGCATTTGAAAGTTATTAACAATAAGCTAATATTATTAAAAGGATTGTAAAATTTGATTCGTTTGTGGAAATTAGTCATTTGAATTGTTAATTATAGAGGATTTTTGCAGCCCGACTTGAGCGGAAATCCTTTTTTTTTGGATGGAAATGTTTTGGCAAAAAAAAGATTGGGAGCGGAAGGCGGAATAGCTGCCCTGATAAAAATTGGGTAGAGAGTTTTTTTGTACGTTGTATTATATATTACAATTGGTAGTAGAGTATCAAAAATTATTATGATTATATAATTTACAGTAAAAATGCAAAGTCGCAAGAAAATCAAAGATTTTCATTTGTAACAAAGTTAAAATTTTGTGATTTGAAATTGTGATTATTTAAAATTGAAAATTTTACACCTTTACGCTTAAATTTATATTATGTACTGAATCTTATTATAATATAATGCTTACAATATATTTTGAAGTTGGAAGAGCTTCGGCTTTTAGAATAAGTTTTTTATTTTCTTGAAAAAGAAATAACCGATAAATATGCCAATAGTGTCTGCTATGATGTCTAAGGTTTCCATGCTTCTACCTAGGTGCATTTCTTCTTGAAGGATTTCTGTGAGGAATGCGTAGATAAGCATTATATATATGTATATGGAAAATTGGGTTTTGGGGAATGCTGCGCTGAAGGATAATCCTAAGAATGCAAAGATGGATAGGTGTATGATTTTGTCTATGCCTGAAAACATAAACCAATATTCTTGGTTTTCTACACCTGGCTTGAGGAGCATATATGTAAGTATTGCCCAATAAATGGGCAATACGATTCTGAATATTTTTGAAATTTTATCCAATGAGTTCTTGGTATTGCTCTGCGGTAAGTAGCTCTGATTGGTCTGCGTCTGCTGAAATTTCTAGTTTTATGATCCAACCTTTACCATAAGGATCTGTGTTTACTAGTTCTGGTTCGTTTTCTAGAGCTTCGTTAAATTCTATTACTTTACCAGAAACTGGTAAGTATAGGTCTGATACGGTTTTTACTGCTTCTACACTTCCGAAAACATCTCCTGCGCTTAGTTCGTCTTCTAGAGAATCTACATCTACAAAAACGATGTCTCCTAATTCTCCTTGTGCGAAGTCTGTGATACCGATGGTAGCCACGTTGTTTTCGATTTTAATCCATTCGTGATCTTTGGTGTACTTAAGTTCTGATGGTGTGCTCATTTTAAAATTTATTATTTTTCCAAAAATACGGATTTTTGATAAAGTTGCAAAATAAAGATTGGGATAAAAAAAGAACCGACTGATTGCCGGTTCTATACTATATATATAGTGTGTAATGATTAAAATCCTTGCCCTCCTCCAAAATTAAATGTAGCGGTAAGACCGGCTCTAATGGTAGAAAGTGGAAATGCTGTAGAGATTTTGTACTTGGTCATCATCTGATCATAAAAGAACTTAAGATTAAAATTTTGCGAAATATTGTAATCTGCTGTTAATTTAAGGCTGAATAATTTTTGACCTCCTGTAATCTGTGAATCATCTAGAAGGAAATTACTAATTCTGGTCTGATTATCTCTGAGAGAGAAATCTGCTCTTATATTAAGGTCGCTTTTTAGATCTCTTTCTTTTCCTTTGAATCTTACTTTTAGTTTTAAATCCTTTAGAATATACCCAAAACCTACTACAAACTCTGACCCTAAATCTTCGGTAAGTGTAGTATTTACTAAACCTAATGAATATAACCTGCTCCTGTTATATGCAAATTTGAACTGCATATTGTTTCTCATGGTAACATCTGCTCCTAATAGCGGAGAAAATTCTTCTATGTAACCTATAGTTGTAAAGGTGTAAGGATTATAAAAGTCTCCGTTAGCATCTTTGCCAGATAATGATGGATCACTAATAGAATTGGTTTGGAAATTATAATAATCTACACTTCTCTGGATACCTGTAGCTGTATAAGTAGATGTGTAAGCATGCAAAACATCAAACTTAGAAAACTTGCTATTGATGAAAGGAATATTTTTAAGTCCTGAATAAACTAGCTTCCAATTTGGTAATGGAAATTTTGATTTGGCAGGATCATTTCTAGTTGGTGATTTACCTTCTATTGCGGCTTGAAATGCTGGGATTAAGACATAAGCATTTGCCTTACTATAGCCTTCTGCATAACCATCTGCTCCTAATGTGCCTCCATAAGACTGAGAAATGATTTTGGTATTTTCTATAATTTTATTGTAAATACCTGCTCCGTTCATAAAACTTGTACCAAAGATGATATTAGAATTGGTAAAAGTTATCAATTCACTTTGGTAAGAGTAATCTCCATTAATTAATAAATTATAATTGCTGTGAATTAAATTTTTAGCATAATTTCTAGCAAAAGTAAGATCTATCCTCAAATCATTGGCTGGCTGAATCTGGATATTCCCGTTAAATGTCTGATTGGTTAACTGAGAGTACGCATCTGTCATTAAAGTAGAGCTAGAAATCCAACTGTTTTCTATTGCATATCTTCTGATATCTGCCTGCGACCCCAGTAAGAATCCTAAGGTAGGACCACCAAGTCCTTGTCCGTAACCGTAGAAATTAGGCGAAGACAAAAGCCCTGGTAGAACAGTTCCGTTATTTTCTGTATAATTAAAGTCTATTTGCTTAATAGAAGTAAGTGCGTATGCAAATGCTTGCAATGGTTTTAATCTATTTTTGAAAGTGTAACTTTTGAAATCTTTTTTAGTTCCTTTTTTAGCATAAAGTTGAGTATAGGCATTATTAAGCGAATCAATTTCTGCCTTGCGTTTAGACATTACTTCGTTTACTTTTCTGAAATAATTAAATTTATTAAAGAAAGAACTAAAATCTGCACTACCTGTAGCATTAATATTACGGGTATTCTGCGCCAAGTTTCCTAGATTATCTGATGGATTGGCGGTAAGAACCGTAGAACGTGCGCTCCAGTTGTATTGTGTGCCATAACCTACCTCAGCATTTAAGAAATCTAAATAAGGTAAGTACTCAAACGGAAATTTATAATTCAATTGAATTCTGTGATTATACAATACCGGTCTTCCTGCTCTGAAAGGGTTTTCAAAAATTGAAGATCTAGAGAAAGTATTTACATTAAGATTATCATTAAGAGTTCTGGTAGCAGAAGAAATGTCTAGTTTCAAAGATTTAGTTAATGCAAACTGTACATTATATTGCCAACCGAAGAAGAAATTTCTGTTTCTGATGACATCAAAATCTTGACCAGAGTTTCCGTTTAGTATTGCATCTATATTTCTAAATTCTAACTCGTTGTAATTTCTGTCTAATTCTGTACGGAAAGAGATTCTGGTAGGTACAATATTGAAATTAACTTCTTTTACCCATCTTAAATATTTATAAGATTTTGCAGTATCACTTACCATTTTATTAAATGGTTTTAAGCTCCAAGGTTTAAAATTAAAGTTATAATCTATATTACCTCTCAGATATTGTCTGAAATTAGTTTTGGTATAAATATCTCTGTAGAAATCATCATTATAAATTGCCGTAATCGAGATGTTTTCTACATCATAGAATTTCGGTTTTTTATTAGGATTGGTTCTTTCTTTTCTCATATTAAGAATTCCTAAACTTCTCTGCTGAGTAAAAGTTCTGGCAATCTTCTTAAGTTCGTTTTTCTTAGGGTCTTTATTAAACTCTACATCATCATTCAGAGGATTATATTTCGGATCTTCCGTGGTCTGAGAGTAAGAATAATTGACAGGAATTTTAAGCCCCATTTTCTCTGGAAGGAATTTATCTACATTTACCGTAGTAGTAATTCCGAAAGCAGAATTGGTAGTTTGTGCTCTTTCTGATGGTTTCTGAGTAATAGAACCAAAACCTATTGTAGAATAAGCACCAGAAGCATTAACTACTGCAAAATCTCCTAAATTGAAATTTAAACTCGCGGTTCCTGCATAACCTCCTTTGTTTTCTATACCAGAAAGTCTTATTTCGTTTACCCAAAGTATAATGTCTTTAGTAGCACCTTCCTTAGAACTATTTCTAACTCCAATCATAATGGTAGAAATGTTTCCTAAAGATGGACGACCCTTTACATAGATCATTTTATGACCATCATCATCTAACTGTTCTGAGAATCTTTCGTCTATATTTCCACCTGACTGGTCTTTTTTTAGTTTAGCATCTACAAATTTTTGGATTTCTAGGTTTACGGTATTTTCTGTAGGCCAAATATCTAAAGGAGATGTGGAAGTAGCATTGGTATATTTAAGAGAAGATTCATATTCATAATAATTATCTGTATTATCACTACCAAATCTAATGAAAAATTTAGCTTCATCATCTAAATTAGAATCCATAGGATTACGTGCATTTTCGGCATGAACAAATAATTCTAGATTTTGAAATCTTCTCATATCCAAAGCCACATTTTTGAAAACTCCCCTTGCTTCATCTTTTAGGTCTTTAGCTTTTAAATAAAGAGAGGCTTCGTTTTGTCTTTGTGCACCAGAATTACCACTTAGCACTTGTCTGTCAATACCTGGAGGCAATACGTAAGGGGGTGTTCCTAAGGCATTTTCTTCTATATTTACGCTACCTACATCAAATTTAGTTGTATCTGGCGCACCAGTTCCTTCTGAACTACTCGGAACAGAGTTAGAATAAATCTGCTTAGTATATTTTCTCCAGTCACTTCTTACCAAATCAAAAGTACCGAAACGAATGGTAGAAGTATTATCAAAACCTGCAAGCAATAATCTAGAAAAACGCACATTATTAAGAAGCTGCGCTGCATCTGTAGCACTGCCTTCGGTAGTATCATCATAATTGGCAACTGGAATTCTGAACAAATACCATTTGTTTTTAGAGGTTTGTCCGTTTTGGAATCTAGCAGATACTTCTTTCATATCTACAATATTGTTTCTACCTACCACCAAATCCGAAGGCAATAAACTAATATTGTATTGGTTATAGTTTTCACTTTGGTCTAAGTTATAATCTTTATTAATGTCTTCTGCATCTGGTGATTGTGAAGCCACTTCTAGAGAATTAGACTTAGAATTACCATCTGGATTTCTAAAATATCTGTATCTCTCTTGTAATGAAGAAGCTAGAGCCCCTTGAAATTGATTAGACAAATAGAAAATAAAATTATCAGAAGCTGGGTCTGGAGTATTGGTTACAGGATTAATAAAATTAGTCCCAAACTTGGTAGCTTCTGTACTATCATCTAATCCATCAAAACCTACATCTTGTGCAGTTCTCTCTTCGTTTTCTGTAGAAAAAGCATATAAAACTGGGAATTGTTCTGGCTGTACTCCTAGATTAGTTGTAGATGTTTTGGCAGGTACATTAGGGGTAGGTAAACCATTTTCGTATTGGAGTTTCCCGTCTTTTAAAACATCTTCTGATACATTACCTAATTGTAGCATTAACCTAGGATTGGTACCTAATGGTTTACCATCTGCATAAGGATCCATCATCCAAAACTCTACATATTCTATATTAGAATTGGTAAAATTAGACACCGAAATAGGTCTCATAAGTCCTGCCCATCTTTGGCTAGTCGCTTCATTTAATTGATTAAAATTATATGGACCTCTTTCTTTAGGATAATATGTAATATCAAAAGTGTTAGAAAAAGTTTGTTCACCAGCTACAAAATCTCTGTTGTTAAAAAGTTCAGACATTTGTACTCTTCTAGATGCGTGATTAGAAAGCGCATCTGCATTTATACCGTTTGGCGCTTTACCGCCTACACCGTAGAATCTTGGGTCTATGGTGTACCAAGAAAGAAGACCTCTGCCATTGCCATTATCAATATTGTCTGATGAACTATTGCCAAAAATTGGGTCTTTACTTTTTTCTGGCTTAGAAGCCAAAGCCCACATTGCAGGTTCTTTCAAAGAGATTTTAGAAGTACTTTGCTCAAAATCATCTATGTAAGATTGGTCATTAATTCCTTTATTCTGCCCAGGTATAAGGTATGCTCCTTCTATTTTAAAATTAAGATTAGAAGGCGCTTCGGTATTTACAAAAGGTATTTTATCTGTAAGCCTTGTTAAAAACGGAGCTTGATTGTTATACATTAGGTTAAAACCAGCCATCGTATTATTGACGGATTCTTGTCCCATTTGTACTTTTTGGGTGAGTGGTCTTTCTGAGTAGTTAATTACAGAAACACCAGCAGTTAAATTGTCACTAAATTTTCTTTCCAAATTAACTCCCATAAAGGTTTTACGCTGGGTATTAAAAGTCAATTGGTTTTCTAAACTTACGTTAATGGCTTGCCCAGATTGTTTTACCGCTTCATTTATAATGGTAACTTGCCCTAGCATATAATCTACGGTATAATCTACGCCTTCTGTAAGTGCTACACCATTAGCAGTAACCTTCACCGAACCTTTCGGAACATTGATTGCATTTAAAGAGATACCTGTACCTTGTGCACCTTTGTATCTCCCTTCCATAATATATCTTAATGCCAAATTATTTTGCGCTGCTACTTGTTTCTGCTGAGTATATAAATCATTAAAAACAAATTTCGGGTCATTACTTCCCAATATACCTTGAAGATAACTACCAAAAGGTTTCGCTTTGGTGAAAATCACACGTCCGTTTTGTGCATCTACCGTTATACCTTGTACAAAATCAAAAAGCCCATCTCCAGATGTTCCGTTTCCGTTTTGTTGGCTATCATTATTTACATTTAATCTATCCCAATTCATTAATTTCAATAAATTAATATCAGCAACAGAAGTTCCAGGTAAATAATTGACCTTACCATTTTGTGGATCTTTGTACAAAAGATTCAACATAAAATTCTGAGAATCTATCTGATTGGCATTGAGAGAATACACGTTTTTCATCATCAAATCCCACATTGGTGATGATGTTTTTACCAAGACATTGGGTTTTAAAAGCTTGGTCACAATTACTGGGCTTTCTTCAGAAAATTCCCCAACTTTATAGACTTTACTATCTCCAGAAAGGGTGTATGAGAAAGAGACCGCCAAAAGTTGGTTGTCATTTAATCTTTGATTAAGAGATATATACCCTAATTGCGGATTAAAGTTGTATTCTGTAGTATTTAATCTTTTTGCTTTTCTATTAAAAATAAAATGCTCGCCGTCTTGATAAGGCGTGTTTCCTGCGGACGTAGGTAAACTATTTCCATTTACTGCATTGTAAGCGGCATTCACATCTCTAATCCCAGGAAGTGACGTAATAGAAGTATAAACTCCACTTTGTGAGTTGTCTGGTGTACCAGAATTTCCTTCACCTAAATCTCTAACTCCCAAAATGGTTTTTTGCTCCTGAAGATTACCCGTTCCTTGGTCTAATACCCAAACTTCTAATCTAGAAATGGAAATTCTAGAATTAATGAGCGGATAATTAAGCAAAGCATTGTCATAATTATTAAGGAAATACTGTCCTAAGAAATAGTGCTGATTATCTTCGTATTCTATCGCATTTATTTTGAAGGTTTGCATTACACCACCACCTTGCACTACTATATTTCTAGCTTCACCTTGTTGCTGAGATAGCACCAAAGTACCATACGTTTTCCCCAATTGAAACTCTGTTTTTAGCCCAAAAAGAGATTCAGAACCTCTGATAAGATTCGTAGAAAGTGGCATATTTACGTTACCAAATTCTACTCTTTTTATGATTTTATCTTCGCCACCTTTGTTAAAATCTTTTACTTCACCTAATGCTTTATTCTGTAAATCCTTCCAACTTCCTTTGGCTTGCCAAACCAAATTCATTCTATTTTCGAAAGCAAAACCACTTTGGGTATCATAATTGGCTTTTAGCTGAAGATTCTCTCCAACCTTACCTGTTAACCCCAACTGAATTCTCTGCTGGATATTAATGGCAAAATTGGTTCTATTCTGTGGTAAGATTAATGGATTGTCTATTTTTTGGTATAAACCACCCAAATCAAAACTTGCAAAACCATTCGGAATTATTTCAATCTTATTACTTCCAAATAGGGTTTCGAAGATTTTATTTCTTACCATAATTGCAGGAATTAAACCTTTCTTTTCGGCATCTTTTTTATCTTCTTTATAAAGATTAATATCTCCTAATTTTTTTTGATAATAACCTGTAAGTTGTTTGTTTAAATTATATTGTGCATACTCTTTGGGCGTTAAAACAATAGGAGCTCCTACTACGGTATTTCCAATTTTTGGGTAGAGGTAGTAGTTGCCTGTTTTTACATCATAGAATGGTTCATACTTCGTAGGATTAGGCAGAGAAAAGTCTTTCCTAATAGATATAGAAGCACTATCAGCAGGTTTTTGTTGCGCAAAAACCAGTGCCGAAATGCACATAAAAATGAATATGAAATAGTTATGTTTGTATAGTGGGAAATTTTTCTTCACTTGTGTTTTTTATAATTATAAGTTTTTTAAAATCTGTTTCACCAAATCTTCTGTTTGGATGTCTGGATTTTGTTTTAAAATTCTATCTGCAATTTTCTCGCACATTTTTCTAGAAATGCCCAAAACTTCTAAAGCAGATAACGATTCTTCTCTCACTTTATTATCCACGAATGTAGAATTATTTTCATCAGAAGTCCCGAATTTCAATACTTTATCTTTTAAATCTACAATAATTCTTTCGGCGGTTTTAGCACCTACTCCTTTTACCTTTTGTAGTAGTGCACTGTTTTTATTAAGGATAGCTTGCGCTATGTCTTTTAGATCTAATGAAGATAGCAGAATAAGTGCAGAAACTGCTCCTACACCATTTACAGAAATCAACAGATTAAACATTTCTTTTTCTTCTTTGGTATGAAACCCAAAAAGCAGATGCGCATCTTCTCTTATGATTTGCTGGGTATAGATAAATGTTTCTTTGCCCAAATTTAATTTATTAGAAGTCTGAAGGCTAATCCCAACATAATATCCTACACCGTTTACATCTAAAACGGCATAAGTAGGAGTAAGCTCTTGAACTATTCCTTTTAAGAAAAATATCATTTATTAAAATTTTGTTAAAAAAGCAAAAATACACATTTAGAAATGAATAAGAAAAACAAAACCCTCTGATTGTTCAGAAGGTTGCTCAACTCTAAAAAATTGGATTTGAAAACTTTCAATAAAAACACTGAATCCATTCTACAAAACCCGATTACCCCAAAACAGACAGACACACTAACGTTAGTGTGTCTGTCTCTACAACCCGAGTGTGATACTAACACTCGAGTGAGTGTGTCGTTCTTTATCGTACGAGTGTGATGAACAGCTTCACTTATTGGACAGTTAATATTTTATCAAATACTGCTGTTCTCGGTTCTTTTAGTAGTAAAGAGCCGCTTGAAAACTGTGTTACCACTTCTATACTATAAATACCAGCTGCCAATGCAGGAATCACAATAATGAGTTCTGAAGGATTGTTGGTCACAATATCACTTGCCTCTACTGCTGTTCTGGTTTGGGTAGTGGCATCTACAAAATAAACACCATTGGCTACATCTTCTCCAGCTATCTTTATTTTGCTTCCTGCAATTTTTAGATTTCTGTTTGGGGTAAGTAAATCATTTACAGAACCACTTTTAACATCGTTAACTTGCAATATCGCTGCCGAGGCATCTGCCACACCTAAAATATCTACTTCTATAGTAGAAATCTCAGCTCTTAGTTTTTCTCCCTGATTGAATTGGAAAAGAATAGTGTGCTTACTAGTATTGAAGGTTTCTGTAGGACTATCAAATACTCCACGAATTAATGTAGAAGCGGTGAAATATCCTGTGTTTACAGAAAAGCCATCACAAAGTTGATATGCCATTTCTTTTAAGAAAAGTTCTGTTGCGTGTTGCATAGAAGGAGCAGATACATCTGAACCTCCTCTATTTACTGCAGCTTCGCAGATTTGTTTTACATTAAGACTGCGCTCGCTTACCGTACGAGCAATAAAATCATTAGGATTGTCTTTGGTAAGTGCGTTATCATACAGATACGCTTTGATTTTGTGCAAAATTGCCATTGTTTAATTTTTTAAAGGTTAATAATTATGTAATTTGTTTCATTGTAAATGAAAAGTGTTTCGATAAAAATAGGCTTCCAGAAAATGTATAAAAAATTAATAACCACTTAAATTATCAATACAAATGAATTCTGGAAGCCGTTAAGCCCTCAATTATCAAAAGAACATCTTAAATAAGTGCAATAGAGGATGAAAAAGAGATTAGAATTATATTTTTAGCCACAATAGATTTTCGTTACTCATAAGCTAT
>ERZ650302.2129-NODE-2129-length-10753-cov-13.885399_pt1 | contig 10753 bp, 13 predicted proteins | sample MGYA00376238_ERZ650302 | MGnify/ENA primary metagenome ERZ650302 (study PRJEB26733, sample SAMN07839298) | wastewater metagenome | biome: urban; feature: wastewater treatment plant; material: waste water | place: USA: North Carolina | collected 2016-04-28 ... | reverse complement strand
AAGTGTAGTGTGTATACTTTTGAACCGTATTAAAAGAGTATCTAAAATCTTGAATATAAGAATTCACAGGACCTTTTGCATATTCCGTAAAAAACAAACCGTCATCTTTCCAATTTCTATCAAAATGTTTAAATGTATATCGATAAACGGTAGATTTATTTTCTAAATCATCAAAATTCAAAACCAATTGTTCCCCAAATTTAATGACAGGTGTTTCATCATTGGTTTGAGGATTAAAAAGCTGAACACTTTTAATTTTTTGACCAAAAACCAAAACAGAAAGCAATAAAAAAGTAAATTTTAGAAATTTCATATCACGAAGATAACGAAAATCGAGCCAAAATATTGAAAATTAAAACGCTGAAAATGATTAAATTTGAAAACTTAAAATCTAAACTTCAAAACATGCTCCACATTCATATTTTTCGATTCAATCCTTTTTCAGAAAACACTTATGTTTTGTTTAATGACCAAAAAAATGGCGTCATAATAGACCCGGGAAACTGGAACGAAAAAGAAAATGAAATTCTAGAAAATTTCATCAAAGAAAAAGAGATTTCTATCAAAAATATTTTACTGACTCATGCTCACATAGACCATGTTTTAGGCTTACAATGGGCTTTTGACACCTATAAAGTTGCCGTAAAAATGCACGAAGAAGAAAAAGATGTACTTGAAAGAAATCCGATGTCTGCCAGAAATTATGGATTTGACTTCAAACCATTTGTTGGCGACATCGAACTTATAAACGAAGGCGAAAAATACTTTATTGATGAAGATTCTTTTGAAATTTTCCATGTTCCGGGACATTCTCCAGGAAGCATAGCCTTCTATAATGAAGCGCAGAAATTTATTATTTCAGGTGATGCACTTTTCCAAGGAAGCATTGGCAGAACAGATTTATACAGAGGAAATCATGAGCAATTGCTAGAAAGCATTCGCACGAAACTTTTTACTTTACCAGAAGAAACAGAAGTTTATAGCGGTCACGGAAACGCAACAAAAATAGGCTTTGAGAAAAAACACAATCCGTTTTTCTAAAAAATAAAAAAAGAGTCAAGTTTAATGCTTGACTCTTTTGCTTCTTATGAGGTAATTTTAATTATTTCCATTTGATATTACAACCCATGCTTGGTTTTTGTAATTCTTCCTGTGGATTTCCTGACAATAGATTTTCGAAAGCGATAATTAAGTCTTCACCTGTGATTTCTTTTTGATTTCCTGGTCTAGAATCATCCATTTGACCACGGTAAACCAAGTCTAATTTTTCATCAAAGAAATAAAAATCTGGTGTACAAGCTGCGTCATAAGCTTTTGCCACCGCTTGACTTTCGTCAAATAAATAAGGGAATTCAAATTTTCTTTCGATTTGAAATTCTATCATTTTTTCTGGAGAATCTGCTGGATATTTTTCTACATCATTCGCGTTAATAGCGATAAATTCTATTCCTTGCGTATGATAATCTTCGTATAATTCCGTCAATTTATCGATAACGTGTAACACAAACGGACAGTGATTGCACATGAAAATCACCAATGTTCCTTTTTCGCCTTTTAAATCTTCTAAAGATTGAATTTCGTTGCTGTGAGAAGGATTTGGGAGTTCAAAAAAAGGAGCTCTAGTTCCTAAAGCGAGCATATTGGAAGGTGTATTTGCCATAACTATGGATTTATCATTAATTTATTGACTGCAAAATTACGGAATTTATTTTTCTATCTTCGATAAAATCTCATGAAGCTGCTCTTCTGAATAATCATACGGAAGCCAAGTCACATTTTCTACTTTTCTATTCCAAGTTTCCTGTCGTTTTGCATATCTGCGAGAGTTTTTCTTGATTTCTTCTACAGCAAAATCTAAATCCCAAGTTCCTTCTAAATATTTAAAAATTTCGGTGTAACCTACAGTTTGTAGCGGAACAAGTTTTTGATATTCCGTCAAAGATTTCACCTCATCTATCAACCCATTTTCCAGCATTTTATCTACTCGAAGATTAATTCTTTCGTACATGATTTCTCTAGGCGCAGTAATTCCTATTCTTACAACTTTAAAATCTCTTTTATGCTTAGGTTCTGCAATAATTTCAGAATATTTTCTGCCTGTTTGCCAAATCACATCTATGGCTCGTAATAATCTTCTGGGATTTTCTTTGTGAACTACATTATAATATTCTTCGTCTAGATTTTTGAGAATTTCTTGGAGTTTTTCCAGACCTTCTTCATCCCAAATTTTCTGTAACTTTTCTTGGTTTTCAGCGTTGGCTTCAGGCAAATCGTTCAGTCCTTCTACAACTGCTTTTTCATACATCATACTTCCCCCAACTAAAACTGCAAAATCATTTTTCTCAAAAATTTCTTCAATCTTTTCCAAAGCATCTTCTTCATATTGACCTATGGAATAGTAATCTTGAACCGAAAGATGACCAATAAAATGATGTTTAGCTTGTGCTAATTCTTCATCTGTAGGAGTTGCAGTTCCTATTTTCATTTCTTTGAAAAACTGTCTAGAATCACAAGAAATAATCTCTGTACCGAAATGTTTTGCCATTTCTATGGCCAGTTTTGTCTTGCCAATTCCTGTAGAACCAATGATAGAAATGAGTGTTTTCTGCATAGTGCAAATTTATTCAAAAAAAATCGTCCCAAGAAAATCTCGGAACGATTTAAAAAAAACACAAATGAAATTATTTTATTTACTCTATTATTTCTGCATCGATAACTTTATTATCTTTCTTTACCGCATTTTTTTCGTTTTCCCAAATGATAAATCGGTCTACTTCTTTTAAAACCATCGGTAAAACCAATGCTAGAATTCCTAAATCATCTAAGAAAATTCCCGGTAAAAAATCTAATGGCGAAATGATATATACAAATGCTGCTAATGGAATGATTACATTCTTAAGATCCATTTGAAATTCGCCTTTTTTGTACGCTTTAAACATTTTTAAAATTTTAGGAAACTTCGAAATTAATCCGTCTTTTTTAAATGCTTGAAACAACAATGCTATTTTTTTCATTTTTATATTTTGAGTTTTTAGGTGTGTTGACATTTATATTTCAAAATCTTTGCCAATTTAAATTAAAAACGCTCACAATATTTTATTTTAATAGATTTTAACTTTATTTAATAATTCTTAAGGATTTACAGAATCCAAAAACTGATGCACAGACTCAGAATTCCAATCTTTTGCAGCATCTTCTTTCATCAAAATCCTTCCATTTTTGCCCAAAATAAAAGTCGTAGGAAATACTTTTGGCAGCATTTTTTCAGAAAGTGGCGATGTCGCAAAATAAACCGGCGTAGTATAATTGTTATCTGCTAAGAATTTTTTCACTTTTTCTTCTTCATCTTGCATAGCAATCAGTACGAAAGCCACTTTGTCTTTTTTAGCTTCGTACAATTTTTGAATACTCGGATATTCTGCTCTACAAGGTGGACACCAACTTCCCCAAAAATTTAAGAAAACAACTTTGTCCTTAAAATCTGCCAAATTCGCATCTGGAACATTCACTCCTTTTAGTTGAATATTCATTTCCTCAGCTGTAAAAGTGACATCTTTTTCTACTTTTTCTAAAGAAGGTTTCATCAAAATTTGTCGCTGAACAAACGCTCTAAAATCTGGAAACAGAAACATAGAAACCAGAAACACCGAAAGCAATAATGTGAGCCAATTTTTTCTTAAAAAGTTCATAATCAATTGTATATTTTTCTCTCGCTGATTTAGCTAATTTGGCTAATTTTTCATCAGCTTGATCAGCAAAATCTGCGAGAATAACTATAATAGTTCTAAAATTTCTTGAATTGCGTCTTTACCTTTATTTTTAGCGTAATACACTTGCAAATCGTTATAAAACTCTTCACGAGGATATGTTTCTGGATTTTCCTTGAATTTTTTCAACAATTCTGTTCCATATTGTGGTCTTGGTCCCCAAACATTTTTCAGAGAAAAATCTTCATTCAAGATTAAAATTTTAGGAATAGATTGCGTTCCGTTCGTTAGGAATTGGTCAATTAAAGAAGTATCAGAATCACGATAGAAAATTCTCACATCATTATGCCCTTCAAAAAATTTAGAAACAGCAGGAACGGTTGCGCTTGCATCTCCGCACCAAGGTTCTGTGATGATAAGGATTTTACCATTGAAGTTTTTAGATTTCAGCGTTTCTAATTGCTCTTCATCTACTTTATAAGTTTTCAAAGTTCTGTTCATTCTCTGAAGTCCCAATTCATAATATTCATTATGGTCGTCTTCAGGATTTTGAACTTCAATTCTGCGTTCAGTTTCTTTAATATATTCGTCAAAAGTGACTGCGTTTTGCCAGTAATTTTTCATTTTAAATATAGATTGTTTTTTTTGACAGAGATTATTTTACAGCATTTTCAAAATACATTTGCCATAATTCATAATCACTTCTATGATATTCACTTAATTTATTATGTATTAAATTTTCAATAAAATTTTTATAATCTTCATTATCACCATTTCTTTCACCTACAAAATGATTTTTTTCATAATGCCAAAAAAGAGATTTTGGATTTAGAAAACTCAACTCAAAATCATTTTCCAATTTATAAGGGTTTTCTTCCTCACCATTGAAATATTTATAAATTGAATACTCACTCTCACTGAAAAAAATCTTTCTTAGAACTTTAGCATGAGGAACTCCTGAACCATCATAAGCAATGTTATCTTTATTAAAATTTAAAGTTATATTATTTTTTAATTTCAGATTTCCTTTAGTAATTTCAATGAATCTTTCAGCATTTACTTTAAATCCAAAAGCAATTTTTAAATTTTTCGACAACTTCAATTCTTCTTGATTTAATTTTTCAATAAACCATTCAAAAGAATTTTTTAATAAGTTATAATAATTTTTATTCTTCCTCTTATTTTGAAAAAACATTGAAAAAGGTAGAGTATCAATAATTAAAAAACCTACTTCTACTAATTTATTAAAATAATATTCTTTATCATTTGGAAATATTTCATTTGGATAAAAGGTCTTCCATATTTCTTTATTAAAATTTTTATTATGATAGTTGTAAAAATATTTTGGAGGTTCTATTTCGCTAAAAGGTGGTGCTTCACAAATTAACAAATATCTTATTTCGGAATTTTTCAACAACTTCAAATTTTCCGCCCATTTTTCTTCTGTATTTTCAAAAATATATTTTAATCTATCCAACTTCACTGAAACTTCTTCTTTACCAAAAAGTTCTTCAAGAATAAAAAGATTTTTATCAAATACTCTATTCATTTTTATCCAAATTTAGATTATTTCAGAATGACAAACTGTACGTAAAAAACTCGTGTCTCGCGACTCGTATCAAATTCTTCTAATCTGATTCATCAAAAACAAGTCCGCAAGAACAAATGCTGCCAAATTTTCCACTACGGGAACTGCTCTTGGCAAAACACAAGGATCATGCCTTCCTTTTCCTTCTACAATAACTAAATTTCCGTCTTTATCTACACTTTCTTGAGGTCTAAGAATCGTAGCAATCGGTTTAAAAGCAACACGGAAATAAATGTCCATTCCGTTGGAAATCCCACCTTGAATTCCTCCAGAAAGATTGGTTTTCGTAGTAAAATCTTCATTGAACAAATCATTATGCTCTTTTCCAGTCATGGTTGCTCCACAAAATCCGCTTCCATATTCAAAACCTTTTGCAGCATTGATATTCATCATCGCTTTTGCCAATTCTGCCTGTAATTTTAGGAAAACAGGTTCGCCAATTCCTACAGGAAGATTTTTGATGACACAAGTGATGGTTCCACCGATGGTATTTCCTTCTTTTTTGATTTCCTTGATTTTAGAAATCATCTTTTCGGCGGTTTCTTCATCTGGACAACGAACGTCATTGCTTTCGATTTTAGAAAAATCTAAATCCTGATAAGGTTTCATGCAAAAAATATCTCCCACCGAAGAAACATAAGCATGAATTTCTACATTTTCGGGTAAAATATGTTTCGCCAAAGCTCCTGCTGCAACCCAATTGATGGTTTCTCGCGCTGAAGATTTCCCGCCACCTCTGTAATCACGAATTCCAAATTTTTGGTCGTAGGTAAAATCTGCATGAGAAGGTCTGTAAGCAGCGGCAATATGTTCGTAATCTTTCGATTTTTGATTTTCATTATAAATCACAAATCCAATCGGAGTTCCTGTAGATTTCCCCTCAAAAGTTCCCGAAAGAAATTGTACGGTATCACTTTCTTTTCTTTGGGTAACGATGGAACTTTGACCAGGTTTTCTGCGGTCAAGTTGATGCTGAATTTCTTCAAAATTAATTTCAATTCCTGCTGGAAAATTGGTGATAATTCCACCATAAGCTATTCCGTGACTTTCGCCAAAGGTAGAAAGCGTGAGAAAATTTCCTAAATTGTTCATAAAAGCAAAGTTAGTGAAAAGGTTCGAGTTGCGAGTTGCGAGTTGCGAGATTTTTGCAACGTAAGAACTCGTATCACGTAACTCGTATCAAAATTTTGAGATAATTTCTTTCAATTTCTGTTTCTCTTCCGACGAAAGTTTCTTCCAGATGAAACCATCTTTAAGATTTTCAGATTTTTTTTGAGGAAAAATACCTACTTCAAAATATTTTTTTACAGCATCTGGCGAAAGTGCAGGTTGAGGCGTGTCAAAACATAAATCGTAATTCGGAACATTGAAATCTAAATTCCCGATTTTGAAGGTTTGGTAAGAATTTAATGCAAAATAAGCGGGTTTAAAAAACTGATTTTTAGTAAAACCTTCCATAAAATATCCTAGTTTAAAAGTAGGAATTTGAGATTGTAAAATTTTAGGAAAACTCATCAAAAACAATATAATGAAAGCTCCAAAACTGAAACTTAACAATGACAATTTTTCTTTAATTTTTGAATGAAAAGCCAATACAAAAATCACAAAAAATACATCAAGAAAAAACCTGTATTGCGCCGAAAATAAAAGAATTAAAATGCTTTTAAATAAAATTGAAATGAATAAAATAGTAGTTAATTTATCTTTCTTTTTAAAGGCGAAAATTCCGAAAAAAATCAGAGACAAAATAAATGCAAAATGGATGTATTTTTTGTAAGAATGCAGTGTAAACCAATTGTAAATATAATCCCAAGTTGTAAATTTTTGAATTTCTGTGACAGAATATTGTAAATCATAGGTTTTTGTGATGGCAACTTCCGAAGATTGCTTTAAAATCTCTGAATTAGGCAACCAAGAAACACCAAAATCACCAATCTGAACTGGGAAAAATGGATAACCAAACAACCAAATATTTTTAAAAATATAAATCAACCCCACTAAAACACCGAGCCAAAGAAATTTAAGATTTTCTCTTTTGAAAAAATACAGAAAAACAAAAAGTGGCAGCCAAATCATCGTAGGTTTTATGGTGAAAACAAACACCGAAAAAGCAAAAAGCAATTTGAAATTTGTATTTCCTTTAACTACTTCATTCAAAACAATTAGAGACAATGCAATAGCTGGCAAATCTGGACTTGGAGATTGAATAAAAAGTAAAAAAATGGGCGAAATAAATAGCAAACTCCACACTTTTTTTTCGAAAATATAAATGAAAAAGGCAATGAGAAAAACCACATTAATTCGTAAAAAAACATCAGAAAAATGCGAAAAACCTGCTTGAAAAATGTGCCAAACCGACATTTGAGCATAAATTAAATTGAGGTTGGCCAATCCTTTGCTTAAGCCAAATTCTGAAAGCCAATTAATGCTTGGAACGTAATAACCAAAATGATCTAAAATAAAAGGATAGTAACTCCCTGAAATTATGATAATTAAAGTTAAAAAACATAGTTTCAAAATTTCATTTTTAGAAAATTTTAGAAAATCTTTGTAAGTTTTAAAATAGAAGAACGCTGAAATTCCAATAACACAACTTACACCTTCAACCCAAATATTAAGTGGAAAAAAAAACGCCAATATTTGCCAAATCATCGCCAAGAAAAACATTCCTGAAAATAATTTAGCAGAAATTCCTTGCCAGATTTCGCCAAAAATTTTCTTGAAAATTTCTCCGAAACCCGCTAAAACAGGTATAATTATAATTATAGAAAGTAAAATATACAGCATAAAAAAGATTGCTTAAAAATAAGCAATCTTTTAAATATATTTTAAATTATCCATAATTATTGTACTCTTCCATCCTTTTTATCTTGAGTTCTACCAATGGTATAGCCTGTAGCACCTGCGCCTCTATTTTTTTTGCTAATTATTGCACCAGCAGCCGCTCCTCCTACAGTACCAATTATAGTACCTTTGGCAGCTTTACTCATTCCTGCTTTCTGAGTTGTAGTTTGCGCAGATGTAGAATTGCTCACATTACTGCCATAAGAATTACGGTAAACCGTTCTGTCTCTATAAACTGTGTTAGTTTTAGCCGTTGCTAATTTTTGTTTTTCAGTTTCTACTTTTGCTAAACTATCTTCTTTCTGTTTGGTCTCGTAAGCTATTTTTTCTTTTTCGAGTTCTAACTTTTGTTTTTCGAGTAGAATTTGTTGTTTCTGAACTTGTAATTTTTGTTGTTCTATTTTATTTACCGTTGCCTGATTGTCTGATTTTTCACAAGCCGTTATCACAAAAAGAGATAAAGCGGTTGCTAATATAACATTTTTCATAACTATAGATTTTAAATGACTAATATTTTAAAATCAAAAATCACAAAAAAGAAACCAAAAAAAGATTTTGTGGGAATTTTGTAATAAAAACAAAAAATCAAGCAAAAATTTGCTTGATTTTTAAGAGGTGCCTAGCGGATTCGAACCGCTGTAGATGGTGTTGCAGACCACTGCCTAGCCGCTCGGCCAAAGCACCATTTGTTTTGGTTTGCAAATATAGGGATTTTTTAGATTTTTAAAAATTTTAAAACTAAATTTTTACAATTTTATTCTTTTCCAATATTTTCAAGTTCGTTTTCCATTCTCATTGCATTTTCAAAATCTGTGATTTTCACCACTCTTGTATCAGACCAAGAGTCGTGCCAACCGTTTGTACCGAAAAAAGAAAGTGCATCAAATGGAACTAATCTAGAAAATGTCCTTTTTAATAAATCTGAATTACTTGGTTTTCCTCCTAAAATAGTTACTGCTTTGGTTTCTGTAACGTATTTACCTATAGTTCTTCCGTTTAAGAATTTTTCTGATAAATAATAGTATAAAAAAAATATAACATTTCCCGAAAATACTTCCCACAAAAAAACTCCATTATTATAAAAAATAAAAAAAATTAAAATTTGTGATTTCATATAAGAGGCCACAAATAGCAGATAAAATAAAATTTAAAACAATTAAAACCAAAAAGTCCATTAAATTGTTTACAAACCTTAATATTAAAGAAGCTTTGTTTCTCTCTACAATTTGAATTCTGTTCATTAGTTTTGTTTTTTTGTTATTTAATTTTCTTCTTCAATATAATACTTACACCGTCCATTTCGCCTTGCATTGGAGGTTTGGTTTTGGTGATTTTTATTTTAATTGATGTAATCTGAGGAAATTTTTTTGAAACTTTTTCAATCATTCTACCAGCAACGTGTTCTAATAATTCCGAAGGAATTTTCATTTCTTCGTGAATAATATTATTGATTTCGGCATAATTGATGGTGTCTTTTAAATCATCTGTTTCAGCAGCTTTCCAAATGTCTGCTTTAATGGTAAGATTTAAAATATAATAAGTTCCCAAGATTTTTTCTTCGGGTAAAACACCGTGAAAAGCGTGGATTTTTAGGCTTTCTAGTTTGATTTTTGAGGACATTTTGGGATGGATGATAGATTTTTGATGATGGATGTAAAAATTCTTAATTTATTAATTTGCCTTCTTTATATACAAACTGAAGTAAGTTTCCTTCTTTGTCGTGACAAATCATTATTCCATCTTTTTTTCCATTTTTATAATTTGTTGAACTTTCTAAAACTCCATTTTTATAATATTCCTCTAGTTTCTTTTTCCCACTTTCATCATATGCAATATAACCAAATTTTTCTCCAGTAGATCTATAAAATATTTTAGAAATTATCTTTCCGTTTTTATATTCAATTTCTCTTGCAACTACTTCTCTAAAATTCATTTTCCTAACGTTATAATACTCAAATAATTTAATTAAAGTTCCATTCAAAAATTCTTTTTTTAGAAAAATTATATTTTTATTATCTCTGAATTCTACAATCCCTGAAATTGTTTTGTTGTCAGAAACTTTATATGCATTATTATCAAAATAAACATCTTTATTTTGGTAAATCTCCTGAGAAAATAGAAAATTTGAAATTAAAAACAAAAAGAAAATAAATATAATCTTCATAATATTTTTGATTAAAAACCTTTTAACAAATGTAATAAAAAAACTTTGTCAAAGATTTCTTTGCTTCGCAAAAACTTTGACAAAGTGAATGGTATTATTTCCCTAACAAAAACCCTTTCAGTTCTTCATACTGAGAATTAATTTCTGTGGTAAATTTCTCTTGCATCATCAATTCTTCCAAAGATTTTGGGATTTCTACAGATTTCCCTGTTGCTTTTTCCACAGAATATGGAAATTTTACAGGATGCGCCGTTTCTAAGAAAAAACCTTTTCCTCCGTTTTCAGCTAAATATTTTTCCAAAGCTACAAAAGCTACTGCACCATGAGGATCTAGAACATAGCCGTAATCTTTTTCTACTCTTTCAATGGTTTTAAGCGTTTCTTCATCATCAATCGTATAACCCGAAAGTTTGTTTTTAACTTGATTAAATTCTTTGTCAAATAATTCTA
>ERZ650302.2126-NODE-2126-length-10756-cov-4.012242_pt1 | contig 10756 bp, 8 predicted proteins | sample MGYA00376238_ERZ650302 | MGnify/ENA primary metagenome ERZ650302 (study PRJEB26733, sample SAMN07839298) | wastewater metagenome | biome: urban; feature: wastewater treatment plant; material: waste water | place: USA: North Carolina | collected 2016-04-28 ... | reverse complement strand
AACATATTATTCCTTTCTATTATTTAGTCAAACCTTTTAAAGCACGAATAGTAGCGTCATATCCTTTATGAATAGAACCTTTTTTACGGATATTTTTATATGTAGCACTAGATGTTGCAATTCTACCGTTCTTAGAAATACTACGTTTACCTAAAGAGGCGATCTGGGATTTACTTCGATCATAGTTTTTATCTGATTTACGTGCTGCTTTAGCTACTTTTTCTAAAGCTACTTGTTTATCATTTGGATTAAAAAATCTCTCCTTTGCTTCTTCAATTAATTTATTTAGTTCTATATCTTGTGTATTTGCTACATTATCAAATAATAGCTCTACATTTACATTCATATCTAGTACACTTGATAGATCAAACGCTTCATTAGCTGTGATGGAGTTTTGGATAAACTCTTTAAATTCTTTTGCTGCGCCCTTAAACAAGTCGCTATGATTTAAATCTTTTTCTTTTGCAAAGTCAATAAAGTATTTTTTACGGAAGAGACCTGTGCTAACCAGTGTATGTATCTCTTTGATATTAAGCTCATCTAAAATATCTTTCACCCAATATTTTCGTGTTTCACCAGAATGGATGTAGCTGTATCCCAAGTTTTGAAAGAACTCTGTTAAATATTTTGAAGATCTGTATGGAAACTTAGTATTGTCACCACAAATCATCTCGGCTAACTGCATTTCAAAATATATATTTTCTTCTCTTGCCTTTAAAAGCTTTAGAATCTCGATGTTTTCTTTTGATTTTTTATCAGCATTTATTTTAAATGCAGTGTCTCTTAATACTGCTTCTACGATTTTTTTCTCGTGTTCATCTTTGTCCATCGTAAAATCATAAGAACTTTGCGGAAATCTGACAACTTCAACTCTACTAACTTTTATTTTCGCACTACCATATAATTTTGGTACAACATCAGCTTTCCATTTATTAATATTGTCTGGAGACGGGTTTTTGTCGTAAATATGATTTAATGCTTTATATGCTTCTGCTAAAAATTTAATTTCTGAATTTTCTTTCATCTTATCATCTCAAATTTAAATTCTTTTGGGTTTTCATCATGAGGATAAAAAGCTTTTATTTTATAAACTGTAGTCATAAAAGGTTTAGAAACTTCTATTTGATTTTTTATTTCAAATCCCATAAGCCAATTACACTCAATTTCTAACTCATCTTTATATTTTATTACAAATAAATTATTTTCATCAATGACTTCTAAAATCTCATTATTTTTAACTATATTTTTAACTATACTTTTAAGGTAATCAAAAAAACTCTTGTCTATAAAAAAGTTGTTACCATCTATTCCTTGATTAGAACCAAGACTTTCAATAATATAAGACTTAGATAAAGCCGTATTCATCTGTAATTGCCTTGGGTTATGCATTAAAGTATAATCACCAGTATTTAAAGCTAACTGAGATTTTGCCTTTTTATCTTTTTTTGTATAGTTATATACTAAGTCATCTACTGTAATTTCATCTAAAAAACTATTAAATCTTTCACCATAGGATAAAACTGTTCTTGCTCCAATATTATCATCTCTATTTACATTAACATGTGAAATAATAATATTTCTAATCCACATTGAAACTTCTAACAACTGATTAACTATTGTAGTGTCTTTCCAAACTAACGGTATTGTTCTCACAATTCCATCATTTAAAATAAAAATGTACTCATTTAAAGAAGAAAAATTGAGATAGTGCTGTCGATAAAAATTTTTTAATCTTAAATCAATTTTTTGCCATGCTTCAGGATTTAATTCCCATTGATTATTATAAAACTCTTTTCCAAATCCTAATAAGTCACTCCAGACTGTCAAATTTTTGATTATTTCAAATTGTTTATTTTGAAATTTTTTATCTTTTTCATCTAGTCCTGAGATAAATTCCATAATTACTTCATGAGCCTCTTAGAAGATTAAAAACAATGTTCAAAAAGTTTTTCTCCACATGACTCATCTGATAATAGCAATCTAACTTCATCTTCTGTAAATTTATATTCAGATCTTAAATCATATGTTTCTGACTCTATTACTGTTAAGATATACTGTATATTGTTTTGATTTGCCATTTCCCTTACATACTCAATATACTTTTCTTTTTTTCTAATATCTAAACTATCTAAAACACCATCGTGATACACAAACTTATAAAAAGAATTTTGACTATAAAACTGTAATAATGCAGTATCAAAGGCTGCGCATAATATTTTTTTATAAGTATTCCCCCGAGCTAAATCTGTTGTAATAAGCTCTTCTTGGTTTTGATATTCTGCTTCAAACTCTATATTATTGCTTTTATTAGGTTTTACAGATAATATTGCTGGAGTATTTAAAACTTTCATAGTAAATTCGTTAAAAAGCTTTCTAATATGTTTATGCTTTTGTTTCAATATCTCTTTTTTTAATTCTGCTACTTTTAATTTTATATCTGCATCCAACCTATTGATTTTTTCTTGAATAGATGACATTTTATTTATACTTGTTAATTTGTTTTGAAGTATTATGATATCCGCTTCTGCTTTTGCCAACTCTTTCTGATATTTTTTAAACTTATCGTATGTTGTTTTTTCTGTTATATCTGTAAAGATAACAGATTTTTCATTTTCAAGTTTTTTTAATTGCGTTTCTACTTCTATTAACTCTTGTTTTAGTGTAGCCAAATTTTCAGATAAGTATTGATTTCTCTCACTTGTAATTTCTTTATTAAAATTCACTACTTTTTCATACTCTTCCAATAAAGCATCGGGAAAAAATATTTCCACTTCTTTGTAAAGTTCATTTATATCATCAATATTAATTAAATCAATACCTGTAGTTAGGGAATTTTCTATTTTATTTATTTCATATTTGATATTATAATGTTCTGTATTAGCATACTTAATTTGACTTTCTATATCGTTTATTAACTTTTCTTTTTCAGCATTATCTTTTTCATAAAAGTTAAATTTATCTACTTCATCTGATAATATATCAAATTCATTTTGCTTAATTTCAATTAAACCCACTACTTTATCTTCATCTTCACTAGAAACTTTATTTTCAGTTTCTAATGTTTTTAATAGTGCTTTTTGTTCTTCAAATTCTTCTTCTAAACTCAACTTTTCATCAATCAGTTTTCCATCAAATCCTAACAGGTCAAAGACCATAGGCTTCCAATCTTTATGAACTCCTTGAAACTTACTTAATTTAAAAACATCTATATAATCATTTTGATATCGCATGAAATAATTGATTGCTTTTCTATATGTCCAACTTGGTAAAATATCATAATTGATATAGGTATTTAATAATTTTCTAGCCTTATCAATTGCAATATTTTCTTCATCCCAACCTTCAAAATCTGTAATAAAATCGTCAAGTTTAAAATCATTTATTTTAAATGATATCTTTGTGTTAGTTGCTGTAGCTCTTCTTACAATTAGATACTGTCCGCTATTTAATTTTATTTCAGCAAAAAAAACACACTCTTCAAAGATTTGATACTTGGTTAAAAAGTACTTATCTTTATTGCTTACTTTTTTTAATAATAAAAAATCAATTACTTCAAGTAGTAAAGATTTTCCAATATTATGTGAATCAAGATCAGTGTTTTCTCTATCAGATATTTTCCCAATAATTACATTCAAGCCTGTTTCATTGAAAGAAACATTTTTAAAGGATTTATTTGCGTATATTTTAGATATTTTCATCAACAAGCCTTATAGCATCTAAATTTTTTATATACTCTATTTTTTTGTGCATATATAAAAAGGATAAACTAAGTAAAAAAACTTCATTAACCTCTTCTCCTATTTTTTGCTTTAAGACATCAAGTAGCTCTGCATACTCAATGACTACATTTTCCTTTAATAGTTTTAAGATATTTGCAGAAATATTAAGTACAGAGTATTGTAAATTTGTATGCTTAGTGGGTCTCAAGTAGCTCATTCTGTAAGACCTATATCACAATGAAAATACATATAATGTAAAAACACTCTTATTAATCTCCTATTATCTTTTAACACTAACTCATGTTTGTTTAGCATATAATCATATAAATATTCAAGAACCTGTTCAAAAGTATAAAACTCACTCCTTTTTACAAGTATTTTGGATTGAATATCATCAATCGTATTGTCATACATCCTTGCTAATTTTGAGTTCTTTGGACTTTTAAAAAAGTGTTCTATTTCAGCGAACTCTTTTATTGATCGTTTTAAAGAATTGTTAAAATACTCTTCACTCAATGAGTTTAATCTATTTTTGTCTTCGATTTTTATTTTATCATTTTTCCGTTTTATCTCTTGTAAATCATCATTACTAAAATCAATATTTGAGAAAGAAACAATAATATCTTTTAAATCCTCTTCATAAAACTGTAATGGCAAAAGTAAGTTATCCAATTTATGTTTCTTGACTATTTGAGGATAATCTTGCAACCATTTTTGAATTCTTTCAATTCCAAGTATTTGATTATTTATCTCTAGTTCTTCTTCAATAAAATCTTCAATCTTTGGATCTTGTAAACCAGTAAGTTTTCTATTAGTGAACATTATATAGTTGTCGATTTTATAATCATCTTTTAATTTTTTTATGTTTTCAACTTCTTTTTTTAAAAGAGTATTGAATTCACTATCTGAACAACTTGCTATCATATTAGTTGTATGTTTAGCTTGTATAATAAATTTACCGTTCCATGGACTTGCACTACTTGGAAAGTTGTTTGCTGTTCCAGTAAACTTTGCATCTCTCCCACCATCTTTACCATCCGCAAACTTTATTGTTCCCGTTCCTAAGATCTCTTCACAAATTGAGATTACAATATTTTCAAATTCTTGCCATGATAAATCATAAAGTGGGTATCTCATTTTTTATCTTCCTTTTTAAATAAATGCCTCTTTAAGTACGCTTTGCATTAGTTTTTCTGTCTCTATTTTGCTGTTTTGTACTTCAAGTTCCAGTGCATCGCATGTAGCCATAAGTCTTTCTACTTTTTCAACTATTCGTTTTTGTTCTTCTGGTGGAGGCAAAGGAATAGGAAAATTTCTGAGAATATTTAAATTAAGACCTTTATATGCAATGCCCCTAAGATTACTTTCTATTTGATTATTAAAATATGGAGAGGTTAAAACATTTAAAATATAGTCTGTAAATTCATTATTGCTTATCGGTATCATTCCAATTTCTCTTGCAATATTGCATCCTCTCAGTGATGCGTCAACAATTCCGCATCCGCCCAAAGTTCCTCGAATATTTAATAATATTTCGCCACCTTCTAAAATGGTTCTTTTGTATTGACTAGAAATTTCTTCGGTAACTTTTCTCGCATTGGTAATATCAATTCTTCTAAATTTCACATCACTACAGCGTAATGCAACTATGCCATTTTTTGTTGGTTCGTTACCCATTTTAACTATGCCGTATGTGATGCCTCTATCTTGATTCACAAGGTTATCTAACTTTATCCATATCCAAGTATTTGGAATTTTAAATGGCTGATTATCTTCGTTTGTTATGTGTAAATTATTATTTTTATATCCACATATAATCTCATCATTAAAGGTTGTATGCTTTCTCCATTCATCAGTTAGTCTTCCATTAATAGCATCACTTAAAATTGAATTCCTAAGTTTATTTATCAGTTCTGATTGTGTTTGGAGTTCTTCTGAAACTTGATTATATTTTTCTTCAAACTTATTGAGATTAGCTTCAATATTTTTCTGCTCATCCAGTGTAGGAATAGGTATTTTTAAAGACAAAAACTTTTTAGCTTTAATCTCAGTTTTTATACCTCCACCTGTTTGTTCTTCAAGAGCATCTACAAATGCTGGACTTTTTAAAAACCATTTTAAAAAATTTATATCTATCTTCTCTTTATCAAAGCTATAAGAAGAATAATGAATAGTCGCAATAACATCTTCATCACCCTCATAAACTGCCAATGCCCCTTTAGCTACATTGATACCAGATATTACTAAATCGCCTTTTTTGACTACTATCATACCTGTTTTAGTTGGTTTATTTTCTACTAAATGGATTTGTCTAGTAAAATCGATTTTTTCAATTCGTTTTAAATTGAGTTCATTCGCTTCCTCTGGTTTTAGTCGCTCTTTTCGCTCTGTTAAAAATGAACTTATTGCTTGTATTTTTGAGCTCATTACTCTTGAGCCTCTTTTCTAATTTGCTCAAGTAGTTCAACACTTTTGCTCATAGATGCTTCAATTTTATCTATGATCTCACTTGTTGTAAGTTCTTCTTCCTCTACAGTTTTGTGAGGATTTTTCACATCAAGATTAAAGTTATTTGCTTTGATAGTGTCTATATCAACTTTGTAAGACTGTTCATTTTCAGCTCTATCGTTCCACCAGCTTTTTAGTTCATCAAAATCTTGTAGTTTTACTGGCTTTGTTTTGGTGTATTTTTTATACCCTTGTGGAAGTGGTTGCTCGTAGTACCATATCTCTTTTGTGCTCTCACCTTTTGTAAAGAAAAGCAGGTTTGTGTTTATATCCGTATAAGGAGCAAATATCCCATTTGGAAGTCTTACTATAGTGTGTAGGTTACACTCTTCAAGAAGTTTCTCTTTTATCCTTGCTGTTACACCATCACCAAAAAGAGTACCGTCTGGCAGGACTATCCCAGCTCTTCCTCTTGGCTTTAACATCTGTATAAACAGTAGCAAAAACAGGTCAGCCGTTTCTCTTGTACGGTAACTTGCAGGGAAGTTGTTCTCTATCCCTTGCTCTTCTGTTCCTCCAAAAGGTGGATTTGCCACGATGCAGTCCACTCTTTCATTTGGAGTGATGTCTTTTAGTGGGTACGATAGTGAGTTATCATGTCTGATATTTGGCGTTTCTATATCGTGAAGTATGAGGTTTGTTAGACATAGCATGTAAGGGAGCTGCTTTTTCTCTATCCCTTGGATCGTATGTTCTAATGTCTTTTTATCTTCTGCTGTTTTTACATCGCTTTTCATGATGTGGTTTATGGAGCTTATGAGAAAACCTCCCGTTCCACATGCAGGGTCAAATACTTTCTCCCCAAGCTTTGGATCTACCATCTGTACTATGAACTCTGTCACGGCTCTAGGTGTGTAGTATTCGCCTGCGTTTCCTGCACTTTGGAGATCTTTTAGTATCTGTTCGTACATGTCATTAAACAGATGTCTGTCTGACAGGTTATCAAAATGTATCTCTTCAAGTTTATTTACAACCTGTCTTAAAAGTGTTCCCGACTTCATGTAGTTGTAGGCATCTTCAAACATGCCCTTAACAAGTGGAGCGTAAGCGTTAGATGTAGTGATGTCAAGCTCTTTTAGCGTAGGGAAAAGTTCGTTGTTTATAAAAAGTATAAGCTCTTCACCCGTAAGCCCTTCATCATCAGTTGCCCAGCTTCTCCATCTAAGTTTTTCAGGGATCGGAGATTTGTAATTTTCACTTTCTAGTTCAAACTCTTCCTCTTTTGCATCAAATACTTTTAGAAAAAGCATCCACACAAGTTGTGAAATTCTTTGAGCATCACCATCGACACCCGTATCTGTTCTCATAATGTTTTGAATTGATTTTACGATATTTGAAATATCTGCCATAATTTAGTTGTTCCTTTTAAAATTGTTTTATAGTCCAGGTAATTTTGTAGTTTTACTAAAGCATAAAGGTCTAGTAGGATGTTTTTCAACATCTCCAGACACTAGTAGCTCATCTATCGTTTTTTTAACTATATTTTGAGTTTCTTCTAGTTTTTCTGCAATCTCTTTAACCGTTAATTTCTCTAAAGATATTAACTCTAAAATTCTTTTATCCAATGCTTCTTTTTTACTAACTGTAGCTGTTTTAACATTTTGATTTGCAGTAAATAAGTAATCCAGTGAGTCTAAATCTTTTAATTCTGAACCACCCATTTCAAGAAGCTTCTTATTTCCTGCATTGCTATCGTCATTTTGCTTTACAAAAAGGCTTACCCAACCATTTTTTAAATTCTCTTTTGCACCTTCCCATGTACCACCTTTTAATCCTGAATGAATCACGATTGAAGATTCTGCTAAAATATAAATATACTTATTTCTACCCATTGCATTACCAGCGCTAAACCTAGCATCTGGATAATATGGGCTAACTAATATTAAATTATTATTTCGTATTGCATCCCTATATTTTTTGGATAAAACTTTTTGCATCAAAGCATCGGCGACAACTCCTATAGTTGTTCCATCAGCATTTATTGACCCTAACATTGAGGATTCATCAATCCCTCTTGCTGCACCTGAAACAACACTGTAGCCTGATTGTGCAAGCTTTTCCCCTAGTTTAAATGTAAAGTTCAAATCATCTGAGGATGCATCTCTTGAACCGATAATAGCGACACCTTTAGTATTGAGTATTTTCTTATTGCCTGCACCGTAGAGTATTGGCGGAGCCTTTTGCCCCAATCTCTTTTTTAATCTTACTGGGTACTCTGGGTCTGCTCTTGTAATGATCCAAATTCCACAATTTTGCCACTTTTGAAGAGAAATTGCCATGGCATTTCCTCTTGCTAATAAAGAAAGTATTCGATCTTGTGTAATTTTTGTATCATCCCAATCTTCTAAAACTTCTCTTGCATTCAATTCTAAAAGGTCTGATGGCTTCATATTGTTTAGAAGAAGCCATGATGCAAACTTAGAGTACTCCATTATTGTAAGAGGTTTATCCCCTTTGTTAAAATAAGCAGTTAATAAAATAATTGCTTGCGCATTTAAACTTAGATCATTCATTACATTTTTCCAGTTGTAGCGAGTGAAGCAGGGAAAACTTCACCACTTCCCTTTTGTTTTAAAAGAGCCGATGCAACCGTGACTGTCCAACCAGAATCAATTACATCATCTATTAATAGCACAGGCGTATCAGGTATATTATCTTCAACTTCAAAGACCCCATCAAGATTTTTGGCTTGATGATAAGCATTGTTCATCATCTTTTGAGCTTGATTTTGTTTTATCTTTTTTATAGCTTCTACAAAAGGTAAATTTAGTTTTTTTGCTACTTTTTGTGCAAAATTTGGCACTAAAGTTGGATGATTTAGAGATGGAATACATGTAATCCACTGTGGTGCAGGAGAAGGATTCCATTTTTGAACCATTTCTACAAATGCATCTACTAATTGATCTGAAAATTCACCTTGATGTTTGTCATCTGCAACAACTCTTCCCCATCCTGCATCTTCCCATCTTGATAAAATTCTTCCCTCTTCTGCTCTTAATTCTTGTCTGATATTACCTCTAATGCCATATTCACTTAGAGCATCAAGTTTTACTTGTTTTTTAGGATTAAAAATTATATCGCTTTTTTTCAAGAAGTCGGCGGCTTTCAAACCATTTTCGTGAGAGAATTCATCACTTAATGGGGTTAAGCAATTAGCACATTTCCTACATATTTGAGGATTTGGATCATTTAAGGCATTTTGTAAAAATAGCATTAAACATTGATCGGTATCTAAATAACTCTGCATCTCATCCCATTCAGATTGCCTGATAGCTAAAATAGCCTCTATTTTTTCTCTATCATGAACATATTCATTTGGTGTTCTATACCATTTTGAGCCAATTTTGGTTACAGGTGAAGGCGTTTCTACATTCAGATACTTTAATGTCTTTTCAACTTCCCCCTGAGTTAGGTTAAGTTCTTTCTGTAAATCTACTATAGACAATCCGTCACTACTATCCAAATGTGCTAATACTAAGGTGATATTTTCTTCTTTTGGAAAAGATGAACCTCTAAAAAAATCATGAATATCATCATCTTCATGTCCACTGAGTAAAACACCATAAGCTTCATCTATACCACGACCTGCACGACCAACTTGTTGATAGTAACTGATAATCGATCCTGGAGCTTGATAATGAATTACAAAACCTAAATCACTCTTATCAAATCCCATTCCAAGAGCTGATGTAGCAACCAATACTTTTATCTCATTATTTATAAGTTGATTCTCTAAAAATACTCTATAGTCATCACCACTGTTGAAACTATCATGCTCAACACCACTAAAATAAGCACTTGCTGTGATACCATTTTGATTAAGCCACTGAGCAACTATTTTGGCATCTCTCTGTGTTAAGACATATACGATCCCAGATCCTTCAAAAGATGGTAAATGTTCAAGCAACCAAGCTAGTCTATGAGAGGGTTCAGGAAGTCTTATATTGTGCAAAGAAAGACTTTCTCTTTTTAGATTTCCTCTAATTGTAATAAGTCCGCTGATTTGATTTTCAATATCGGTAATTACCCTATCATTTGCTGTTGCTGTTGTTGCTAAAATAGGTGTGTTTGCAGGCATTTGTTTTAATATATTTGTAATTCTTTTATAATCAGGTCGAAAATCATGACCCCAATCACTAATACAATGTGCTTCATCAATTACAAATAGTCCAATGTTCCCAGAAATTGGTTCCAATATTTCTTGCATAAAGTTTTCATTTGCCAATCTTTCTGGGGAAACAAGAAGTGCATCAACTTCGTTTCGTAAAATTTGAGGTTTGATTAAATCCCAATCATCTGTGTTTGATGAATTAATTGTTACAACATTTAATCCGAGTTTTTTTGCTGAATCTATTTGGTTTCTCATTAATGCCAACAAAGGAGAGATAATAATGGTAAGTCCGCTTCCTTGCTCTCTTAAAAACTTGGTAGAAATAAAATATACGCTACTCTTACCCCAGCCAGTCTTTTGAACAACAAGAACCTTTTTTCTTTGGTTAACAACTGTATCAATGGCTTCATACTGATCT
>ERZ650302.2125-NODE-2125-length-10758-cov-8.200691_pt1 | contig 10758 bp, 9 predicted proteins | sample MGYA00376238_ERZ650302 | MGnify/ENA primary metagenome ERZ650302 (study PRJEB26733, sample SAMN07839298) | wastewater metagenome | biome: urban; feature: wastewater treatment plant; material: waste water | place: USA: North Carolina | collected 2016-04-28 ... | reverse complement strand
CGCTATTCATACTCCATAAGTATCATTTTTAGTGCATCGCTGACAATGGCTGTTTTATAACCAAGTCGATAGAAAACAAAATGGGAAAAAATTATGCAAGCACAAGTAAAAACAGTAACCACTTCTGACCAACAAAGCCTCTGTGTCAAAACATGGGGGGATGAAAAGAAAACACCATTGGTGTTAGTACATGGTTATCCCGATAATCAAGAAGTATGGGAGCCGATTATTGAGCAATTGGTTGATGACTATTATGTCGTTACTTACGATGTTCGTGGTGCAGGTTTGTCATCAATTCCAAAGCGTATTAAAGACTATCGATTACCGCGTTTATCTTTGGATTTACAAGAAGTGGTTGATCAAGTGTTACCCAACCGCAATTTCCATATGGCAGCGCATGACTGGGGTTCTTTACAGTCTTGGGAGTCAGCAACTGAACCTAAGTTAAAAGGCCGTTTACTATCTTATACAACAATCTCAGGCCCTTGCTTGGATCATGCTTCTTTATATTTGCGTGAAAAGTTTAAATCTGCACCAAGTAATGTACTGAAAATGCTGACTAAATCTTGGTATATTGGTGCTTTCCATTTGCCATTGGTTGCTCCAACCGTATGGACTTTCTTTAGTCCAGAAAAGTGGGGTAAGATTTTAAGTGGCTTAGAGAAAAAACAAAATTTGCCATTAAATGCAAATATTGTGTCAGATGGTAAATACGGTATTAATTTGTATCGTGCTAACTTTATTCCTTCACTGGCTCAACCACGCCAACGCTATGCTCAATGTCCTGTACAGGCGATTGTATTAAAACGCGATGCATTTGTTAGCCCTGAGTACATTACCGAATCAATGCCAAAATGGGTTGAAAACTTTGAATATGTTGAACTTGATGCCAATCACTGGGCGGTTCTAAGTCAGCCAACTAAAATTGCTGAACTAATCCGTCATTTTGTAAAACGCCAGACTGTTTAAGGCTTTAGCGGATTAATCAAAATAAAAATCACTTAAAACAGATTGCAATTTGGCGACATTTTCAGCTTCTATACAATGAATCTGCTAGAATGTCGCCTTTCTTTTTGCTCCTAAATTTTGTCCATGAATGCTGTCGTAATTGCGATTGCCGTGATGTTTATTTTGTCACTGGCACGCGTTTCTGTTGTTCTCACTTTGGTCATATCAGCCATTATTGGTGGTTTGGTTGCTGGACTGAGCCTTTCTCAAACTGTAGAAGCTTTTAATGCAGGACTGGGAGATGGTGCTGAAGTCGCTTTGGCTTATGCTGTTCTAGGTGCTTTTGCCTTAGCATTATCTAAATCTGGTTTACCAGATTTACTTGCACATAAACTGATTGGTTTATTAGGAATGGAAGCCAGTAAAAATCAAGAAAAAAAAGTGAAATATCTTTTATTAACGATTTTACTCATCGCTGCAATTTTCTCTCAAAATCTAATCCCAGTTCATATTGCTTTTATTCCTGTATTGGTTCCGCCATTGTTAAAAGTGATGAATCACCTCAAGCTTGATCGACGTGCGGCAGCATGTGTACTGACGTTGGGTTTAGTTGGAACATATATCTTCTTACCTGTGGGCTTTGGTGCCATTTTCCTTGAACAAATTTTGATGGGGAATATCAATAAAATTGGGGCTGCATATGGTTTGCATGTAGAACGTAGCATGATGCCTATTGGCATGGCGATACCTGTTTTGGGTATGGTTTTAGGTACTTTAGTCGCTGTGTTTATTAGTTATCGTAAGCCCCGTGAATATGTTGATCGATCAATTTCACCCGTTACAAGCATTGATTTGGATAAACCACTACGAGCAACAACACAAGCTGAATATGACCTCAAGGCGGATGCTGAAGAGTTGAAGCATGAAGCTGAAAATGTACCTTATATTTCCAAAAAAACCATGCTTATGGCGTTACTTGCAATCGGTTTAACCTTAGTTGCGCAGTTGTATTCAGGTTCGATGATTTTAGGTGGCCTTGTTGGTTTTGCTGTGTTATCCGCTTCTGGCATCTTTAAATGGCAAGAAGCCGATGATGTGTTTGTGCAAGGGATGCGGATGATGGCCTTAGTTGGTTTTATCATGATTTCTGCGGCAGGTTTTGCTTCAGTCATGACGCATACAGGCGACATTACTCATTTAGTGAATGGTGTTGTACATATCATTGGTGATAATCATGCTTTAGCTGCGTTCTTGATGCTATTTATTGGCTTGTTTGTCACGATCGGTATTGGTTCATCTTTCTCAAGTGTGCCTGTGCTGGCAGTGATTTATGTGCCACTCTGCGTACAATTTGGATTCTCACCTTTGGCGACAATTGCATTGATTGGTACTGCTGCTGCATTAGGTGATGCAGGTTCGCCTGCCTCAGATTCAACATTAGGACCTACAGCAGGACTAGGTGTAGATGGTCAACATGATCATATTTGGGATACTGTAGTGCCAACGTTTATACATTTTAATATCCCGCTACTTATTTTTGGTTGGATCGCAGCAATGGTTTTATAATAAAAAGGCTCAATATGAGCCTTTTTTATTGAGTATAAAAAAATATCAAGAAGTAATATTTTTGTCTGTTTTTTTAATCTAATTTAATAATATATTTCAGATGGAAATTTATATGTAATTTAATTTTTAAATTAATCTTAATTTTATTTTTTTTAAAACTTCATCTAAATTTTAAATAATAAATCCTGATGAAAATACTAGGTTTTATAATGATTTAAGTTGATTAAATTGGTCTGAATTGTTTTTATTACATATTTTAACAAATATATTTTTTTATTATTCAATATATTACAAAATCAATCAAAAAGGTTGGAATTAATATGTATTGCATAATGTAAAAACACGTGTTTATTATGTTGAACAAGAACATAATTTTTTAAAAGAGGTTGTTTAAATGCTAAAAAATGTATTAGTAGTTGCATTATTGGGGTTATCATCAACAGCGTTTGCAGGTGGTTTTCAGGTTAAGGTCGGTGGTAGTGTTATTGCGCCAACTGCAGATACAACAGTAGCTCCAGGTGCTGTAGTTAAAGGTGATCATGAATTCGCATTTACACCTTCAGTAGAATATTTCTTTGGTGATACGCCTTTTTCAGCTGAGGTTTTGCTTGCTAACCCAATTAATCACGATGTTCTATTAAATGGTGAGAAAGTTGCAAGTGTTCGTCAATTACCACCGACAATCACAGCAAAATATAACTTTAAGAATTCAACTCGATTTACTCCATATATTGGTGTTGGTGGTACAGCCTTCATTGCATGGCACGAAAAGGGCTTAGTTGATGACGTGAAAAATACTTATGGTTTTGCTGGTCAGTTAGGTTTTAATTTCCAACCTGCTGACGCTAAAAACTGGGGTGTATATATGGATGTTCGATATGCAGATCTTAGCCCTGAAGTGAAGTTGGTTAATGGTACGAAGTTTGATTTAGACCTAAATCCAATGGTCTATACTTTGGGCTATAGCTATAAGTTCTAAGACGATTTAGATTTAAAGAAACCTCACAAATCGTGAGGTTTTTTATTTTGCAATCGTAATATAAAACAGATACAAGTCTGAAACAGAGCGTGCGGTAAGCTAAGAACTAGTTTTTAATAAGTTGTGATCGGTGATGAAAAAATTATTAAGCTCAGCATTATTTCTTATGTCATTACTCATTTTATCTCAAACCCATGCCGCCAGTTTCTCATGCAAAGCTGCAAAATTGAAATCGGAACAACAGATTTGTAATGATCGTGGTTTAAATGATGCGGATGTAAAACTGGCAACAACTTACCAGATTATTTTGCACGCACTACCTATGGGAGGACGTGATGCAGAAAAAGATAAGCAATTCCAATGGTTGAAACAGCGTAATTCATGTGCAGCAAATACCTCTTGTCTTCGTCGTGCATATGCACAAAGACAACAGCAATTGGATCAACTTCTACAAACACGTATATTGAGCCAAGGACCATTCTAATTGTTCTTTTGTGCATTTTTTAACTGAAAAAATAAAACACAAGGATTGAAATATTCAAGATATGCACCATTCATAAATCATTCCAAATATATAAGCCTCAAGATAAGGAGTGATTTATGAGTGAACAAGTCGCACAAAATTATAGTTTCCAAGCTGAAGTTGCTCAGTTATTACATTTGGTAACACATTCGCTGTATTCCAACCCAGAAATTTTCTTACGTGAACTAATTTCAAATGCTTCGGATGCTTGCGATAAGTTACGTTTTGAAGGGATTAATCACCCTGAATATTATGAAAATGATGCCAACTTGCATGTTCGTGTGAGCTTGGATAAAGAGAATAAAACTTTAACTATTTCCGATAATGGTATTGGTCTGAGTCAACAAGAGGCGATAGAGAATCTTGGTACGATTGCAAAATCGGGCACTAAAGATTTTATGTCAAAGTTAAGTGGTGATCAGAAAGCCGATGCACAGTTAATTGGTCAATTTGGTGTTGGTTTTTATTCTGGATTTATTGTAGCCGATAAAATCACGGTGGAGTCGCGCCGTGCAGGTCTGGATGCTGCCGAAGGTGTGCGCTGGATCAGTGGCGGTACAGGTGAGTTCGAAGTTCAACAAATTGATAAGGCGAGCCGTGGTACAGACATCATTCTGCATTTACGTGATGATGCGCTGGAATATCTTGAGTCGTGGAAAGTTAAACAGATCATCAATAAATATTCAGACCATATTAGCCTGCCAATCCAGATGCAAAAAGAGGTTTGGCAAGAGGAAGAGGTTGCCGAGGGTGAGGAGCCTAAAGGCGGCCAAATGGTGAAGACGGATGAATGGGAAGCGATTAACTCAGCAAGTGCGTTATGGACACGTAATAAGAGTGAAATCACTGATGAGCAATACATCGAGTTTTATAAAAACCTGAGCCACGATTTTGCAGAGCCTTTGGCATGGGCGCATAACCGTGTTGAGGGCAGCACCGAATATACCCAGTTGCTGTATATCCCAAGTCAGGCGAAGCAGGACTTGTTCACGCGTGAGGCAAAGGCGGGCATCAAACTTTATGTTAAACGTGTATTCATCATGGATGAAGCAGACAACCTGATTCCAAACTATTTACGTTTCGTTCAGGGCGTGGTGGACAGTGCCGATTTACCGCTGAATGTCAGCCGTGAATTGTTACAAGAAAGCCGTGATGTCAAAACCATTCGTGAGGGCAATGCTCGCCGTGTTCTAACCTTATTGGATAGCTTGGCAAAATCGGAAGATGAGAAAGATCAGGAAAAATTCAAGACCTTCTACACTGAATTTGGTTCAGTGTTAAAAGAAGGTCTGGGTGAAGATATGGCTAACCGTGAGCGTATCTTAAAGCTGTTACGTTATGCGACATCGACCAATGATGAAATCTCAACCTCTTTGGCTGACTATAAAGCCCGCATGAAAGAGGGGCAGAAAGCCATTTATTATGTGACAGCAGATAACTTAACCGCCGCGAAAAATTCACCACAGCTTGAAGTGTTCAAGAAAAAAGGCATCGAAGTGTTACTCATGGCAGACCGTGTCGATGAGTGGGCAATGAATTTTGTCTTTGAATTTGATGGTACGCCATTACAGAACGTGTCTAAAGGTGCCGTGGATTTAGGTGATCTACAGGATGCGGATGAGAAAAAGGCGCTTGAGGAAGCGGCTGAACAGTTTAAACCTGTGGTGGAGCGTTTAAGCACTTCATTGAAAGATAAAACCAAGGAAGTCCGTGTGACCACCCGTTTGGTTGACTCACCTGCATGTTTGGTCACCAGTGAGGGTGAACTCTCTCCACAGTTGATCCGTATGCTGAAACAGGCAGGTCAGGCGGTTCCTGAAAGCAAGCCAACGCTGGAAATTAATCCTGAACATCCATTAGTCAAAAAACTGGAAAGCTCAGCACAGTTTGATGACCTTGCCAACGTGATTTTTGATCAGGCGGTGATTGCCGAGGGGGGCTTGCCAGAAGACCCTGCGGCTTATGTCAAACGCATCAATAGCCTGTTGTTGAAGTAGACCCTTAAATAATAAAAAACCTCTGATCCGTCAGAGGTTTTTTGTCTGTATGGATAACATTGAAGTTATCCACAATTATGCTGGTGTTTTCATCAGAACAATGTTTCAAAGCGAATAAAAGTACTGACATAATGGCTACGGTCTTCGCGGTGGTCATTGAAGTAGTTCAGGTCGCCCTGTACATAGAACCATTCACGCCATAGCGGTTGACGCCATGAAACAAAAGGCCCCCAGCTATTGAGGCGCAGGTTGTTGTCATTGTAATAACCCCCAGTATAAATGCCATAGTTGAAATTATTGTGGGCAAAAAATTGATGCTGGCGGAATGTCCTGTTTTCCCAGGTCAGGTCATCATCCTGTTCATCGGCATAGATCAGGCTAAACTGGTTGGATAAAAGGGGCTGGTTGGGACGTGCGTGGGTCAGTTCCAGATTGGTGCGTAGATAATTTTCACTATCACTGCCGTAACGATAAATCTGTTCCGCATTGAAATGGAAGTCATTGCGTAGAGTCCAGTTTTTCTCAGCTCTTAAACGTAGATAGACATCATCGCCTGAACGGATACCAATATCGGCATCGGTCTCAAAAGGCAGTCGCTTGGAGAAATTTGAAAAACGTAGCGCAATAGAGCCGTTGTTATCTCGTGCCTGTTTGGAATCTAGCCTTTTGCTGGTGTCCTGATTCGGTTGATTGTTGATATTGGCAATATTGTTGTCAAACTCATCGTCCAGCGTATCATCACCGAAGACCAGACTCAGGCGTTTCTCCAGAGTTGGGAGCTTGATCTTCCCACGAATACGGGGTTTCACCTCGTAATTGTCATATTCATTCCAGTAATTATCGAGCATAAAGCGGATGGTGGCGGAAGCAGGCTTTTCTGGATCTATCTCCCCAAACCAGTCATCAATCTTAACTGAGGTGCGGTCAGTCCATTCGCGGATAGTGCGCTGTTTGCGATCAATCCATGTTCTGTCTTCCGTTTCCTCCGTTGGCGGCACAATCGGCTGATTGGACTGTTCAGGAAAAACAGTTGGGGTCGCATCCACCCATTTTGGAATATAGTCCAGAAAATTTTCAGATGTCGCCGCTTCTGTCTGTGCAGGTTGGGGCTGCGGTGGATTCTGTGGCTCAGTGTTTGAAGCCGCATAGACCATGCTGGCTGAACCTAAAGAGCACGCCATAAAGCTATAAAATAGAGGTCGTGACACTGTTTTTGGGAAAATCATCATAATGCAGGGTTATATATTGTTCTTACCCCCACTCTTGATGATTTACTGAATAAAATCAAGTGATAGACACAAAAAGTAGTCATATCAACAAAGCTTGTTGACACTTGGTTGGAGGATATTTCAGAGGTAGATAGTGAACAGGTCAATCAGTGGAAAATAAGGGCTTGCAATAAAAGTCCATCATCTCCAGCCACAACTGGAATGTTGTAGGAAAAAATGATGGACTAAGGGGTAAAATTTAGGATGGTTTTAAGATGATTCTGAGGCCGCACTGCTTTCCAGTGCCTGATAAAGGTCATGTACAGAAATGGGTTGTGGCAGGCGGCTAATCACCTGACGGATCAGTTGCCAGGTATATCCCTCGGCACGGTCCAGCAATAGGTATGGATAGGCCTGGTCTTCACTGGATAGCCTAACGCGTTCCGAACCGTGAATGATGCGGATTTTCTGGCGTTCCCTTAACAGGATAACAGGGGTTAGGAACGTTGCCGCAGTTTCCTCGAATGGAATGAATTTCTGGGTATTGATAAATGATACAGGGATATAAGGATATACCCGCTGGTCGCGCTGCCAGACCAGAGTACCATTCATGACACATTCATTAAACAGGGTTTCATGCTGGTGGTAATGCTGCTTGAAATTTGTCCAGCTGGTCTGATGGATGGAGCTGGTTGTGGTGTGACGCTGGTCGGTATAGGCCTGTAAGATGGTGGTCGCATATTCAATGTTGTGTGTACCCACGAGCACCACATAATGCGAGAACTGGCCCTGTGCATACAACTGCTCTGCAATAAAAACCTGTGCAGATTCCCAGATTGGCTGTGCGTCATTCTCTGCCTTGAGATAGAGCCAGTCGATTTTAATGTTCTGGTAAATGTCATTGTGCAGATCAACACGGTAAAGCGAAGGGAATGTACGTGCGTCAACACGTTCCAGACGACAGAGCAAACCATCCAGATTAAAGTCTTTCAGTGCAATTGGCTTGGCCTTGTTCAGGTTTGCTGCGGGGCGTACATTCTGTTTAAAACCAGATTTGGCGCGTGTGGCGGTCGCCGTGGATGCAACAGGTTGTATTTTTTCCTGAATAAGTGCTTCCAGTTGAATCTGAAAGTTCGCTGTTTCCTCTCTCATTATAGATAGCGCATCCTTATGAGCTGCCTGACCTGAAAGGCTAACTGCCGAATTCTGTTGCATGGGTTCCAGAACAGGGATGAGGTGGTCAAGCTCATCATCTGTTTTTACATAGTCGCTGGCATGGCGCTGTAGCCATTTTAACGCATCCTGAGATGAGTTCATCCACGGGCTTTTAAGGAAAGACAGGGCAGGGCGAATCACCCACACTTGCCAGTGCTGTGCCTGACGTAAGGCGGCCCAGCCCATGTCCCCAGAAGCAAACAGGGCATTTTCAACGCGCCCCATAAAGTTAAAGGTGCCACGATAGGTCATGGTGTAGCCATAATCTGCGAGTTCTTCTGCGGAAAACTCTTCATTCTGGATAAATTGTTTAAACGGGATCAACTGGTCCTGAAAGGCAGGGTCATCACAAGATGCAAAAATGTCTTTAATACGTTGTTTTGATTTTGCAATTTCAAAAAGTGAAGTTTTATTGTCATTGAGCCTATCAATGAGAGTTTTGAGCTCATCAACCAAAAGAGCTTTCTCTAATACGTCCATCAATAGTTTCCTTAGAGATAGGCTTGAGCCTGTTTTAAATAGTGAAGCAGTACAATATTGACAGCAATCCCTAACAGTCTGTATTCAGTTGTAGTCGTTGAAGTATGCTGTTTCGCCCACGTTACAAGCTGTTCAATGCATATTTGTTCTGGTGGGGTCCGACCTTTAATGAGGGCTTGTAACGCTTGCATTTCCATAACAAAAGAATGTCACTTTATGACGATTATAGAAGAAAACAATGCAAAATCCATAGCCTATGAGTTAGTAAAAAATCTCATTTAGCTATTCCAAATAGAGAAATTGTTCATGGTTTAGCTTTGAAAATAAAAACATTTTAAAAGTATGCATCGGTTAAGTAGATCACAAAACTAAATTGTATCTGTAAATTTATGGCTGAGTTGTGAACAGCCGCACATATATGCTGGTGAAAAGTGCAGCAAATAAAAGCGATTAAAAAATGACGGAATGATGACTGTGGATAAAAGGTGGTTTTTTATGATAAAAGTTTGATATAAAAAGGAATTATACAGGCCTGTATATGAGTGGGTAAGCTTCGGACTGATGTTGAAGCTTACCCAATGACCAGCATTATTGAGGCTTGATTTCGCAACTTTCATCATTACATTGCGCAGCAGCATCCTGCTCAATTTCTGTTATTGCCGACTGCGCCTGTTGCAGCGCCTGCAAGAAAATCTCACGTGGCTGTGCACCAGAAAGTGTGAGTTTCTGGTCAAACACGAAAAACGGTACCCCTGTGATATTGAGCTGTTCGCGGGCAATTTTTTCATCGTGACGAACAAAATCGGTCAGTTCATCTGAATCAAGCACATACTCGACTTCGGCATTGTCCAAACCAATCCGCGAGGCAATTTCCTCAACCACCTCACGCTCACCAATCGCTAGCCCCTCAGTCATGTAGGCATGGAAAAAGGCCTCTTCCGCCTCATTGCCCAGACCCTTGCTCTGTGCCAGATGGATGATGCGGTGGGCATTGAAGCTGTTGCCTGAGTTGGCTTTCTGCCATTGAAAATCAATGCCTTCAGTAGCCGCCATTGCAGCTACATGACGTTGCATCTCCTCCATTTCGGCATAGCTTCGGCCATATTTTCTGGCTAGGCGCTCAGTATTGGAGCCCTCATGTTTTGCAGGCGCGTTTAGGTCAAGTTCATAACTGTGCCAATGCACCTCCAGTTCAATACCTGCCTCTGCCGCCACATGCTCAAGACGTTTTTTACCGATATAACAAAAAGGGCAGACCACATCTGACCAAATATCTACACGCATATTCAGATTCTCTGATAAATAGACTTTGCATAGTAAAGCTTAGATCGGGGAATGAAAAGCTGTGCCATAACAGCCTGCTGATATTTAAGCGATCACGGCGCGGTATTTATTTTTATCAGCAAGATAGTCGATTTTTTATCCGATGAATAAATGTATATAGATGGGTAGACCGATTGGATTTGTTTTTCCGCTCCGATTTTCATTCAGATGTTATGGTTTGTAGACCGCTTGATTTAGGTGTCTTATATTTATAATTCTTATTTTTTAAATAAAAATAAATCAATTTTATTGATAATTGGTTTGGTCTAAGATAATCACAAATACTCATAGGATGTTTGTGATGCAGCCACAACAGTTGATTCGACATTTCACACCGAACTGGTTTACGGTCAATATGGGAACGGGAGTCGTTGCACTACTCTTGAGTGCATCGCCGATCATGACAGCATCTTGTGAGGAATTGGCGCGTATATTGTGGTTGGTCAATATTGTGCTGTTTATCTTATTTTTCGTGTTGTATAGCTTGCGTTGGCTGTTTTATTTTCATGAAGCCAAACA
>ERZ650302.2124-NODE-2124-length-10766-cov-8.888339_pt1 | contig 10766 bp, 13 predicted proteins | sample MGYA00376238_ERZ650302 | MGnify/ENA primary metagenome ERZ650302 (study PRJEB26733, sample SAMN07839298) | wastewater metagenome | biome: urban; feature: wastewater treatment plant; material: waste water | place: USA: North Carolina | collected 2016-04-28 ... | reverse complement strand
ATCTATTTGCCGCGCCACGATGCTGTCGAATGCGGGACAGGTCGGCGTCGTTGAAGGTGTAGAGCCGGATCAATTCATCTTTGGCGTCTGGTAGTGCCAACAGGCTTTCGCGCTCAGTGGCGGACAGGATCGAACGACGCGGCATGTAGTTTCCTTCTTCTTGAAAACGAGGGATTTTGAGAGGCTGCACCAGACCGCCAACGTGACACGCGAAATCAAGGCGTTGCAATTCTCGAAAATAGTTCTTGAAATGTTATTCTCGATCCCTTAGCATCGCAATGAGTTTCGATAAGAAAGGATGCCCCATGCGACCGTCCGTTGTGCTTGACATGAAGCGAAATGCAGTGCGCGAAGCGGTGAACCGCTTTCGTACGGCGAACCCGCGCGTCTTCGGTTCGGTGCTGCATGGCACTGACCGGGATGGCAGTGACCTTGATCTCTTGGTCGATGCACTGCCTGGTGCCACGTTATTGGACTTAGGCGGTCTGCAAGACGATCTGGAATCGCTGCTCGGCATTCAGGTTGATTTGCTGACACCAGGCGACTTGTCGCCGAAGTTCCGTGCCAAGGTGCTCGCGGAGGCGCAGCCGGTATGAATGAGAACCGCCTGCCTGATTACCTCGATCACATACAGCAGGCAGCAACCGATGTGTGCAGCTTCGTGGAAGGGTTGGCCAAAGACGACTTTCTGACCGACAAACGCACCCAGCAGGCTGTCATTCTGAGCCTTATTATCATTGGCGAGGCCGCAACGAAAGTGATGGAGGGCTATGCCGCGTTCACTCAGGCGCACCCCGAGGTGCCTTGGCGCAACATGCGTGGCATGCGCAACCGAATGGCCCACGGCTATTTCGACATCGACCTCAATGTGGTGTGGGAGACAGCACAAGAATGGCTACCGGAGTTGCTAAAGCAGCTACCTGCTGTGCGCCAAGACGCCGACGATGAAGACCGCGATAGCTCTGAACGAAGCAAGCTATGTTGATTGGCTACGCTCGTGTTTCTACGCTGGATCAGAACCTCGAATTACAGCGGGAGGCCCTGACCAAAGCCGGGTGCCAGAAAGTCTTTGAGGACAAGGTGAGTGGTACACGGGCTGACCGCCCTGGCTTGGGAAAAGCACAGGAAATGCTGCGCGAGGGAGATACCTTGGTTGTCTGGAAGCTGGATCGTTTAGGGCGCAGCGTCAAGCAACTAGTCGATCTGGTCGGCGAATTTCACAAGCAAGGCATCCAGTTCAAGAGCCTGACAGACGCCATTGACACCGGCACGCCATCTGGCCGGTTCTTCTTTCACGTCATGGCCAGCCTTGCCGAAATGGAACGCGAACTGATCGTCGAGCGTACCCGCGCCGGGCTAGATGTCGCTCGTCAGCTTGGGCGCAAAGGCGGTCGCAAGCCCAAGATGACCGATAGCAAGATTGAGTCAGCCAAAAAACTGCTGGCCAGCGGCGTGCCACCCAAGGATGTGGCAAAAAATCTTGGCGTGTCCGTTCCTACGCTTTACCGCTGGGTACCAGCTTCAACCCAAGTGTGAACCATGCGCACGGAGCCAGACGCGTTTGATCAGCCAGACACGGCCGCCAGTGAGTTGGCGAGGTTGTTCACCTTTTCCAAGTAGGCGATAGATGAAGTGTCGTCTGGTCGCAGACGCTTGGCCGCATCAAGCGTTGCACTGAGGTCGGCAATAAAATTCCGCTTCTCATCTGGGTTGGCGACGCTTTGCATCTGTGCGTTGAGTTGATCGGCATAGGGGGCGGTCAGATCGAGGCGCTGCTCGCCAGTGATGACGCCTGCGTCGTAGAGCTTGTTCGTCAGCGCCTTGAGTTCATTTTTTGAGATATTGCTCAGGTCTTGTCCCGCCATGATTTCGGTGGCGCGGGTCGCTCTCTCACCGGAGTAAACATCACTTGTTCCTGGGGCCGCAGCGGCTGAGGTTGCCGGAGTCGATACCTTGCTCGACGGCGTGTACGAGGCGGCGTTTTGTGTGGGCTGAAATCCTTGAATTTTCATGTGCGCTCCCTAAAGGCGTTGATGAATGCGCAACACCTCCAACTGCACGTTGCGCATCACGAAATCTACACCAAAAAAACCGTGCTGTTCATCGGAAAAAACAGACAAAGAAGCTGCATTGCAAACTTTGAGGCAACGCTTTCCATGCGTTCGTCCAATGCCTCGACGAGGCGGCATCAATGCACGCTTAGCGTACGATTTTTTCCGTTTTCTGAAGCGACCCCAACTTGGGCAACAATTTCATGTATTACTCCTTACGGTTGGTGATTCAGTGATGTTTTTCTTTTGGAAAAGCTCGTCGGTTTGCAGCGGGCTTTGCGCGAATAGCATTTCGATCAGGTTCATGGGGTTTTCGCTTTTCCCCTCCGCCTGGTGCGTGCGATAGTTGAAATCCCGGCTTATTTTTGACTCCAGATCGCTGGCATAATCTTTTGGATATTGCGCTTGCTCGATCGTGGGCAGCTCCTTGAAGTGGTCAAGGACGGAGCTGAAGAAATTGGTCATTTTCCCCGTCCGGTTATATTCATCCATGGCTTGGGCTGCGACTTTTACACGCCAAGCCTGTTCCCTATCATCCGATTCATAGTAAGCCGCTCTACGTTCATTGATGGTGTAGTTTCCGCTGTCGTCATAGATGATGTTGGACAGTTGTTCTCTCGACAGGCTACCAAAAGGGTTTTTCACCGATCTGCTGCCCCTGTCCGAGCTAGTGACGAATTCCGTTGCTTGCTTAGCTCTTGCTAACAACTCTGGATCGTCAGTCTTAGGAACCTCGTTGTTGTACTTGGCTTTGTTAGCTTGGTAGGCGTCACCAAGTATTTGATCTAGCAAAGAGTTCGCCTTGTCGGCCAATTCTGAACGGCTGAGCATTTTGTCCCGAGCCTCTGCGCGGCTGGCACTGTCCGCCAATTGGCTGGCTAGCGTGGAAATCGTCAGCGTGCCGCCGCCTTGGGTGCCTGATGCGCCCTGATTTTTCGATGTGTCAGAAACCTGACCGGTCGCCGAGGCCGCCTTGAGGCTCGACGTACCCCCTGTTTGGGCTGCGGAATACGAACCAACAGAGCTGATCATCATTTCCTCCCCGTGAGCCTAGAATTTATGTATCCAGTCTTATCTTAGCATCATGCTAAAAATGAACGGCAGATGTTTTCGCATCGAAACTCTCCGATGGACTGCGTTCCGCCCAAGGACGTGACCAAAAATCTCGACGTGTTCGTTCCAACACTATACCGCTGGGTGCCAGCCTCGGCGCATGCTTAACGTACTTTAAATTCCGTTTTCTGAGACGACCCCTACTAGCCATTTCTAGCTAATTGCCGCCCCTCTGCACGCTCCGAAAGAGCACCCCCACCCGTTAGCCTACTTTCCCGATTCAAAACACTCTAGGAGCTTCCTATTGCGTTTAAGGCCTGTTTTCTCATACCTGCCTGTAGGTGTAACTGTGCTGGGGTGCGCCGCTGCGCGTTGGGCTGTTTGCAGAGTCTCCCCGTTCAGCCCGACTTTCACGCTCGAACGGCAACAATCTCTTGAAGTCCAATCCGTTCGGGCACGCTAAAGCGCCAAGATGAAAGCCTTGGGTAACGGACTTAATGCGGGAAATGCTTGAACAGATGCGCCATTAATGGCTAAACTGAAAGGGTCTTTTGGTGACTGCTTCCCGCAAAAGAGTCAGTTACCTTGATTCGAAAGAGCGCCAACTCTAACGAATCCTTAAAAACCGCCCGCCAAGGCGGTTTTTTCGTTTCTGAACAGGAGATTACGCTGGATCCGTAAAGATCGTCAAGCTTACACCTCAAGCCTAGCTCTCAATTTTTCCAAACAACCAATTCAGAAAACCTTTCTTTTCCTCTTTGGGTGCAGGAAGTGCTAGCTGTGTTTGTAACTCTTCAACCTTACCCGTCAAACGCTCAATCTCTGAACGCATTTGTGACATTTCAGCCAATATTTTTGTGACATATTCCGGAGTATTTTCTTGTGATCCAGTGGGACATTCTGTTGTTTCAGGTTGTGACAGCTCACCAAATACCCGTAGCAATTCCGATGTATCGATCACTGTTTTATTGTCGCTTGTCACAGACGCAGAAAGCTTACCAGACTTGATATAGCGATAAATTGTACGGCGATTGACACCAGTTATTGAGGCAGCTTCAGATATGGTGTGACAAGCCATGACGGCCCTCATTCTAAATAGTTGTGACAGTTGTGATCGCATTGTCACACTGTCACAACTAATTTCAACCCCAATCAAAACTGATTTTCCAGAGAAAAAATGCCAGCCAAAGCGCCGACATTTTAATTTTTTCATCCATATTTGTCGGCTCAATAAATCCAAGCGTAGTACGGGATAGAAGCTCAATATCACAAAACCTGTCGGCTCCTCTTTATGTTCCACTATGAACGCAATCCACGTGCAACATGGCTAAAAGAGCCCCCCCCTCGGAAAGGTAAAATTTAGGTGGTGAAGGAGGGAAAACCTCTTTTTTTGATGGATTCAACCGGTAAATGCTGTGAAAAAAACTCGCCAATGAGGATGGTTAAATCATAACAGTTTGATTACAAATTATTATCCACAGAAACGGTGGAAAAGAACGGGATAAGCCAGCTAAAACGCAACGTTCATCTTGTTACTGAGCCAGAACGCCGGTTCTTCTAGGACAAAACGGCTATTTAACATAAGGGCCGTTAAGCGAAGTTGTTTGCGATACCAATTTTACATTTTCTCGAGGGTTTAGCATTTTTAGCCAGCTTCACGTGCAAAACACCAGTCTACCACCATACACCACCTACTTTTTTGGGTAGACTGCCGCATCCAGATACATAAAATTGAAACGGTTTTAAAATGCTCAAAAAAACAGCTCGCTCTGGCACATTTACTGACAACATGAAACTTCCGGTACATCGGTGGTTTCGTTACTCAGCTGGTTTTTCAGCCGAGTGGGTGTTATCTGAAATAGAGCGCTACCAATCGGATACCGGCGAGGACGCAGTACTGCTGGAACCTTTTACTGGATCAGGTACCACAAATATTGCAGCAGATGCACTTGGTGTGGAGTCCTTTGGGTTTGAAGGACACCCATTCGTAGCAAGAATAGCCAAAGCAAAACAACTATGGCATTTAAACTCGGCCGAGCTCAATGAAGCAGCGACAGAGATTATTAATTACGCTCAATCATCTACAAGCAAAATAGCTATAAGACGTTACAACGAGGATAATTTACTTGGTAAGTGCTATTCATATGGTGCGTTTGAAAAGCTAGATAGACTAAAAACAGCTTATGAAGCATTAAATGATGGCTCAGATGTGTGGGAACTCATTCATTTAAATATAACATCAATACTAAGAGCATGTAGTCACGTAGGTACTGCACAATGGCAATACGTTCTTCCTAATAAATCAAAAAGCAAGATCCTCGATCCATTTGACGCATTTAATGGAAAAACCGAATTGATGCTATCAGACATGAATTACGCACAAAATCATGAATGGTCATCATTGTCAAAAATAGAAAAACACGATGTTAGAAATTCATTCAAAACAACAAAAAAATGCAATTTGCTAATATCATCGCCACCATACCCAAATAACTATGATTATGCAGATGCAACAAGACTAGAAATGATGTTTTGGGATGAAATAGATGGATGGGGAGATCTAAAAAACGTTGTAAGACCAACACTCATGCGCTCATGCTCACAACATTCAGCATCGGATAAAATAATCTTAGATGAAATGTTATCCAATGAATTATTACTTCCAATAATAAATGAAATATCAAATGTAACAAAAGAACTGGAAGTGGTAAGACTGACTAAAGGTGGAAAAAAAACATACCACACAATGATCGCGGCATATTTTTTAGATCTTGCAAAGATACTATCTAACATCAGAGAAAACATGAATGAAAAATCACGTCTCTGCTTCGTTATTGGCGACTCCGCGCCATATGGTGTACACGTTCCTGCTGAAAAGTGGATCGGAGAGCTAGCAATTGCCTCTGGTTTTAAGTCATTTGAATTTGAAAAATTACGCGACCGCAATGTCAAATGGAAGAATAGAACACATACAGTGCCGCTACACGAAGGTCGCTTATGGATTGAAGGATAAATAAAATGGCAGCATCACCTTCTCATAAATTAGGGCAGTTAATAGGAAATCTCCTTGAGGAGGTTTTCAGTCCACGACTACAAGAGCTAGCTAGTAAATCAGGGTTGTATCTTGATGTCATAGGTAAAAAAAGGAAGGCAAGAAAAGGTAAAAAAATAACATGGGAGGATGCCTATGGAAGTTCACATGATTTAGACTTCGTGCTTGAGCTTGGTGGTAGCGAAGATGCTATCGGTCGCCCTGTGGCATTCATTGAGTCAGCTTGGCGCAGATACACAAAACACTCTAAAAACAAAGCACAAGAGATTCAAGGTGCAATATTACCTATAGCGGAAAAATATTACATTGAATGCCCTTTCAAAGGAGCCATATTAGCAGGAGAGTTCACGACACCATCACTTGAGCAGCTAAACGCGTGTGGGTTTACAGTGTTATATATACAATATAGCTCTATCGTTAATGCCTTTAACTGCGTTGGCATTGATATATCATTTGGTGAAGATACCCCAGAAGAAAAACTATTAGAGAAAGTCACTGCTATTGAAAATCTCCCAAAAGAGGTAATGGACATAGTCAAGAATACTATTATCAATGACAACGCTGATACAATTTCGACATTCATAAATGTCATACAAGAAAAAACAGAAAAAGTTATTGATTACATATTAATAACACCACTGTATGGAAGAGAAGAAAAATTCACCGATATTAATGAAGCTAAAACATTCATTGCTAAATATGAAATATCAAGAACGCCGGAAGATGCCACATTTAATAGATTTGTTGTAACAGTAAAATATATCAACAACGATAAAATCGAAGCTAACTTCTCATCAACAAGTTCGGTAAATTCTTTCCTTAGCGCAATAATTCATAGCTAAAATTTCTCCCGCACCGCCTGAGTCGTTCTAAGAGCATTTTGGGTGGCTAACTGAGTACGCTAAAGGGGCAATATGTTAAATAGCGACGTTTGCCGTTAGAAACACCCCACTCGATCCGGATTGGATGATCGAGCCGGTATTTTCCATTCCCCGATCACCGTAAAAACACGCGTTTTGCCCTGAAAGTTTGCAACAGTTTTAAGGCTATTTAGTCAGCAAAATACGCCCGATCAGTTTCAGAGGATTTGATATCCGGACACCTCATTTCAAACGTTTTTATCGCTACAATTTCAAAGCCAAAACCAGCCCTGTAAGAGCAAACAACACCACCGCCAAAGCCAAATTTTTCCCCACAGAATTCAACGCTAACAAGCACAAGAATTTCATATCAATAAAGCTCCTTGTTCCAAATAGAATTACTATTCAGTCACGACTCTTTTCCCGCCAGACCGACAACCATTTTATTTTGGTTTTCAACAATGCAAGTCTATGGCTGATGACAGCAGTTATGTGTACGAAGCCCTCATTTTCTCACCACAGAATACTCGTTTTAGCTATAACACCCTGTCCATTAAGCGCCGACCCTTCCCTTAAAATAAAAGTCTCAATTAGACCCCATAATTCCCTTAAAAAAGCCATACACCATACGCACCTATAGGTGCGAGTAAGCTATTGTTTCTCTGAATAAAAAAGACGAGCTGAAAAATAAAGCAGGGATTACCTTCGTAAGTCACTCTAGTAAAAAAACCAGCTACAATAAGGGATGTGACGCACTACCATGCGTATTGGCGAGTCATGAAAACAAAGAGAGTAAGAACATGAGCAGAATGGCCCCGTTAAACGTAAAAATCCCCCAAGAACTGAGAGAAAAACTGCAAGAAAAAGCACTCGATTATGAAATGAGTTATTCAGAATATGTTCGGGAATTATTAGAGCGGAGAATAGATAAAGACGAGCAAATGTCCGCCTTGTTTCGTTTACTAAGTGATAAAGCACAGGACTCGGGGACATGTTCCGGTTCCGGCACACAAACGGACAATTCCATCCTCATGGAGATACTGTTGTTAGTCCGACTTATGGCGGGTACGGATAAACAAACTAACGCTAAGGCATATATGAAAATGCATGGCATAGAACAATGGCATGGAAAGACAAAGAGCTAGAAGAAAACGAAGCAAAGTGGATAACCGGTCTGCCCACAGGGGCAAGCCCTGATGGACAGCCGCAAGCGGTTCACCGGTTACCCACACGAAAGATCGATCCTCTCTCTAAAGCCTTTACCGCCAAGAGCTACGCGCGAAAAGACCGCGCGAAAAGGAAGCGCCTAGGCCTGTTTGAAACAGGCTGCGCCCTCCCGAAAAGATACGTCATATTTAACGTACTTTTCAGGATGCGCGACCATGTTCGGACTATCGGACTTACTAGCCATTTCTAGCTAATTGCCGCCCCTCTGCACGCTCCGATAGAACACCACCACCCGATACAACGCTATCCCGATTCAAACCCCTTGAGAGGTTTAGGCCTGTTTTCTCATTACCTGCCTGCGTCTGTATCTGTGCTGCGGTGTGCCGCTGCGCGTTTGGACTGTTTGCAGAGTCTCCCCATTCAGTCCGACCTTCACACCCACAAACGGTAACAACCCTTGAAGTCCAATCCGTTCGGGCACGACAAAGCGCCAAGGTGAAAGCCTTGGTAACAGGTTTCTAGCGGGAAAGTCTTGAACTGAAGCGCCATTGCTGGCTAAACTGAAAGGGTATTACGGTGACAGATTCCCGCTAAAGATCCTGTTACCTAGATTCGAGATAGCGCCAAACTATATCGAATCCTTAAAAACCGCCCGCCAAAGGCGGTTTTTTCGTTTCTGGCCAAGAGATTACGCCGGATCCGGCGGATCCGTCAATTCCCTTGCTATTTCGCAGTGCGAAACCCCCCTCTCGTTGACGTACGTCAACAGCCGAAAATTGCAGTCCTGCAATTTCTATCGTCAAAAGCACTTCGTGAAAGGGGCAATATGTTAAATAGCCCTGTTGACCCCCTCAAAACACCCCTTACGGCCTCACAGAAGCGCATAAAACGCATTTTAAGCACCTAACCCATACGAATTATCGAGTTATACCCCTGAAAGTTTACAACGCTTTTTAGGGGGGTTAGCGGGGCAGATCTGCACATTCCGACTTCATGATATTTTTTTATCGAAACCCGCATTTATATTTTTATTGTTACGCAGTAACAAACTGCCTGTTTTTTGGTTTCTCTCTTGCATGTTACGCAGTAACGAGTTAGTTTTTACTCATTCGTTACTGCGTAACTAGAGGGCGCTATGGCAAAAACAACGGCAGAACGGCAGGCAAATTATCGGAATGGGCGTTCAATGGCAGGTGAAAACGGCGAACGGCGGATCAATACATGGGTATCTACTGGTTCGCATATGGCATTAAACAGATTAGCCAAGCGTTACGGCGTAACAAAGCGTGAAATGTTAGAACGCCTGATTGGTGACGCCGACCGACAGATCATCGATTCGATAGAAACCGATGAAGAATGGGACGTTTATTTTAACGTTACGCAGTAACTACCACGCTGTAGCGCCGCCGAACAGCACGAACTAGCGCAGTCTGTTCGGGATGATCGGGGGCCAAAAAGGAGGTCGCATGGACAACGTTGTTCAATCAATTCCAATCCCGCAAACAAAAGACCGAAAAGACCCGCCAAGAGATCTACGAAGAGATGGCCAGAGAGGGAGAAGCCCTCGATAACATCCAGATCATCGATGTCAGTCCGGAAGAATCCAGACTGTACCAAGAAGCCTACGAAGCAGAGTTTCAGATGCAGTTAGATTTGATAACCGATCGCTACAACCGGATGCAGAAAATCAAACTGGTCTCGGACTCTGACGGGGAGCCGACCGCCTAAGCGGTTGGGGCAAATCCGTTCAGGATGCAGCCTCGCGAAGAGCCATCGAAGCGACAGGGGGGAGCCGCAAACGTGGAATGTCCCCAGACATTCAGGCACCCCAGTGCCGGTTAGTGCAGCGGGGGGATTTATCCCAGCGCGTCAGGCCCGAAGGGGCCTTGACCAACCTCTTTTTTAGCGACCGTTCAGGGAGTCCGGAGGAGGCGTTTTGAGTCGATGCGAAGCGTGGCGAAAAACACCCTAAAAAAGGGGTTGGTCAAGGCTCCGCAGGAGCCGCCCGACGCGCCGCTTTTGCAACGACTGTAGCGCGTCCAGCGCGAAGGGAGATGCAGGCAGAGCTGGCAAGGCGTTCAGCCTGACAGCGTAGCCTCGGAACCCGCATGAAATAAGGGATTCCGTAGTCATATCCGTCATCATATCCATCGTCATATCCGTAGTCATACCCGAATGATGATGGATATGACGATAAAAACTACCATCATATTTACCGTCATATTTACCATCATATCTAGCGTCATACGCGAATGAGGGTAAATATGATGGTAAAAGAGGCTGTTTTTTAGGTGTCCGATCACCGCGAAAAGATGCGTCTGATGGATAACTTGCCTGCCCCCTGAAGGGGACAGCCGCAAGCGGTTCGCAAGTTAATCCACAGCCGAGGAAAAGAGCAGGTCATCTCTCTTGGGGATCTCTTTAGAGGCAAGAGCACGCGCCAAAGGGCGCGCGAAAAGGAAGCGCCGAGGCCTGGCTTGACCAGGCTGCGCCCTCCCAGAAAATTACGTCAAAATTAACGTAAGATTCAGGATGCGCGACCATGTTCGGACTATCGGACTTACTAGCCATTTCTAGCTAATT
>ERZ650302.2123-NODE-2123-length-10768-cov-6.484085_pt1 | contig 10768 bp, 10 predicted proteins | sample MGYA00376238_ERZ650302 | MGnify/ENA primary metagenome ERZ650302 (study PRJEB26733, sample SAMN07839298) | wastewater metagenome | biome: urban; feature: wastewater treatment plant; material: waste water | place: USA: North Carolina | collected 2016-04-28 ... | reverse complement strand
CAAAAAGCTGGCCAACAACGCTGCCAGCGTGTTCACGGGCAAGGGCCTGTCGTTTGGCGGCTCGCTGATCCGCCCCGAAGCCACCGGCTACGGCACCGTGTACTTTGCCGACGAAATGCTCAAGACCCGTGGCAAGTCGTTCGACGGCCTGCGCGTGTCGGTGTCGGGCTCGGGCAACGTGGCCCAGTACGCCGTCGAAAAGGCCATGGCCCTGGGTGCCAGTGCCGTGCTCATCGGCCGCCCCTACATCTTTGGCCTGGCCAACGCCGGGGCCCTGGGCGTTGCCCACGTCATCCGCCTGCTGCGGGACGAGCTGGAGATCGCCATGGCCCTGTGCGGCTGCCGTACGCTCGCCGACATCACCCCACGCCTCCTCGCCGGCCGGGCCTGACCCCCACCGGGCAGGCGATCGCCCGCGGGTGATCGGGAACGGCTATATTTGTGACAAACATCACAGATCCGGAGCCCGCCCGTCATGAAGAAAACCCTCTCCACCCTCGCCGCCTCCGTGCTGCTCGGACTCACCGGCGGCACCGCCCACGCCGCCCCGAAGCTGGAGCTGCTGGTACCTGCCTACTTCTACCCGGCCGGCAGCGGCAGCGACAGCTGGCAGGCCCTCGACGACGCTGCCGCCCGGGTCGGTGTCACCGCCATCGTCAACGTGAACAGCGGCCCCGGCGACACCCTCGACCCCAACTACCTGGCGGTGGTCGAATCCCTGCGCGCCGCCGGCGGGCGGGTGCTGGGCTATGTGCACACATCCTGGGGCGGGCGTGACAGCGCCGTCGAACAGGCCGACGTGGACGCCTACCTGGCCCGCTACCCCCTCGACGGCTTCTTCATCGACGAGATGGCCAGCGACGCCGCCAACCTCGCCCACTACAGCAGCCTCTACCTCGACAAGGGGGTCCGCATCCCCCAGAGCTGATACAGGCATCGTCTTTCGCTCCTGCTATGGTGAGAGAGGGCTGCAGCTCGCCAACGCAAGCCCCTTGCCGCCCAGGGAGCGGCAAGCCCGAATGACCCATTGCCAGAGGTATTGATCATGTTCAGACAGACCGCGCTCATCCTGACCCTCACCCTGTTGGGCAGCGCCCAGGTTCACGCCATCAACCACAAATACGCCGAGCAGCTGGAACGCTCCGGCTGCACCCAGGTGACCGAAGCCCAGGGCTGCGATATTCACAAGAGCAAGGCGGAAAACGCCAAGGCAGGATTTGGCACCGCCGCCCCGGCCGCCGACGGCGGATTGAACATGAGCTATGAGCAGAAGCTGGAGCGCTCAGGCTGTACCCAGGTGAGCGAGCTCAGCGGCTGTGACATCAACAAGAGCAAGGCCGAGAACGCCGCCGCCGGATTTGGCGCCGCCCCCGCAGCGGCCAGCGCCAGCCCCTACGCCGGCAACGGGGTCGCCACCTTCCCCGAGACGGGCGCCACGGTCGCGAACATCCGCATCGATGACAAGGATCAGGTGTGGGTCAACGACAAGCAGGTCAGTACCAGGAAATCCGACGGCGCCCTGGTGTTCAAGGAGGGCATGGTCATCTACACCATCCAGGGGGATCGCCGCCTCAAGGGAGAAGATGGCTGGGTCGACAACGATGCGGGCACCAAGGGGCCCATCGCGGCCAAATGACCCCGTCACCATCACGACAAGGGGAGCCGCGGCTCCCCTTGTCGTTTCTGCATGCCTGCAACCGACGCCCCCCTACCTCTTCTTCGGGAAGTCCAGCACGGCCACCACCGGCGAGCAGGACGGGAGCGCCGACCAGGAGGGGGCGTCGAAGATGAAGCGGGCGACGGCACAGGTCGGCATGCGAGTGATACCGGAGGAAAAGCCATGAGCCAGGTCGGTGAAGGCAGGATCATGACCCACCAGCAGTACGCAGGCGAGATCATCTGAAAGCGCCCCCACCACCCCGAGAAGGGTCCCGGCATCGCTCTCGTAGAGGCCCTCGTCGATGACGATGCGGTCCGGGGAATAACCCAGCTCCCCGGCAAGCAGCCGGGCGGTCGTCAGGGCCCGGCAGGCGGGGCTCGAGAGGATGAGATCGGGCTTCACCCCAAGGTGCGCCAGACGAGCCCCCATCAGGGGCGCATCGCGCAGCCCGCGCGCAGCCAGCGGACGAGCGCGGTCAGACAAAGACGCGTCTTCCCAGCTCGACTTGCCATGGCGTACCAGGATCAGGGTTCTTCTCATGACGCACTCCCTGGTTGATCAGGGCCACAGGCGGCCCCTCAGACAGCCCCCCGTTTGCCAGCATGAAGGGGCAGGAGCACCATGGTCAGCAGCACACCTTCTACCCCCCAGCCTACCTGTTCCCAGTGTACTGTCTCCCCGGTCAGCATGCCGGTGAGCAGCACAGTGGCGCAGATGAGGGTCCAGCCGGTCAGGTGGAGGAAGGACTCCCCCGGTAGCAGCGCTTGATCAGGATGGGGTTCAGGGCCATGGCCACACAGCCGAGCAGGTAGATGCGATTGCCGGGAGCGAGGCTGAAGGCAAAAAGCCCGATGAGGGGACCATCGGGCTCTGCGGCAAGGATCAGGGGCTCACTTCTTCCATGAAGACAAGCCGAAGGGGTTCGGCCAGCAGTTCGTCCGCCTGGCGAGCGAAAGCCTGGAAATACGCGGTCTCACAGTGGGCATCCAGGGCGGCCTGACTCACGAAGGCTTCCCGCATGTAGAAGGTGCCGGGTTCATCCTTCAACTCGAACAGCACGTAATCGAGGTTGCCCGGCTCCTGGCGAGTGGGGTCAATCAAGGTAAGCAGGGCATCGCGAAGGCGCTCTCCCATGCCGTCACGGGCCTTGAGCACTGCGATCGATACCAGTTTGTCTGTCTCTTTTTTCATCCAGTTTTCTCCGTTGTACATCGTCAACACGCCAGAGAGTGCAACCTGGACAGCGATTTATACTGCCGGATGCTCCCCCATCAGACGTTGCCCAGTGTAGGCAGGACGGTGGGGGCCATATAGGGGGGCAGAATGAACACTGTGTTCAACGGGGTGGATAACCACGCCGTGCACGGAGGAACAAACGAGCGGGAGGGATCATGGCGCAAAGGGTGGCAACGGGACCCGCCAGGAGGCGGCACGGCTTGCGGCCCCCTGGTCCAGGCTAAGGGCCTGCAGACCAGCGCTCAACGTCAAGGCAATAGGTGGTGAAAGGGTGTTCGCCCAGGCGCGTTTTCCTCACCCAGATGGCCCGTCTGGCGAGGGACAGATAAGGCGGGCGGGTATCCAGCAAGTGAAAGAGTATCGTCCGATGGCCAAGCTCCCTCGCCCACCCCATCATCTCGTTGAAAATCGCCACGCCGCTTCCCCAGCCGGCCTTGGCGAGCACGATGGCAAGCTCCACCCCCTCGTCATCGGGCTGGATACCGCACCACCCCGCCAGGGTGCCGTCGAGGAAGATGGCGCGCACGCGGCAACCTGGCCGGGCGTCGACTCCCAGCTTGTACGCCATCCAGTCGCGCACCCCGGCCACATCGAAAAGCGGGTGAGGGATCAGGTGCTTTCGCAGCGTCTCGTCGTTGAGCAGCGGCAGAAAATCCTCTGCCCTGACAGCAGAAAAGGGGCTGAACACCATGGAGGTCTCTCTCATTGCCCGAAGAGGCACCCTAGTAGGGGGTGCCATCCTTGTGTCTGGCTGACCAGGCGCCATCGGCACCCTGTACCAGGGCCAGATCGTCGTCGGGATAGTCGACGGTGTCCCCTGGCAGCCTGTCCCCCACCTCGAGATAGACGGCGTCCACCTCACCGTGGTTGAGCAACTGGTGGGCCAGGCCGCTGCCCCCCTTGAAGCCGATGCACTCCCCCGGCGACATCCGGTACTCCTCCTCCCCGTGGCGCAGGGTGGGATTGCCCGAGAGCACATAGACGAACTCGTCCTGCAGGCCGTGATGGTGCTTGAGCGCCGAGATGGCCCCCGGTGCCAGGGTCGTCAGGTTGACCCCGAAATTGGCAAGGCCGAAATGATCCCCCAGCCTGCGCCGGGTGCGGTGCTTGACCAGGGAGGCAAAGGGCTCCGGATAGAGGGACTTTGCCTTGTGCTCGGGGATGGCCGTTGCCTGAATGGCACGCTTGTCAGCCATGTTCTGATCCTCCCAGTGAATGACGTCTCTCTTTATAGCCTGCGCCTTAGCGGCGAAACATGGGCAGGGGGTTGAAAGGGTGTCTCACACACCATGCCATGCCCGGTTGCCGCCAGATGGCAAAGACACCCTGTTTTTCGTTTGGCTATCTTAATGGCACACCGGAAAATGGGAAATCGCGTTGGCGACCTCACCAATGGAATGAAGAAGATGGCCCGCGATCACCGGGAAATGCCCTCTTCCAGCGGCCCGGGTATGGAGGGGCACCGGCACATGCAGACCCGGTGACTAGAGCACCTCAATCCTGACCTTGATAAGCCCGGATCGGGGATTGCCGATGGCGCTGAACGCCGCCCTGGAGAGATCGATGATGCGCCCGCGGGGGAAATTGCCCCTGTCGTTGACCCGCACCACCACGCTCTTGTCGTTGGCGAGGTTGGTGACCCTCACCAGGGCGCCAAAGGGCAGTGTCATGTGGGCGGCGGTGTTGGCGTGGCGCTGGTAAGGCTCCCCGCTGGCGGTGCGCTTGTTGTGGTAGCGATCGGCGTAATAGGAGGCAAGCCCCGTCTGGGTATAGCCTCGCCAGTTGCCCGCACTGCCTGCATCAGGGTGGCTGCTGCAGGCGGCCAGCAGCAGGCACAGAGAGGCCAGCAGCCCTTTTTGTCGCGTCGTCATGCGTTGCTTCCTCGATGGGACAGAGCGACCAGCATCGCCAGTCAGGCTTCCGTTAACAGGGGCCTACTCTCTCACATTTCCCATGGAAAACGGGAGGCCCAAGCCTCCCGTTTTGCGTATCGCTCCGTCAGCCCCTGTCAGGGGAAGATGTCAGGCGATGAGCTTGTCGTCGGCGAAGCCAAAGCCGCGCAGCCCCACTACATGCACATGCTCGTGCTTGCCCTGCACCTTGCGGATGAGCTTGTAGGTGGTGCCCTTCTCGGGGCTGATGTTCTCCGGCGCCGCGATGAGGAGCTGCATGTCCTGCCGCTCGCACAGCTCGAACAGGGTGGCGATGGATTTGCCATCAAGCCGTGCCGCTTCGTCCAGGAACAACAGGCGGCAGGGAGCGATGTCCTTGCCGCGCAGACGGCGGGACTCCTCCTCCCAGCTGATGAGCACCATCAAGAGGATGGCCTGACCGGTGCCGATCGCCTCGCCGGTGGAGAGGGCGCCGCTCTCGGCCCGCAGCCAGCCGTCAGCCCCGCGCTGCACCTCGATCTCCAGCTCCAGGTAGTTGCGATAGTCGAGCAGCACGTCCCCCATCACCTGATAGTTGCGCTCCCCCTGCTCCACCTGCGGGTTGAGACGCTGGAAGAGCTTGGCCATGGCCTCGGAGAAGCTGAGCTCCTTGTCGGCGAAAAGATCGTTGTGCATGGCGCTCTGATCGGCGAGTGCGGTCAGGAGGCGAGTGTGGGCCTCGCGGATATTGACGTTGAGACGCACCCCGCGCACCAGACCGAAGGCGATGTTCTGCAGGCCCTGGTTCAATACCCGGATGCGGTTCTGCTCCCGGCGGATGATGTTGGTGATCTTGGCCGCCACCTCGTGGGAGGAGAGGGACAGATGGGTTTCCCGCTGCTTGAGCTCGTCGGCGAGGCGCGCCAGCTCGATCTCCATCTCCTCGATGGCTTCCACCGGATCGTCCGAGCGGATGATGTCGTTGCGGATGCGATCTTTCAGGTAACGGTAGACCTGCACATAGAAGGCGACCTTCTGCTCGGTGCTGCGGTTGCCTTCCGACAGACGCAGCGCATCGCGCAGGGCCTCGTCGTGGGCCACCGCCACCCGCAGGGCGCCGAGGGCCTTGTCCGACATGGAGCGCAGCTCGTCGCTGTCGAGGTACGCCAGCTCGCGCTTGTTCAGACGCTTCTCGACGTCGGTCTCCCGTGCCAGACGCACCACCCGCGACCAGCTCGCCTTGTGACCCACCAGGGATTTGCGGGCGCTGTAGTAATCCTTGCCTTCGAGCTTGAGACGACCGCCAAGGGACTCGATTTCGCGCTTGCACACCTGCAACTGGGCCTCGGCGCTGGTGCGGCGGGTCCGGGTGCGGATAAGCAGCTCTTCAATCTCTTTCTTGTGGGCACGGGCCTTCTCTTCCATGTCATCCGACAGGGTCAGCCCCATGGCCGCCAGCTCCTGCTCGAACTCCGCCAGGGTCTGCCCCTTGGCCGAGGCGCTGGAATCGAGCGCCGTGCGCAGTTGCAGCGCCTCGGTGTGGCGCTGGGTGATCTGCTTGTGCTGCTCACCGGCGGTGCGGGCGGCAAGCTCTGCCGCCTTGAGCTTCTCTTTGAGTCGCTCGCTCATCTCGGAGGCCTTGCCCAGCAGATCTTGCGCATCCTGATAGGCAAAGTGCGGCAAACGGGCCACCAGCTGATCGAGGGCGTAGCAACGGCGCTTCTGCTCGGCCAGCAGGTCGCTCACCTCGTCAAAGGCCGCCTGCAGGGCCGCCAGATCCTGGGGATCCTGGCGCAGCACCTGCACCATGGTTTCCAGTTTTTCCAGCGCCTTGCCGTGCCTGGCGATAAAGGCTTCGGCTGTTTTAAGGGCCTCCACATCGGCGTGAGCCGCCTCGAGGCGGGCCGCCAGGTCTGCCTCGGCAAACAGGTGGGCAAAGGGCAGCATCCCCTGCACCAGCTGGATATGGCGGGTCAGCTGGGCGGCGGCGGCTTTGGCATCACTCAGCTGCTTGTCGCACTCGGCGATGGTTTCTTGCAGCTTGCGCTGCTCGTGCTGCTTGGCCTGCACCTCGGCTTCGGGGTCCGGGCGGAAGGCGATATCCAGATGCTGGCCGATAAAGTCGCGGAAGTGGCCGTAGAGACGGTGGTACTTCTGCTGCTCGAAGGCGGCCTTGGCGTAGCCCTCGATGAGGTTTTCCCGCTCAAGATCGAGCTGCTCGATCCGTTTTTCCCGGGCGGCGCGGCCAAACAGCGGCAGCTCGGGGTAGCGGGAGAAGCGCACCTGACGCTTGCTGGTGCGCACCAGCACGGCGTCCCCCAGCTCGTCCGCTTCCACCAGATCCTCGTCAAAGGAGTCGGGGTTGCCCTGGATGAGGTAGATATCTTCCGGGCAATCTTCCAGCTTTTTCAGCCGCTCGATGGCGCCTTCGAGGTCGAGCACCACCAGGGCGCTGCGAGCCGGGCCGTAGAGCGCGGAGTAGTAAGGGGCATCATCGATGGAGATGTCGTCATAGACATCGGAGAGCAGCACGCCCCCCACCTGCTCGGCGATGCGGGCAAGACGGGGATCCGCCTCGCCGGCACCCAGCTGCAGGTTGCGAATTTGCATCTCCAGCGCCTGTTTCTGGCCCTGAATGCGGTTGCTCTCCTGCTCGAACTCCCGCTCCTTGTCGAGCACGCTCTGCATGCCGGAAGAGAGTTCTTCGGCGGTGGCCAAGGCCAAGCCACTCTGCTCGCGCAGTTGCTCGAGTTTTTCAAAGGATTTGAGCCAGCGCGGGGCCAGCTTGGTCAGTTCCGCGATATCGCGACCCAGCTGAGTGCCCTGATGCTCGAGGCTGGCGCGGCGCTGATTGGCCTCTGCCTGCTGCTCGGAGAGCTCCTCCTGGCGGGTGCGCTGGGCTTCGAGGAAGATCTCCAGCTCGTCCTGGCTAGCAATGTGCTGACCAGACGCCTGGGCCAGCTCGTCTCGCAGCCGCAAGAGCGTCTTCTGGCTTTCGCTCTCTTTCTCGAGGCGAGCCAGCGCGGCGCGCAGCCCCTGCCCCTGGGCGATGCGGGCCTTGTCTTCGATGTGACGCTTGAGCAGCGCCTGCGCCGTGGGCCAGGCGGCCTCGCGGGCGGTCTCGGGGGCGATGCTCAAAAGCAGCGCCAGCGCGGCCTGATGCTCGGCCACCGCCGCCTTGGCCAGCGCCAGCTGCTGCTCGGCCCCCAGCACCCGGCTGGTGAGGCTCTGCTCGGCTGCGCGGAACTGGTGCAGGGTGTCGCTCGCCTGCGCAGGCTCGAGCCCCGGCAGTTCGCACTGCTCGCGGGCAGCATCGAGGGCCTGCACCGCCTGACGGTACTGGATGGCGCGGGTCTGCTGGATATCGAGCGCCTGCTGGTAGTCGGCGAGCTGGGTCTTGAGGCTGTCCACCTCTGCCTGGGCCAGCTCCTTGCGCTCCTCCACTTCCAGCAACTGGCCGTGGATCTCTTCCACCACCGCCTGCTGCTGCTCGAGCTTGTCGTTGAGCTCCGCCAGATCGGCGCGATAGAGGGCAATCTTCTTTTGCAGGGCCACGGCCGCCATCACCTTGGCCAGGTGCTCGGCGGCGGACTCCAGCTCGTCGGTCAGGAGCTTCTCGCGGTTGGTGAGCTGATCCACCTCGTCCGCCAGATAGATGGCGCGCTGCTTCTCCTCGGCCAGCAGACGGCGTTTGCCGGCGAGCTCAGAGCGTGCCTTGAGGGCCAGCTCGGAGAGACGGCTCTTCTCGGCGGCGCCCCGCACATACTCGGCCGCCACATAGTGGGTGGTCTCGGTAATGAGGTTCTTGAACAGATCCCGCTGGCCCTGGGTCTCCTTGATGGCTTCCAGGGTGCGGCGGTTCTCGTAGATGGCCGCCTCCATGTCCTGGAACGCCTTGCGTACCCCGGAGTTCTCCGGCAGCAGGTATTCACGCAAGGAGCGGCTGATGGAAGACGAAATACCGCCGTAAAGGGAGGCTTCGATCAGGCGATAGAACTTGCCGCGATCCTTTTGATCTCGCAGTTTCTTCGGGGTGATGCCGAACTCGAACATGAAGTTGTGATAATCGGTCACCGTATTGAACTTGGCGACCTTCATGGCCCCCAGCTCGGCGGCGGCCCCCTTCAGATCGGCGAAGGCGCGCACCCGGCCCTTGCCGTCCTGGAGTTTCTCCAGCAGCAGATCCGTGGGTTGCAGGTTTTCTGGCACGTCCACCAGGGCGAAGGGGGTGATGTTGACCTTGTTGTCGCGATTCGCCACCTGCTCCAGGTGCACGCCGACCCAGATCCGCTGCTCGCGGCTGTTCATCACTTCCAGCAGCGAATAGCAGTGGCCGCGCTGCAGCTTGCCGTAGAGCCCCTTGTCGCGGGACGCGCTGGAGGAGCCCGCCTCCGTGGTGTTACGGAAGTGGAGCAGTGACTGGTCGGGAATGAGGGCCGCGATAAAGGCCGCCATGGTGGTGGACTTGCCCGCGCCGTTGCCGCCGGACAGGGTCGTGACCAGCTGGTCGAGATCGAAGGTGCGGGCGAAGAAGCCGTTCCAGTTGACCATGGTCAGGGATTTGAATTTGCCTCTCACGCCACACTCTCCATCAAACCGGCAGACACCATCAGTGCCGGCACATTAACGTTGCAGATCATCTTCCACCTCCAGCTCCAGCTGCTCTTCATCCAGATCTCCCTCGATGTCGTCAAACAGCGAATCGCTGCTCGGCATCTCGTCGTCGTGGAAGATGGCCTCCCCTTCCTGGATCATCCGCAGTTGCACCGCGCGGGGATCCTCGTCGGAGCGCACATCGGCGGCGAAGCGGAACACGGACTCGTTGACCCGGAATTTGTCGCTGTTGCCAAGGGGGGTGATCATCCCGAGGCGCTTGAGGCGACGCATGGAGGTGCGGATCTTCTCGAGGAGCTTCTTCTTGTCCAGATCCGTGCCGCCGGAGCGGCTGTTGACCATGCGCAGCAGTTGCTTCTCGTCCGCCAGACTCAGCACCTCTTCTTGCAGCTCGCCCATGGCGAACACCCCTTCAGAGGCGAGCCTGTCCGGGCTCAGGAACAGGTAGCAGAGCACCTTGCCCACCAGCATATCGAGCTCAGATAACACTGTTGTACCGATGTCGGCGCTCGGGCGCGGACGCAGGTAGAAGAAGCCTTCCGGCGCCTTGATGAGTTCCACCTGATAGCGGCCGTAGAAGATCTCCAGCTCCTGGTGGTACTCCACCAGGGCAGAGTGCTGCTCGAATTCGTCGGCACTGATGTGGCGACCGGAGCGCAGGGCGGTGTCGATGCGCGGAAACAAGGGGTTGGCGATGGCCTCTGCGAGCCGCAGGGGCAAGGGAAACTCAGAATTGATCAATGACATAGGCCTGAACCTTGGATCCAGCTTGGTTAATGGGTTTCCATGCGGGTTGGCGGTGGTGCTCGCGCTCACCGCTGGCATGGCCGAGGCGCACGGCCTGGTCTATCAGCAGACGCGCCACGTCGAAGTGGGCGTGGGCCGGGAAATCGAGCAGGTATTCGCGCAGCACGTCGGCGAGATCCAGCTGCTGCCCCTGCTCGGGATAGCGGGCCAGATAGCGTTCGATGCGCTCTGCCAGCGCCTGATTGATGTCCACCATCTCCATGAACTCCATCTCGAGGGGCACCTCGCCGGTCACCTCCTCGTCGTGGATGGCGATGGTTTCGTCCCGCAGCTCCAGGAGGCGCGGCTCCTCGGCCACCCGCAGCAAGAAGTTGTGCTGTTCGAAGTTGCGAATGGATTCGCGCAGCCGCTGGCTGAAGGCGCGATTCTTGTCCATGTCGATGGCGTTGCGGATGAACTTGTGGACGTGCCTGTCATAGCGGGACCAGAGCTCGATGCACTGCTGGCCCCAGGAGGTGATGACGTCGAGCCGCCCCTGCAGGGCATGGGTCAGCTCCTCGACGTGGAAGAGATCGTCGCGCCCCTGGGCCGCCTCCTGAATGTTGAGCAGCCCCGCCTGCAGGCGGTGGCCGGCGGCGTC
>ERZ650302.2122-NODE-2122-length-10771-cov-5.005039_pt1 | contig 10771 bp, 16 predicted proteins | sample MGYA00376238_ERZ650302 | MGnify/ENA primary metagenome ERZ650302 (study PRJEB26733, sample SAMN07839298) | wastewater metagenome | biome: urban; feature: wastewater treatment plant; material: waste water | place: USA: North Carolina | collected 2016-04-28 ... | reverse complement strand
TCTCACAGGAAGTAAAAGATACTGTTCCTGTCATTGTGTTAGAATTTCCACCTAGATGTGTTGTTGTATTTACAGAACCAGAATAATAAACGGCATCAGGCTCACTATTTCTAAAAAGTGCCATAGTGATAATATCAGCTGTATTACCAGAAAACTCTTGAGCAAAAATAGTAATATCTATTTTAAATCTACTATTCTTCTTTTTTGGTTTTATACTTAATGATAGAAATTCATACCCCTCGCTAATTTGAGGTATGCTTCCATCCGCTGGAATAACTAAAGTAGACGTGATATATGTGCTATTTTGGGCATATACAGTTTGAAAAACTTGTGGTGACTCTATCAACCCTATTGCCTCAGCTAGTTGCTTTTTATTGATTGCTTCATTTATCTCAACGGCATCTGCTACTTTAAACCTCTTAGTTTCATCACCATTAATAAGTGCATATTTTTTTAGTTCGCTTAATACAAATTTTCTAGTTGCTAAAACTACACTATCATCTACTTTTAAAGTTACACTATCTGCATTTGTTACTTCTAAAAATATTTTTATAGTTAAATCTTTTGCACTTCCCTCTTCTAAAAGTGGCTTATAAGTTTTTGGTAAACTTCCAATTGCAAAAAGGGTATTTTGGTCTGTATAAATTGCTACTTCACTTACATAAAATCCACCAACATTTGAGGGAATTACACCCTCTACTATTAGATAGTTTGGATTGTCTATATCCTGAATAATAGAGTTTATATTAAACCTATGCTTTTCACTTTTTAAAGCTGTCATATCTTGTGAAGGTATAATATCTCCATCACCAACTGCTATTTTTGTTAATTTAACTTCACTATTACTAGCACGTGCAGCGATAATTGCATTTATTCCTGTATTACTTAACAGAGTATAAAAATTTCCCATGTTCTATAAATCTCCTATTACTAAATTCAAAGTGATACATTCACTTATTTTTATTGCAGTTGCATATTTCTCTTTTTGATAAAAGTTTAAATTTCTTACCGTATATGGTAAAACTTCTATCTCTTCACCTGTTATTGTTGCCATTGCATATCTCTCTTTTAGATTTGTTTTTATATTTATGTTTATAAGCTCTAAAATACTTTTTGTATTTTTATAAATTTCAACAAACTCTTCAATAATTTTTAAATCTTTATCTTCAACAGGTCTATTTAAAAAATCAACATCTACTTTAAAGTGATATGGCAGTCCTTGATATTCAAACCACTCATAAAATTTAACATCAATGTTTAATCTTTTTAAAACCTCTTTTAAAGCAAACAAAGTTCCTTTTTTTCTATGTAGATGAATACTAAAATCAATAATTGCTCTTTTTTCATCTAAAGTTAAATCATTGCTCCAAAAAGCAACTTGATGGCTATGTGCTAGATATGGCAAAAATCTTTCATCTGCTCTTTTTGGTTGAGCCAAAGTTGATATTACTTGCAGCTCTTGTTTTATTTTTGCAACTCTTGTCTCATAAGCTAAATCAATAGCTTTTAACTTACTATCTTCAGATTGTGGCAGTAGAGATATTAAAATCATTACACACTCCTATTTCATGAGATAACACTTCTATATTTTGCGTTGGATTTACAATAACTACCTCTTTAACACCACCAACTCTTAAAAAATCGTTTATTTCAGATAAAGTAATACTCTCACCTATTTTTCTAAGTTTCATTAAATTGTTTTGCAAATTATCTAAAGCTTGAGTTTGAATAAGTCCATACTCTTGATTTTTCTCACAATTTAAAACAGCTTCTACTTGAAATAGTTTTGGAGTTGCTTCTACAACTTTTACATAATCTGTAAGAGGTCTTACACTCTCACTATTTAAACTATCTTCTATTCTTTGCTTCATTAATAAATCTGCATTTTGAGAATAGTAGTAAACATTTACAGTACAAAAGTCAGCTATTAAGTTTCTAATCCCTTCTAAAATTTCTACTTCATTTTTTCCTAAAAATAGAGGTATGTAAGTAGAAAAATCTTTTAAACCATTTACAACTTTTATATCTTCAATTCTCTCATCTGCTTTATATGCATAAGATTTATAAGTAGCACTTGAACCAGCTGTACTTTTGTCACTCATACTTAAAAGTATTCTAAATCTGAAATCATCATCACTTTCTACGTTTGATCCAGCTTTAAACTCAGAAGTGGCTTTTGCACTTAAAATGTAAGGAAGAGTTGTAGTTATATTATTTGTTTGAACATCACTACTTGATGTATAAACTTGTAGTTCTACTCTTCCAACAGCTTTAAGCTCACCTTTTTTTATAACTATATCTTCAAGTAATCTAGCTTCATATTTACTCTCATCATCAGCTAAAGCCAAACCTTTATTTATAGTTATATCACTACTTTTTGCTTCGCTTAAACTAAAAGTATAATTTGCCCAAGGTTTACTCCCTTTTAGTCTTTCACAATCAAAAATAACTCCCCAATGATCTAAATCAGCTTTTGTTGCAGTAGCTAAAAAGAAAGCTAGAGCTAATTGATTAAACTCTTGTCTTAAATGCAACTCTCTATATGCATTTGCTTCTATGTTTGGCATAAAATCATCTGATTCTATATGCTCCCAATCAGGATAAAGTTTTTTAAGCTCATCAATATTTGCTTGTTTGATTTTGTTATAGTCAAGTTCTAGTAATACAGCTGGCTTTGGTAATGATTCAATATTAATCATTTTTCACTCGCCTCTGCTATATGATAAAGCTGTTCCATCTTGGAATTTAATCTCACAAGTAATAGCTGCTTCTTTTTCATCAAATAAAGTCACAGTTACACCATCTGGAATTAATCTATCATCCCAAGGCTCCCAGTTTTCATCAAAAAAACACTCGTATAGATATTTTTGAAATAGTAAAACCCACTTTTGGTTCATTGTTTTATCTATTAGTTCATGAATTCTTGAACCAAAATGTGGAAGATAAACTCTAGTTCCTAAAGGAGTTTCTATTATTCTTTTAAAGCTTTTTTCTCTTGATATTCTTTTAGCCATCATTAACCTACAAATACATTATCACTGCCAGTTGCAGGATGTCCACAAGTAGCAAGATTAGTTTTTTTACAAACAGCTATACCATTTACAAAAACATTTTTAGAATTAGCAATCATTCTTGGTCCAGCATGAACACCAACTCCATGTGGTTGAACTGCATCATCATGAACTGAAACTAAAGAACCATTTGCAAAAACAGTACCATCTTGATTTACACCTACGATAGTTCCTCCTGCTGTATCTACACCAATTCTGCAAATTCCATTCATTTTGGTTCCTTTTAGTTTAAATATATATTTTTACCAGTTAATGCAATATTTCCATCAGCTTCAATATTGATATTCCCAGCTGCTTTAATACTTACATCACCTGTACAATTAAAATCTAATATTTTTGTTTTAGTGTCATAATAGACTACTGTTCCATCTTCAAACTCAATAACAGTTCTTGTATCACTTGCACCATCTGGCTCTTTACAAGATTTATTAAATATAGATCTAAGAATAAATCCTTTATTTGCATCACCAAAAAGGCTTATTACTAAAACTTGCTCACCTACTCTTATTGGAAAAAATACTCTAAAAAAAGAGTTTGCAAGACTAAGAACTGGTAAAAAATCTGTTACTCTTTTATCCTCACCAACATCATGCACAACTACTCTAGCAAGTGCCTTTCCTTCTTGATTTTTTGTAGCATCTACAATTCCAATTTGAACAATATTTTCTAATCTTCTTTTTAGTTCTACTAAACTTAACATCTAATTTTCTTTCTTATAATTTTTTATAAAATCTAAAGCTCTAGTTTGAGCTTCAAGTAGTAATCTTGTACCCATCCATGCACAAAATGCAGAAATTGCTAAACACAATCTTTGATTATCAAAGTTATAAAAACTTATCTCATAGGCAATAAAACCTATAAGAACAGAACTAACTCCACCAAATCCTATAAAAAGCAACTTATCTTTGAGTCTCTCTTTTGTTTTATGCTCAGCTCTATTTATAAGACCAATGATTCCAGCAATAAAACTAATAATTGCTAATATAGAAGTAAAAATTAAATCATCTAGTTTCATCTTATAACTCCAGTAGCTACTAACATTTCATAAGCAAATAATCCACAGAATATAAGAATAGTTAAACAAAATAATTCATCATAAACTTTGAACTCTGATTTTGTTTTTTGTTTTTTACTAGTTACTCTCATCATTAGCTCCTATACACTCTTTTAAAAGAGCTTCAGTTCTTAAAAAATAAAGCATTTTTTCTTTATGAGACTCAAAGCTTCCATCATTTGTTGGTTTTGTTGGCATTTTTGCATTACACTTAACTGGAACATACACATCTTTGTAAGATTTTTCTGTTTGTATCTTTGGAGCACATCCTGTAAATGCTAAAGCAAATAAAAATAAAAGTATTAAAACTTTACTCATTAAACAACTCCTTATATGCTTTTAACTCAGACTCGCAGGTCGAATCTTTTATAAATACATTTTTAACTTTTTCTATACTTTTTGGCTCTATATATGTAACTTCAACTTTCATATCTTCTATTTTTTGATTTTGTTCATTTACTTTAGCTTCACACTTTTTTAGCTCTTGCTCTGATTTAACAAGCTTTTCAAGAGTTGTTATTTTTTCATCTTTTAAAGTTTTAATTTCAGAACTTTGAGAAAAGCTAATTAAACTTAAAGCTGCTATTAAAAGTACAAATAAAACTGTTTTTAAATCGAAGAATTTTAAAAAGTCCATACACTCACCTTATATTTTTAATGAACCGAACTTTACATTCAAAGTACAAGTACTATAAAGAAATAGATTTTTTTAAACTACTTTTTTAAAGCATTTTTCTAAAAAATAAGGCTTTATAATCGTTGTTTTTGTCAATAAGATTTCACTTTAATTAAAATATATGAGGTGGAATATTGCAAGAGCATGAAGAAGAGTTAAAAAAGATACTTAAAACAATCACTCCAAATGTAGATACATATTATGGTGAGTTTAGTTCACTAAATGATATAAAAATAGATCATAATAAAATGCCTGCAATATACGTTGATTTTTTAGGTGAAAATCCTATAAATAGTTATCAGCAAAAACTCACTTTTTCTTTATATCTTGTAGCTGCTAGTTTTAGTAAAAATGAAAAGACAAGAGATGAGAAAAGATATAGTATTTACTCTTTAATTCAAGAAGTAAATAAAACCTTACATTTAAAGCCTATATTAGAATCAGAACCAATTGTTTTAAAATCTTCAAAAAAAATACTAGATGCAAAAGCACAAAATGCATACCTTGTTATATTTCAAAAAAACATAGAATTTAATATAGAAACATCATTTTCGCAAGGAGAGACATTTGAGTAAATATATAGTTTGCAATCTTCCTATTAATCAAAAAAGCAATGAACTTAAAATAGCTGTTACAGGTGAATGGAAAGGTCATAGTAATGGAGCGTTTTCATTAAATTTAGAAGATTTACAACAGATAAAAACAAACTTTGATAATGCAAAAGTTGATGGTGTTATAGATTTAGATCATGCAACAGTTTTTTTAGGAACTGGTGAAGCTTATGGCTGGATAAAAGAACTATTTTTTAAAGGAGATGAATTATGGGCAAAAATTGAATGGCTAGAAGCTGGTTTAGAACTTATAAAAAGTAGAAAATATAAATATATTAGTCCAGTGTTTTTACCAAATACAATTGAGCGCTTAACTGCTACAAATATTGGTTGGACATTACATAGTGCTGCTTTAACTAACCGACCTTTTATGGAAGAGCTAGGAGAGATTAAAGTTAATAACAAACAAAATCAAATTCAAAATAAGGAGGAGTCAATGCTGACACCAGAAGAACAAAAAAAGATGGATGATTTAGAAGCTAAAGTTAAATCTTTAGAAGATGAATTAAAAACAAAAAATGAAGATATCGAAAAAGAGAAAGAGAAAAGTGTTGAAACTGAAGTTGATAATGCAATTGCATTAAACAAAGTAAGTGCTGCACAAAAAGAGTCACTTATTGCTTTAGGAAAATCAAATCCTGATGAACTTAAAAAACTTTTATCAACAATGACTGCTATTACAGTTCCAAACAATGATATGTATGCAAATAGCAACAATAATCAAAACAATAAAATTGATGTACTTAAATTAGGAGGAATTAATTAATGCCATATGTAGGACAAAATGTAAGTGTTGTAACACTTAAAAAACAAAGTGATGTTGTAGTTAAAAAAATTTTATCAACAACTGGAATAGTTACTTTACCTGAAGATAAAGAAGCTCTAGAAGTTGGGCAGGTATTAATAACTGTTGATGGTGGTGAAACTTTTGATGTAGCAGCTGCTGATGGTGAACCAAATGCAATTCTTTGTGAATCAATAACACAAACTGGTGAAGCTGAAGTTTTACTAATTGGAGTTGTAAGAGAAAAATACTTAGAAGGCTATGACAACTCTCATAAAGAGTTTTTATTTGCTAACAGAATAATTTTAAAATAGGAGAAAAGATGAAATTTAAAGATGTAATAAAGTTATGGACTTTAACAACAATTTTAACTGCAATTGAACAAACAAAAGCAGTAAGTTCTAAGATATTTGATAAGTATTTTAAAGCAAATGCAAAGCCTGTTATGGGAAACACAGCAACACTAAAGATTAGAAAAGGTGCTGGAGTTGTTCTTGAAACAATACTTCCTGGTGCAGAAAGATTGGTTAAAGATTTAAAAGATGTTTATGAAATCACTATCAAACTTCCAAGATTTGGTTTACAAGATACTATCTTGCCACATGAGATAAATGAGTTTGAATCACTAGAAGGTGAAGCAAAAGCTGAAGCTGTATCAAGAAAAATAGCAACAATTTTAAAAGAGCATAAAGATGACTACATGACAACTTTAGAATTTATGTGTGTTGGTGCTTTATTTGGAAAAGTTGTTGATGGTTCTGGAAAAGTTCTATTTGAATTTAGAAGTACTGCAACACCAATTGAGTTTAAAAACAAAGAGATTGATATTGCTTTAAATGAAATAGATAATGCACTTGTGGATGAGTTAGGAACTGAAGTACCTTATGATATTTTATGTTCAAACGAGTTCTTTAACAAAGTTGTAGCAAAAGCAAAAACTGCTGGAGATTTTGAAAATAAAACTGCATCTTACATTGATGAAGATGGAACTAGAATTTTAGTTTTACATGGAAAAAGATTTGTTCCTTATAGAGCTTCATATCCTGATGAAAATGGAAACAATAAAAAATTCTTAAAAGAGAACACAGCTATTGTAATTCCAAAATCAGAAAAAGTTTATGAAGTTGTTTATGGAAGAGCTGATCACACTGAAGCTGTAAAAGTTGCTCCAAAAATGTTCTTTGCTGCTACTCCACAAGAGTTAGAAAGAGGAAAAGGATATGCAATTGATACTGAAATGAAAGCAATGCCATATTGTACAAGACCAAGTGCTTTAATTAATTTAGTTTTTTCAAACTAAAAGCAATTTTTATAAAAAGCTCATATCTCAAAAATATGAGCTTTTTTGTTAAAAACGATAAATATATCAAATGAAAAAAGATTTTAAGTTTTAAACGGGTTTTAAACGCCTTAAAAAGGATTTATAAAGTGATTACAAATGAAGATTTATTAAAAGAGATAAGTGAGCAAGAATTAAAAGAGTTATCAGATTTAAATGCAAATGGAATTTTAAATCAAAATGTAATTGATGATGCATTAAATGATTCAATCTCTTTTTGTGAGTCTTTTATAATTTTGCCAAACAATCCAACACCACTTCTTAAAAAAATTATTGTTGATTTTACAATCTATGAACTAAGAAGAAAAAATGGTTTAGTACAAGATAGTGACAAAGAGTTAAAAAAAGAGAATGAAGCTTACTTACTAAAAATGAGTACAGGAAGATTACTTACAAATATGGAAGAGAAAGAAAAAGCACAAGATACTCCAAAGAACTTTGCTTTTAAACACCAAAATAAAAAAAGAGTAGATTTTAAAGGGTTTAGATGAAATTATCAAATGCAGATAGAAATAGAATATTAGCTAGAAGCTTATTTGTAGATGCAAATAAAAGCTATGCAGATATAGCTCTTGCTTTAGAAGTTAGTGATAAAACAGTTGCTAATTATCAAAGTAAAGATAAATCTGAAGGTTTTGATTGGCTTACATTAAGAGCTTCAAAACATATCAAAGAGACTCAAGAAACAAAAGAGAACATGTACTCTATGTTTATAACTTACATGTATCAAACTCTAAAAGAGATTAGAGAAAATGAAAAAATGAGTGTTGAAAACAAAGCTCAAATGATTGTAAGTCTAGGTGATAGTTTCTCTAAAATGGGAAAAATTGCAAGACAAGAAGATCCTGAAGCTTATAAACTTGGAATTATAAAAGTAACTATTGAAAAAATATTAACTTCTTTAAAAAGAGAACTTAGTGTTGATTGCATGGAAAAAGTAATAGAGACTGTTTATGAAATTCAAGAGGAACTAGCAAATGTCACTATTTGAAAAATCTGAATTACTAGATTATTTAAACGATACTTATTCAACTGCTCTTGATAATGGCTTTACAAAAATAGGAGCTTTAAAACTTACAAGAAAAGAGTATAAAACTTGGGTTAGTGATTTTGCAAGTGAACTAAAAGAGCAAATCAAAGTTTCAACTTTACTTGATCCAACAAAAGCTAAAGAGAGAATTGAACAACAAAAGAGTGACTTCCATTATTTTAGAAGGACTTACTTTCCACACTACTACAGTTTAGAAGGTAAATCAAAACTTCAAGATGAACTTGAAACTATTTATTACAAAATCATAGATGATTTAAAACCTATGGGATTAAAGTTTGCAATAGCAGCTCCAAGAGGATTTGGAAAAAGTACTGATGTATCTATTGCTTTTCCTATTTGGTGTATTGTAAATGGATACAAACATTTTATAACTCTTTTCTCTGATGCAATAGAACTAGCTGAAACTTTAGTGGAAGCAATCAAGTGTGAACTAGAAGAGAATGATAGATTAAAACAAGATTTTCCAAATGCTTGTGGAATTGGTAAAGTTTGGAAAATTGGAGAGATAGTTACAAATAACAATATCAAAGTAAAAGCTTATGGTTCTGGAAAAAGAGTAAGGGGAGTTAAACATGGTACTTACAGACCAGACCTTGCAATCATAGATGATTTAGAAAATGATACAAATGTAAGAAGTAGAACTCAAAGAGATAAACTAGAAGATTGGCTTGATGAAGCTATTGATAACTTAGGGTCGGTTGATGGTTCTATGGATATTTTATACATAGGTACTATTTTACATAGAGATAGTGTATTAGCTAGAAAACTAAAACTAGCTTTTTGGCATCCTGTAAAGTTTCGTGCTTTAGTTCAATATCCAAAAAATATAGAGCTTTGGGATGAGTACTCAAAAATATTCAAATATGATGGTGTTCAAGAAGCTCATAACTACTATTTAGAAAATAAAGAACTAATGGATGAAGGAGCTGTTTTACTTTGGGATGCTGTAAGCTTAGAGTATCTTATGCAAAAAAGAGCTGCTAATAACAAAGCCTTTCAAAAGGAACAACAAAATAATCCAAATAGTGAAAACCAAAAGTTTGACTCAAGCAAGTTTATAAAAATAAGCCATACACAAATGCCAAAGCTTGATTATATCTATGAGGCAGTTGATGCTAAAGGTGATAGTAATCAAGGGGACTTTTGCGGAAGAGTTGCAGGTGGTATAAGCCTTGCTACTCAAAAACTTTATATATTTTATTCAAAACAATCAAGAATAAAAGGTAAAGCTGTAGTAGATGAAGTAATCAAAGATTTAAAAAAAATGAAAGTAGATATGCTAGGTGGTGATAAAAATGGTGGTTTTTATATGCTTAGAGATTGGATAAAAGATGCTTGTTTTAGAGAAGGTGTAAGAGTACCTATTATGAAATTTACTCATCATACTCAAAATAAAGAGGACAGAATGGGAGAGCTAGAGTTCCCACTTGATGATGAAGATATTATCTTTGTTGGTGATCATCCAGAACTTTTTGCACAAATGGATGATTTCCCAGAAGCCCAAAATGATGACTTACATGATCCACTTCAACAGGTCTATGCCATGAGTAGATTAAGAAGGATAAAAAAAGATGCAAACAGTGGTGGGAAAAGAACCAATACAAGAAGTACTAATACTAGACACAAAAGACCAAATAGGAGATAAAATAAATGATTAAAACAATAAAAAAACTATTTGTAAATAATAAACAACAAACTGTTAAAGTAAGAGACCTTACAAGATATAAAGATACTTTAAAACCACTTTTTGAGTTACCTGTTCATAACAGTTGGCTAGATGATGAGACAATAGATAAAATCATGAGAGATGGTACTGTTATTGCTGCTATTGGAAATAGAAAAGCTAGTACTTTAAAAAAAGAGATCTTAATTGAGTGTGAAAATAGCAGTTATAAAGAAGCTTTAGAAGATGCATTTAGCTTTAATGTAATAGATTCAATTTTAGATATTCCATATTATGGATTTGGAGTATATGAGATAAATTGGAGTGTAAATAATGGCATTATTATTCCAACTTTACATGAAAGAAACTATAAAAATTTTATTCTAGATAATGGAAAACTCAAATTTAATGGTTTAGGATTTGCTGAAGATATACCATTTGATAAAGCTATTGCTGCAACATATAAATCAAAACCAAACAAGCCTTATGGACAACCTCTAATTCAAACTCTTTTTTGGTTAG
>ERZ650302.2119-NODE-2119-length-10785-cov-3.871855_pt1 | contig 10785 bp, 7 predicted proteins | sample MGYA00376238_ERZ650302 | MGnify/ENA primary metagenome ERZ650302 (study PRJEB26733, sample SAMN07839298) | wastewater metagenome | biome: urban; feature: wastewater treatment plant; material: waste water | place: USA: North Carolina | collected 2016-04-28 ... | reverse complement strand
GAGTTCAGACGTGTGCTCTTCCGATCTGCAGTCCGCTTGGAACGAATTATTCGATCCTGACCGGAACCATTACGGCGACCAACAATGAAATTTCCACCCCGGACAATAATTACAGTGTATACACGACAGATATTGTTGCCAGCGAGAATGGAAGCGGTGTGCTGATCAACACGGATGGGGAACTTGTTGGTGTTGTGATGCAAAGCTATAGTGCGGCTTCTGCAAATACGCTCACTGCAGTGGAAATATCAGAACTGATGCCAGTGATTGACCAGTGGCTACAGGCCTTCGTCGAACAGGGCCTGCTGCGCCGCGAGGACGACATGTTCATCCGCCCGGCGCCCAGCTCGCGGCAGTTCGTCCTGCTCACCCTGCTGGCCCGCGCCATCGTGCAGACCCTGCAGCGCTTCTACATGGCCACCGCCCTGCTGCTCAACGCCGGCCAGTACGCCCTGTCCGCCGAGGAGCTGGAAAACCTCTGCGTGGTCATGGCCCAGCGCCTGTCGATCCTGCATGGCCTCAACGCCCCGGAGTTCTTCGACAAGAGCCTGTTCCGCCACTTCAGCAGCCCGCTTGCGGATTTCTTTTATTTCTTTTTCCGACTTATCCGCAAATAGCGTAATTGTATCTTTGATACCATCCGCCACTTCCGAATAATTATAGTCCGAACGATGCAGCACTTCCACTCCATCATTAATGCCATGCTGGTTCTTCAGGCTGTTTACCCAAAGTCCGAATCCTGCCAGATCCGTAGTGATTGTCGGCACATGGAAAGCTACACTTTCCAGCGGAGTATATCCCCACGGTTCGTAATAAGAAGCATAGACACTCAAATCCTGCCCCAGCAATATATCATAATATTCTTTATTCATGATACCATCACGACCATCCAGATAACAAGGAACAAAAATCACCTTTACCTTATCTTCCGGACGATTGCCCATTCCCAGATATTTCAACATGTCCAACACCTGGTCATGAGTCATATTATGCAGCCAATGAGTGATAAACGGTACTTCGAGGGGAGTGTCGAACTTATCTTTGCTCTTCAAACGTGCCTGCAAATCCTCGCGAGGCTCTCCCACCCAACCGGGTACATTGATGAATGCCAACACATTCTTATGCAGTTTCTTATCCCTGTTCAAGCGGTTTAATGATTCCAAAAAAACATCAATACCTTTATTCTTAAACTCATATCGCCCACTGGTTCCGACAATTAACGTATCATCACCCAGATTTGTTCCCAATAATTTATTGGCAACACTAAGCATCAAGGTACGTGCGCGCTTACGCTTGCCGGTAAACGTGCTTCCTTTCGGCACAAAATCATCTTCAAAACCGTTCATCAGAACAACATCTGCCGGTTTATCCAGTAATTCCTTGCATTCATTATTGGTTATTTCACTCACCGTAGTAAAACAGTCTACATAATGTGCAGTCTGTTTCTCAATCGAGTGTTTCGATTGCATGTTCAGTTCCTGCGCCATCTGGTCGCCATTATAAGCAAACAGATAGTCATACAACGGCTTATTATTGCCGGCAATGGAACGACCGATAGACGTAGCATGGGTCGTAAAAATAGTAGCAACCTCCGGCACAGCTTCCTGTACATAAAGTGCTCCCATTCCAGTCATCCATTCATGTGCCTGATATACCACCTTATCCGTTTCTGTCAGGTTGTAGCGATAGAAACTCTCCACCACTCTTCCCGCAGCGTATGAAAACATAGAAGCTTCGTCGTAATCGCCATAAGCGTGCAACGAATCTACTTGATAACGATTCCACATTTCTGTGTATATATCGTCTTTCTTTTCAAAAAAAGGTTGGAAATCAACAAGAATGACAATGGGTTCACCGGGTATATTCCATCGTCCTATACGGACGGAAAGATGATCGTTTTCAAGTGCATGCGTTTTCCAGGCAGCGCACAGATTATCCGACTCGATGAATAGAGGGTTCTCTTTTCCTTGCCACACATCAGGACCTATGAAGAAAATTCTGTCGCGGAATTTTTCCTGTAATGTATTTGCCCGTGTCGACAAGACGGTATATATCCCTCCCACTTTATTACATACTTCCCAGCTGGACTCGAAGATATAATCGGGGGTTAATAAATCTTTTACCATATAATATATTAAAACTCTTTTTAGTATGCGAGTGCAAAAGTACACATTATTCTTTGAAAAATAATACTTTATACAAAAAATATGAGTTAAGAAGAGGAAAGAAACGTTGTCTAACAATGAAAAAAGAATATCCCCTTGCACATGCAAAGCAGCATGTACAAGGGGATTGAAAGTCCTTTATAGGAAATATTCTTGCTAAAAATTATGCAACGAGTGCGCTACCAATCAAGAAGGTTGCAGCCAAAGCAACGATTGCATAGAGTTCGGGGAATACGGCAAGAATCAACGTATTGCTAAATACATTGTGTCCCTGTCCGATTGCTGCGATACCGTTTGCACAAACTTGTCCCTGACGGATAGCGGAGAATAAAGCAACCAATCCCAGAGCAATACCTGCACCAAGCACTGCTGATGCCTGGATAGGTGTAATTTCAGGAGTCAAAATACCGAAGATTGTCTGAAACATGAAATAACCGGCAAAACCATAAAGCCCCTGTGTACCCGGAAGGGCTGTCAATACCAGGAAGTTACCGAATGCACTATCATTCTTCTTCAATGCTCCGATGGCAGCATTACCTGCAATAGTTACTCCGTAAGCACTACCGATGCCAGACAAACCAACCATAATCGCGATGCCAATGTAGGCGATAAACAAATTCATTTCCATAATCTTATTCTATTTTTTATTGTTTAATTCTTAAAATATTAATTCTCAATTTCTAATTCTTAATCTTCAAATTTTCAATTTCTGAACGGTTTGTACTCTTTACCGCCTCCTTCATATCCGGAGTTCTTGAAGAACTCAACGAACGTCAGACGCATCGGGTGAACCATTGCACCCAGCACATTCATAAAGATATTGATGGCATGACCGATAACGAAAATCAGTACCATAACAATCGGGCCTGCTATTACATTATCCGGACTCATACCTACTGCCAGACTGTTGAACACTCCCGCCAGAATACCTCCGGAAAGTCCGAGGGCAAACAGACGAACGTAAGACAATACATCGCCAAGCAAACCGGTGACCATATTATATGAATCCCATAATCCCAGTCCGATATTCAGGAAAACATTCTTTCCCGGACTGTTATAAAGGAAGATCATAGCAGCCGAAACACCCAGAATAACCAAATGCACTGTACTTCCCATCGGCATTACCTCCGGCAACAAAGCCGAAACTGCCATGGAAACCAGCAGGATGATCCATCCGATAGTTGCCACTGCATATTTGAAGCCAAACTGAATGGTCTGATTCACCGCCTTCAACACCATACCGAATAGTATCTGAATAGCTCCCAATATCAACGATAATTGGAACATATCATTGTTATCCATCAAGACGGCATGTTTCAGACGTTGAACAATCGGCCAGTTCAAATCGTAGATATTCGCTCCGAAGAACGTACCTGTCAGCAAACCGCAAAAGAATGTTGAAGCAGCCAATACCTGTATCAATGAAATGATCGACTTCATTGACGGAGTCACTTTCTTCGCCATCAACCGATAGGCCGTAGCTCCCAGGAACAGGAACACCCCATATCCGGAATCTCCCAGACAAAGTCCGAAAAAGACCATAAAGAACGGGGCAAAGAACGGAGTCAAGTCCAATTCATTATACTTCGGAAGCATATACAACTTACAGATCGGTTCGAACCAGGCAAAGAATCCCTTATTATTCAATCGAATAGGAACATTATCGCCCGGCATCGGATCGGTAATCTCATAATATACATGTGCGTCATTCAAGTAAGCCTCTATTTCCACTTGACTGAATGCAGGTGCCCATCCTTCAATTAACATCAGTTTGTCACCGGCAGTCTGTTCGGAACTTAACACCACCTTAGAGAACTCAATCTGGCTTTGCAACTCTTTCAGAGCAGCCTTCAAGGAAGGAATTTCTGTTTCGGAAAACGTAACCAGCTTCTTTTCATTCTCTTCAACGGCCTGTTCGGTCGTATTGTAAAGCGTTTCAAGGTGTGCCAAAGAGTATGCAGGTAATTTCGCCTGTTCTACATCCAAATCCACTTCCTGCCCGCCTTTCGTCAGAGTCACGAAGAATACTTTAGAAGAGATACGGTTCACAATCATTGCATTGTATTCCGTTTCCCACTCTTCCTTGTAATTTCCTTCCGAACAGCTATAAAAACCGATTACATAACCGGCATTTTTCAGCTTCTGAACATTATCCGGTTCAAAGTTACCCCAGGCTTCCAGCGCTTCTTTCTCTTTGGCATAGCTTTGCAACTGCTGCGACAGCTTTCCATGCTCTGTTTGCAGGGCATCCACTTCGTCCAGCACTTGTATACCACGGGCAGCCGTTCCACCTTCCGTAGCAATTACAGCATTCTTTTCATGCTTCTGATTCTGAAGCAACTTCAAGGTAGCCGCCAAACGGTTGGAAAGACGAATATTATCCTGCAACTCCGTGTTATCGGCAGCCCCCTGTTGTTTCTCCACAATATGGACTACCCCAAGTTCACGCAGACTGTTCAGGAATTCTTCATACTCTTTGTGATAAACCAGGAATGTGAGTTTCTTCATTTTTGTAATCATGCCTCTACCTCCTTCCTTTTTTCTTGATGGGACTTCATGATCTTTTGCGATGATTTCGACAGGTTCTCTTCATCTTCCATAAATCTCTTGATCTTTCGCAATGCATCCTGATAGCCCGGTATCTGCACCTTCTCAAAAAGGTTCACCTTTTGAGTGGTCTTTTTCCTTGCATGTTCTAACAAGTTCAGCTTGGCGAGCATAAATTCACGTTCAATTGCCGTATGAGCCAGCTCTTCCAATAGATGGATACCGTCGGCATACCATTTGGGAGCATTAAACATACTGTACGGACGTATCTCGAATTCTACATTCTCGAGCAACGGTACGCGCACACCCGCAATCTTTTTCACGCCAAGATGAACATCATTCACCTTTATTAATGAAGCGTCAAACTCATTCCAAAGGGCGAACATGGCTTCATAGGCTTGAATTTGTTGTTCGAGCCTATCCTCCAGATCGGCAGCTTCCGTTTTACAGCGTTTCACTTCCATGCGGAGGGCGCTTTCCTTATTCTTAATGATAGGAAGCGTACGCACCCGCACTTTCAGTTGCTTTTCGAGCTGCTGAAGAGAGGTTTTGTTATATTGAAACTTTATAGCCATCTCGTTGATTTACTAATTTAACAATTTACGATCAGACGATTGAAATTACTTCTTATATACATATATAATCCGTCCACTATCATCCTAATAGCAAATCGTCTAATTGTCTAATTATTTTGTTTCGGCCAGTATTGATCCACCAAGTCTTTCTTGATATTCACTTCTTCCGGACGGAAATATTTACCGAACAAGCCCCAGGCAACGTCCAGCATTTCAGTAGTATCAAGATTGACATCAATAGCCAATAACTGATTGGAATAGTCCTTCGCAAAAGCCAACGTACGTTCGTCGTAGTTGGTCAGGTCGAAACCATTTTCCAATTTAGTCTTGGCATTAGCGGCATCGGCATACAAACGCACGGCAGCATTCATCACCTGCGGATGGTCTTTACGGGTTTTCTTACCGGTTACCAACTGTTTCAAACGGGACAATGAACGGAACGGATCGACAATAACCTTACCGATGTCACTGTCACGGCGAAGGAACAACTGCCCCTCGGTGATATACCCCGTATTATCGGGCACAGCGTGCGTAATATCGCCGCCGGACAAGGTAGTCACGGCGATAATCGTAATAGAACCGCCGCTGGGGAACTGCACCGCCTTCTCGTAAATCTTCGCCAAATCCGAATAAAGCGAACCCGGCATGGAGTCTTTGGACGGAATCTGATCCATACGGTTGGACACGATGGCCAGCGCATCGGCATAGGACGTCATGTCTGTAAGCAATACCAATACCTTTTCATTGTTGTTCACCGCGAAGTATTCGGCAGCGGTCAGCGCCATATCCGGAATCAGCAGACGTTCCACGGGGGGATTCTCGGTAGTATTCATAAAGCTGACGATACGGTCGAGCGCACCGGCATTGGAGAATACATTCTTGAAGTACAGGTAGTCGTCGTTCGTCATACCCATACCGCCGAGGATAATCTTATCAGTTTCCGCACGCAGGGCTACGTTGGCCATCACCTGGTTGAAAGGCTGGTCGGGGTCTGCGAAGAACGGAATCTTCTGTCCGGACACCAACGTATTGTTCAGGTCGATACCTGCGATACCGGTTGCAATCAGTTCGGACGGTTGCTTACGGCGTACCGGGTTCACGGACGGACCGCCGATTTCCACTTCCTGACCTTCGATGGACGGACCGCCGTCGATAGGATCGCCGAAAGCGTTGAAGAAACGTCCGGCAAGCTGGTCGCTCACTTTAATGGTAGGAGCCTTGCCCAGAAACACCACCTCTGCATTGGTGGGGATACCTTCAGTACCCTCGAAAACCTGCAAAGTCACATCGTCACCGGCAATCTTCACCACCTGGGCCAGCTTGCCGTTTACGGTTGCCAACTCATCATACCCTACCCCCGTGGCTTTCAGCGAGCACGTGGCTTTCGTAATCTGAGTAATCTTAGTATATATTTTTTGAAATGCTTTTGTTGCCATCTTATTATTTATGCTTTACGTTCTTCAATCAATTCCTGCAACTGTTTGTAGAAATTGTCATACTCTTCCGATTTGAATTTCGAGTAGTTCATCTGCTTGCAGATGTTAATCATTTTCTTGAAGTAATCCATTACCTCGTTGAAGTTGTCGAACTCAAATTCCGTATGGCAGATGTCGATAACCATGTTCAGGATTTCTTCCTGACGTTCCATGGGAGTTACGGCGTCAATCTCGTCGAAAGCATCCTGTTGCAGGATAACGAAGTCAATCAGTTCCGATTTCCAGAAGGTTACGTGATATTCCACGGGTACACCGTCATCGCCGAGAATGTTGATTTGCTCCGCAATTTCCTTACCGCGTTGCAGACGGGTCTTGACTTCGTTTACCTTGCCAATCCATTCGCCGTTGATACGCTTGGTTATATAATCCTCGAATTCGGGATACTCGATATATTTGGAATATGAGTCGATAGGGTTTACGGCAGGATAACGCTTCTTATCCGCACGGTCTTGTTCGAGGGCGTAGAAGCAGCGGGCCACCTTCTTGGTATTTTCGGTTACGGGTTCTTTCAAGTTACCGCCGGCAGGCGATACAGTACCAATGAAGGTAATGGAACCCGTTTCGCCGTTGTTCAGCTTCACGTATCCGGCACGGCCGTAGAAGTTGGAAATGATAGAAGACAAGTCCATCGGGAACGCGTCCGGACCGGGCAACTCTTCCATACGGTTGGACATTTCGCGCAATGCCTGTGCCCAACGGGAAGTAGAGTCGGCCATCAGCAACACCTTCAATCCCATGCTGCGATAATATTCCGCAATGGTCATGGCCGTGTACACAGATGCTTCACGGGCTGCCACCGGCATGTTGGACGTATTGGCGATGATAATGGTACGCTCCATCAGCTTACGGCCTGTATGCGGGTCGACCAGTTCGGGGAATTCCGTAAAGATTTCCACAACCTCGTTGGCGCGTTCACCGCAGGCGGCGATAATTACGATATCGGCTTCCGCCTGTTTGGAAATGGCGTGCTGGAGCACTGTCTTACCCGTACCGAACGGGCCGGGGATAAATCCCGTACCACCCTCTACAATCGGATTGACGGTATCGATTACGCGCACACCCGTTTCCAACAATTTGAAAGGACGCGGCTTCTCTTTATAGTTCGTCATGGCGCGCTTCACGGGCCATTTCTGAATCATATTCACTTTTACATCGTTACCTTCTTCGTCGGTCAGGACAGCAATGGTATCCTCAATGCCGTAATCGCCTTCCTTTACGATGGACTTCACGGTACATACACCTTTCTGCCCGAAAGGAACCATGATTTTCAACGGCTGGAAGTTTTCATCCACCTGCCCCAGCCATGCAGCGGCTTCCACTTGGTCGCCTGCCTTTGCCAAAGGCACGAAATGCCATTTGCTTTCCTTATCCAACGGATACGTATATTGTCCGCGCTTCAGGAAAACGCCATCCATTTTATCGAGGTCGTTTTGCAGACCGTCATAGTTTTTAGAAAGCATACCGGGACCCAATGTCACTTCGAGCATGTGTCCGGTAAACTCAGCTTCGGCTCCCACCTTCAGTCCACGGGTGCTTTCAAACACCTGCACATAGACCTGAGTGCCTACCACTTTAATAACCTCCGCCATCAATCGGTCTCCGCCGGTCGAGATATAACAAATCTCGTTCTGTGCCACGGGGCCGTCAACTACGAGGGTCACCATATTGGCTATTACGCCACTAACAGTTCCTTTTGTTGCCATATAATTATGTAATTTATTTTATCTGAATTCTGCGGGTATCCGTACTTCATCCTTCAACGCAGCAATTATGCTGCGGAACAGTTGGCTACCCTTTTCTTTATCCAACGAAATCCAACGTTCTATCATTTCGAGCTGTAACAGGAACACAAACAGACGTTCCACTGTGAAATAGTCGAAGAAAGTAGTCTCTTCCATCCAGTTCCACCGCAACCGGTCTATCTTTTTCTCCCGCTCCACCAGTTCTTCCGTCTCGCTGATTTTCACCAGTTGTTCCAGCCATTCCACTTCACCGCCCAGTCCGAAGTCCCTGGCCCCGGATGTGCGCAAAGCCTCACAAACTTCCGTATCTCCCACTATCAGAGGAGCCACGTCCATTTTAAACTTTCGCGCCGTCAGTGCAACCAGCACATTGTTAATCACAAGATTAAAACCGAACCAGGCAGATACAAACTTGTTTTTGCACTTCATGGCATAGGCATAATAAAGCGCAGCCAAACGGTCTTCATGCAAGAAGCCATCTTCTGCGGACAAGTTGACATATTCGGAGATAAAGACAGAAAGGTAAGAGGGAAACACGCGATCCGATACCTCGCCGCCTTCTTTCAGCAACGAGATATACTCGGTCAGTTCTTCCGCCGAGTAGTTTCCCCGCGGATCAATCGCAGCGTCCTTGTCTTTCAATAATTTCAAGACATTCGCATTGTCGAACTGAAGATAAAACAAGTCTATCAGCCTTTTATCATCCTCAGACAAAGCCGGATACAATTCCGTCCTGAAATCAGCTACCGTATAGCTCAGTTTGCTATCCTCTAAAGTGAGTTCCGGCAAACCGGCTACCAAGTAATAGTATTTACTCATAATCCTGTGGGGAATTAAAACAGCATTTCCACTAATTGCGGACGCAGGAATTCTTTGAAATAATTCATAAATTCCTCTTCACCGAAGTTCACTTTGTAAGAGCCGTCGGCCGGTGAAACAGAGAAGAGTGTCTTGTTTCCATTCACCTGCTCAATCTTCACGCCCTTATCCAATAATTCTTTTGCCTGAGCGGTGAAATACTTTTTCAAGCCTTCCGCATCCGATGTGGAAATCACGATAGGTTCGTCCACACTCCATTTGGATGCCAGCGCTACGATGAAAGCGTTAAGGAAATCTTTGTTTGCGGCAAAAGCTTTCACATCGGCGTTTACGATTTTATCCGTTACCAAAGTGGCAATTTCAGATTTCAGGGCGTTCACAGCCTGACCGGCAAACAGTTTCAACTCTGATTTGGTATTCTCCGCCAGCTCATCGGCTGATTTACGAGCAGCAGCCACAATAGAGTCTGCCTCTTTCTGTGCATTCTCTACTATTTTTTGGGCTTCTTCCTGAGCTTTTACGATAAGTTTTTGGGCTTCTTCATTACCTTTTTCCACCCCTTCACGGTAAATCTTATCGGTTAGCTCTTGAATCTTGTTTTCCATATTTTACAGGAGTTATTATATGATTTATTACAATATTAATTGCATGATTTTTTTCAGTCCTTATTAGATTCACGCCAAAATTACGAAAAACCATTTGATATTAAACAAGAAGAATGGAATAAAAGTAACCCATTTTCATAAAAAATATCGTTTTTCACCAGTTTTGTTCCGTAAAGATAACAATAAGATAACAAGGAAAAAAGAAATAAAGAGTAAAACCGGAAAATAGACAGATGAAAGGGGCAAATAAACGGATGCATAGCATTCTTTTAGACATAAGAACAGAAAGGCATAAGAGGAGATGCTTGCCAGATATATGATGTGATATGGGTATGATATGATATAGTATCCTAAAAGCAAAGCTAAAAGCAAAGAAAGAAAAAATACTTCACAAGTATAAAGATAATCCCCACTAAAAATCTGCTGACCCCAAGAAAGCAAGCAAAACAAAGAAAAGAAAAGCAAGCAAAACAAGGCAAGGCAGACAAATGAACTTAACTTCTCTGTTCGGAATGATAGCCCCAAAACAAGAAAGCCCCTGCATCTTCCGATACAAGGGCTTCTCTCTCTAAAAAAACGGCGACTACCTACTCTCCCACTGTTACGCAGTACCATCGGCGTGACTGAGCTTAACTTCTCTGTTCGGAATGGGAAGAGGTGGAACCTCAGTGCTATAGTCACCTGAATAAGGCAGACATGATGTAAAAAGTAAAGAACAACCGGTAATGAAACCGGTAAACTGAACGTATATACCACCCATACACGGAAAAACCAAAAGTGAACGGGCAATTAGTAATGCTCGGCTATGACATCGCTGCCTGTACACCTGCATCCTA
>ERZ650302.2118-NODE-2118-length-10786-cov-27.546361_pt1 | contig 10786 bp, 9 predicted proteins | sample MGYA00376238_ERZ650302 | MGnify/ENA primary metagenome ERZ650302 (study PRJEB26733, sample SAMN07839298) | wastewater metagenome | biome: urban; feature: wastewater treatment plant; material: waste water | place: USA: North Carolina | collected 2016-04-28 ... | reverse complement strand
TTACCGATCACAGAATTAATAAATCTATCTACAATCTAGATGCTTATATGAATGGTGATATCCAAGAAATGATGGATGCCGTAATTATGGCAGAAAATGCAGAGAAAATGAAAGGACAAGAGGAAATTTAACGGATTTCTGAAAAATATATAGCAAAAACTCCCAATTTTGGGAGTTTTTTTGGTTTTGTCCCAGAATCTGTATTGGATTTTTTATGACAGCTCAGTTTTGTGGATATGGTTTTAAAAATTTAAGAAAAAATTTTTTCTTTATAATCACTTAAATAGGTGTATGCTTCTTTAACTAATGAGGGTTTGAATAATTGACTTTTTCGATTATTCCATTCTTTTATAGACTGCATTACTTCGTTTAATGTAAATTTAGGATTTTGATAAATAATATAGTCAACAGTAGCCAATACTTCTAGTGATAACTCAGAACTGAAATTAGATATAAAATTCATCAAGCTATTAAGTCGCGATAAATCTTCACTAGATAAATTATTTTTTATATATGTATTTATTTCATCCCACTTTTCATAATTTAAAAGAAGTGGTTCAAAAGGCTTTACATTGCCTTGTTCCATTCCTTTTAAATAAACACCATTTAAACTATAAAGAACTTTTTCTACGCCAATCGCATATGGTCCATAGTGATAAGGTTTGAAGTCTAGATTTAATTTTTGACCTTTTCTTTGTAGAAAATATGCAAGTTTATTTGCTGCAAATAAACTGCTATATTCACCCATGCTTTCAAATGCAAATAAAGAATATAATAATGAAGCTCTTGCAGGAGTGAGTTTAACAATCTTTTTTGATTCTTGTTTTTGAAGTATTTCTTTAATTCTATCGTTAGGTTCAAAAAGAATCACATCAATATCTAAATCTTCTAAAAATTTATAAATCATTCCTTTTACTATTTTCCATTCTAAACCTCCATTTCCACAACCTAAAGGAGGAATAGCAATACTTTGAATTTTTTCTTGAATAATTAGTTTTCTTAGAGCAACTAATCCTTTTTCAATATATTCATATTTAGAAGGTTGACGCCAATGAACTTTAGTTGGGAAATTAATGATTAACTTTTCACCTAGTTGCAAATTTGCATCCCAAATAGCTAACAATTTCCCTGGAAATAATTCTTTATTTTTGCAGGCTTCAATATATTTTTTTGTATTATTGGGGAAAGCTTCTTTAAACTGCAAAGCAATTCCTTTCCCCATAACTCCAACAGTATTAACTGTGTTTACTAGGGCGGTAGTATTTGCATTAAGTAAATCTCCTTTCTCAGTTTTAATCATGCTCAAAAGTAATAAATTTTATTATTATTAACTCTAATTTCCAAATTGTATTCTTTTAGAATTTTTTCTACATATTCTTTAGCTTTATCATTATAAACATTTAAAGATTCTATATGTGAAATTGGGACTTCATTTTTTACTAAAAATTCGGCTTGATAGCGCCTTCCTCGATCGAAGTCATCTGATTTTGAAAAATTATTTTGATGTATACTTTCCCAGTCAATTTTATCAATATCAGTCAAGTTATTGTAATGAGTAGTTGCTTTATCATTTGCTTGTCCATCTGTGAAAAACCATTTACTTTCTAGTGAAGATAATTCCTCAATTTTGAATCTCATTACTAAAATTTCTGAAGGATGTCTTTTAGGAACAACAGGATGTCTAAAGCCTGTTTGAATATTGTAAAGCATTATTGATTTTGAAGTAAAATAAAAAGGAATATAATCTCCAATCATTCCATAATCTTCTATTTTAACTGGAGTTTCAGTTCTTACATCAATAATTTCAGGGTTTCCAATATTAATATATTTAGAATTTGCTTTAGAATTCTTTTTGCATACGATTCCACTTTCCAAGATTATTGGTAAGTTTTTTATATGTGTAATTCTATAACAATACTTTTTGTTTTTATTAATCATTTATTGAGTAAACAACATTTATGCTAGTAATTCTTTCAACTAAATTAAGAAAAAATTTTGACTAAAATTAATTGTATTTGTAAAAAAAAAGATCCACAGAAAAACTGTGGATTTTATAATTAAGGAAGATTTAAGTTGTATTTCCTAAAAATCTCCACTGCTTTTTTTACATCTTCCATATCAGCTGGTCTGCAATTTTCTAGAGGATAAGCTCTGCCAATTTCTTTCCATTTGTGTGCACCCATTTGGTGAAATGGCAAAATATCTACGCGTTCTACATTGTTGAACTGAGAAACATATTTCGCCCAATTTTCTAAATCTTCGGCATCATCAGTATAACCAGGAACCAAAACGTATCTGAGCCAAGTTGGTTTATTGATTTCCGACAAATATTGCATAAACTGGAGCGTAGGTTCTAGCTCTACTTCCGTCAGTTTTAAATATTTTTCTGGGTCGATATGTTTAATGTCTAGAAGTACCAAATCTGTAATTTCTAATACTTCTTTAATATCATCATTAAACAAATATCCATTGGTATCCACACAAGTGTGAATTCCGTTTTCTTTACATTTTTTAAATAATTCTAAAACAAATTTGGCTTGCATTAGAGGTTCACCACCAGAAACGGTAACGCCACCAGATTTTATAAAACCTTTTACTTTTTCAATCTCGTGAAAAGCTTCGTCAACAGACATTTTTGTTTTTTCGCCTTTGTTCCAAGTATCTGCATTGTGACAATAGAGACAACGAAGGTGGCAACCTTGCAAAAAGTATATAAATCTAATTCCGGGGCCGTCTTTAGTCCCGAAAGTTTCGTAGGAATGAACAAATCCGTGTGTTTGCATAGTTTTCAAAAATACAAAATTTAAAGAAAAAGAGAGTTAAGAACCTCTTCCTAACTCTCTTCGAAAAATAAATGAATTTATATAAAAATTAGAAACATTCTGTAATTGTTCTATTAATTACATCTAGTTGTTGTTCTTTAGTCAACTTAATGAAATTAACCGCATAACCAGAAACTCTGATGGTTAACTGAGGATATTTTTCAGGATGTTCCATTGCGTCTTCTAATAACGAACGGTCGAAAACATTTACATTTAAGTGGTGACCAGTTTGGTTAAAATAACCATCTAGTAAACCAATCATATTGGCTTGTTTTTCTTCCATTGTTTTTCCTAAAGTTTCAGGAGTAATAGCAAAAGTGTAAGAAATACCATCTTGTGCATCTTCGAAAGGAAGTTTCGCTACTGAAGCTAAAGAAGCTACTGCACCTCTGGTATCACGTCCGTGCATTGGGTTTGCACCTGGCCCATAAGGTTCACCTTCTCTTCTTCCGTCTGGTGTATTTCCTGTTTTTTTACCATAAACTACGTTAGAAGTAATGGTTAATACAGATTGAGTAGGAATAGCATTTCTGTAAGTTTTTTGTTGACGAACTTTGTCCATAAAGATTTTAACAATATCAACCGCAAATTGATCAGTATTGTCATCATTATTTCCGTAAGGAACGTAAGGTTGCTCTACGATATAATCTACAATAATGCCGTTTTCGTCTCTTACTACTTTTACTTTTCCGTATTTCATTGCAGCGAAAGAATCTGCTACGATAGAGATACCCGCAATTCCACAAGCCTGAGTTCTGATTACATCTACATCGTGAAGTGCCATTTCGTATGCTTCGTAAGAATACTTATCGTGCATATAATGAATGATGTTCAAAGCTTGGATGTAAGTTTCTGCCAACCAATCCATCATTTTATCAAACTTATTCCATACATCATCAAAATCAAGATAATCACCTTCTACTTTTGGCATTACAGGTGTTACTTGTTTTTTAGTCAACTCGTCTATACCACCATTAATAGCGTATAATAAAGCTTTTGGCAAATTAGCTCTCGCTCCGAAATATTGCATTTGTTTTCCGATGGTCATAGGAGAAACGCAACAAGCGATTCCGTAATCATCATCAAAACAATCTTTCATAATATCATCATTCTCATATTGAAGAGATGAAGTGTCTATAGAAACTTTTGCACAATATTTTTTCCAATTTTCAGGTAATTTTTCGCTCCAAAGAACAGTTAAGTTTGGTTCTGGAGATGGCCCAATATTGTATAAAGTGTGTAAAAATCTGTAGCTGTTTTTAGTAACAAAAGAACCTCCTTTTTTATTAATTCCACCCAAAGATTCTGTTACCCAAACTGGATCGCCAGAGAAAAGCGCATCATATTCTGGAGTTCTAAGGAATCTGATGATTCTAAGTTTCATCACGAAATGATCGATTAATTCCTGAGCTTCTTGCTCTGTAAGAACGCCTCTTTTAATATCTCTTTCAATATAAATATCTAAGAAAGTAGAAACTCTACCAATAGACATTGCAGCACCATTTTGGTCTTTAGTAGCTGCTAGATAAGCGAAATACAACCATTGGATGGCTTCTTTTGCATTGGTAGCAGGTTTAGAAATGTCATAACCATAAGATTCTGCCATTCTTTTTAGTGCTTTCAAAGCATTAATTTGCATAGTGATTTCTTCACGAAGTCTTACAATTTCTTCGCTCATACCATCACACTCCATTTTATTGAAATAATCTTCTCTGTCTTTAATTAAAAAATCTACACCATACAGAGGAACTCTTCTGTAATCACCAATAATTCTACCACGTCCGTATGCATCTGGTAAACCAGTTACAATACCAGAATTTCTGGCAGCTCTAATCGGAGCATTGTACGCAGAGAAAACCCCTTCATTGTGAGTTACTCTATATTTAGTGTAAATTTCTTTGGTATCAGCATCTAATTCATATCCATAAGCTTTAAGCCCGTCTTCCACCATTCTGATACCACCATTTGGGAAAATCGCCCTTTTAAGAGGCGCGTCAGTTTGTAAACCAACTATTTTTTCTAAATCTTTATTAATATATCCTGCACCATAAGCATCTATCTGAGAAGGCTTTTTGGTTTCTGCATTGTGAATTCCTTTTTCTCTCTCAACTTTAAACATTTCAGAAAGCTGAGCCCAAAGTTGGTCAGTTGCTTCTGTAGGGCCAGCTAAGAAAGTTTCGTCACCTGTATATTCTGTATAGTTATTTTTTATAAAATCACTTACATTAATTTCCTTTTGCCAAACACCAGGTTTAAATCCTATTGTTGCTTCCATAATTTCTAATTATTTATTGTTTTCTAATTTTTTATAAACTTTTTTCATTCCGAAATTTATAGGTAAAATTAAATTCCCTCTTATAAACTCCCTTTATGGTTTGGCAAAATTAGAAACATTAAAAATCATACAAAAGTCAAATAATATGACTTTTATTAGCGTTTCAGTTGATTTTTTTAATCGGATTTTTCTTTTTGATAGAAGAAATAAGTAATTACCCTTAATAGTTTATACAGAGTTTTAATAAAGAACTTAAAATTACAAAAACAACAAACATGAATTAAATTTAATGAAAATATTTCAAAATTTCAGCCTATTATTACCTGATTATTCAAAACCACCAAATTTGCCATCAAGCTCTAAAATTCTCAAAAAAAATCTAATTTTTTAGAACGCGAATTTTTATTAAATTTACTGATAGAAATTTCTTGAAATGAGAACCAAAATTCAAAATCAAAATCCTGATTTTCAAAACTTCAGTTTTAACTCAAATTCTGAAAATTATACTTTTGAAAAAGACGGACTTCAGTTAAAATCTAAATACACTTCTGAAGACAGTAAAGAACTTACCTCAAAAGGTTTTTCCGCAGGAATCGCCCCTTATTTACGAGGCCCATATTCTACAATGTATGTTCAAAAACCTTGGACTATTCGTCAATACGCAGGTTTTTCTACCGCCGAAGAATCTAATGCTTTTTACAGAAGAAACTTAGCGGCTGGTCAAAAAGGACTTTCTGTAGCGTTTGATTTGGCTACGCATAGAGGTTATGATTCTGACCATCCTAGAGTGGTTGGCGATGTAGGAAAAGCGGGAGTTGCTATAGATTCCGTAGAAGATATGAAAATTTTGTTTGACCAAATTCCGTTAGACGAAATCTCGGTTTCTATGACGATGAATGGTGCTGTTTTACCAATTCTTTCATTTTATATTGTTGCAGCAGAAGAGCAAGGTGTTTCGCAAGAGCAACTTTCAGGAACTATACAAAATGATATTTTGAAGGAATTTATGGTGCGAAATACTTACATCTATCCACCGACTCCGTCAATGAAAATTATCGCTGATATTTTTGAATATACTTCTAAAAATATTCCAAAATTTAACTCGATTTCTATTTCTGGCTATCATATGCAAGAAGCAGGTGCAACGCCCGTTTTGGAAATGGCTTATACTTTAGCTGACGGTTTAGAATACGTAAGAACAGGAATTAAGGCAGGAATGAATGTAGATGATTTCGCGCCGAGATTGTCGTTTTTCTGGGCAATCGGGATGAATCATTTTATGGAAATTGCGAAAATGAGAGCTGCAAGATATATTTGGGCAAATCTTTTGACCCAATTTAATCCTCAAAATCAAAAATCTTTAGCATTAAGAACTCACTCCCAAACATCTGGTTGGAGTTTAACCGAACAAGAACCTTTTAATAATATCACCAGAACGGCAATTGAAGCACTTTCTTCCGCTCTTGGTGGAACGCAATCGCTGCATACCAATGCTTTAGACGAAGCGATAGCTTTGCCAACAGATTATTCTGCAAAAATTGCGAGAAATACACAAATTATCCTTCAACAAGAGTCAGGAATTTGTGACGTAGTCGATCCAATGGGAGGAAGCTATTTGGTAGAATCTCTTACTCAACAAATGATTGAGGAAGCGATGAAATATATAGATGAAGTGGAAAAAGAAGGCGGAATGACAAAAGCTATTGAAGCGGGAATTCCGAAAATGAGAATTGAAGAAGCATCTGCCATAAAACAGGCAAAAATTGACAGCGGCGAGGAATTTATCATTGGTGTAAATTCCTTTAAATCAAACCTTAAACAACCAGAATTTGAAATTCTAGACATTGATAATACCGAAGTTCGTAGAAAACAAATTGAAAGATTAGAAAAAATAAAATCAGAAAGAAATACGGAGTCCGTCATCCAAATATTAAATGCAATTCGTGAATGTGCAAAATCTGGTAAAGGAAATCTATTAGAACTCTGTATTGAAGCTGCAAGAAGAAGAGTGACTTTAGGCGAAATGAGCGATGCAATGGAAGAAAGTTTCGGACGTTATAAAGCCAACATTAGAACCATTTCTGGAATATATGCTATGAATGCCAATAAAAATGAATATTTCGAAAAAGCAGTTGCCTTAACCCAAAAATTCGAAGATGAGGAAGGAAGAAGACCAAGAATTATGGTCGCAAAAATGGGACAAGACGGTCACGATCGTGGTGCAAAAGTAGTAGCAACGGCTTTCGCAGATATGGGATTTGATGTAGATGTTGCTCCGCTCTTCCAAACTCCAGAAGAAGTAGCCAAACAAGCCGTGGAAAATGATATTCATATTTTGGGAGTTTCGTCTTTGGCTGCAGGTCACAAAACGCTGGTTCCACAAGTGGTAGAAGAATTAAAAAAATTAGGCGCAGATGACATTACGATTGTAGTAGGTGGTGTAATTCCGCAACAAGATTATGATTTCTTATACCAAAATGGTGCAGATTTTATTTTCGGACCAGGAACTAATTTACCGAAATCTGCGGTGGAGATTTTGGAGAAGTTTTTGAAGTAACATATCTATTTTGCCACGAATTCACGAATAAAATTTTGATTTCGTTACAATTAAAACAATAAATGCAACTACACTTCCACAAAACCGAACTTCATCTAAAAGAAACATTCTCCATCGCTTACGGTAATTATGATAAGCGAGATGCTTTGGTTGTAAAATTATCTCATTTAGGAAAAGACGGTTACGGAGAGTGCGTTTCAATCAACTATTATGGCATCAATCTGGAAGATTTTGTTCTGAAATTAAAAGAAATTCAACCTAGAATTGAAAATCAAAAAATCATTCATCCAAAAGAATTTTTTGCTTTTTTAGAACAATTTCAGCTTCATCATTTTTTACTTTCGGCACTAGATTGCGCGTATTGGGATTTGTTTGGGAAGTTAGAAAACAAAAGTTTTTCAGATATTAATCAACTGGAAAACAAAACTTTAGCAGAAAGCTCCATCACTATTTCGATTGCAGAAATAGATGAACAAATTAGGAAAATTGAAAACAGTTCTTGGAACAAATTTAAAGTTAAATGCAATGGCTTTAACCTAAAAAACACCGAAAAATTATTGAATTTAAACCGAAATATTGCACTAGACGCCAATGCAAGTTTCACCAAAGAAGATTGTCTATTTATTCAAGAAACATCTGGATTTCAGAAATTAATGTACATAGAACAGCCTTTAGAAATAGGGAATTTCGGAATTTTAAAAAACGGCAATTCAGTTAATTGGATGGCAGACGAAGATTGCCAAGACATTACTTTTTTAGAAAAACTAAAACCTTATTATTCTTCCATCAATATTAAATTGATGAAATGTGGTGGCTTAACTCCTGCTTTAGAAATGATTACTGAAGCCAAAAAACTAGGCTATAAAATTATGCTAGGCTGTATGACGGAAAGTTCTATAGGAATTTCTGCTGGTTGTGCGATAGCTGGCTTACTCGATTTTGCGGATTTAGACGGCGCTAATTTAATCTCAAACGACTATGCTACAGGTAGTTTTGTAGATAATGGCAAAATTATTCTTTCTGAAAAACCAGGACTTGGAATCGCCCTGTTGTAAATTTCGCATCTAAAAACCTAACAAATATCATTGAAATCAATCATATTTTAAATTTTATAAGTTTTTGAAATTCGTTGTAACTTTATGTGTACCAAAATTATAAATTATGGAAACTACTACTTTACAGAAAATCAACAACTTAATAAAAGACTTACCAGACTACTTAGCCGAAGAATTACTAGAATATGTAGAATTTCTAGTTTATAAATTCCATAAAGATGAAAATCTAAGCGACGACCAAAAAAGGGTTATTCTAAGAGGATTGGAAGACATAAAATATGGTAGAACTCATATAGAACCAGAAAAATAATTTTTACGATTAAATCTAAATTTGATTTAAGAATCTGTAAAATCTGTAGTGAAATTCAATTTCAGTTTAATTCTAGAACTTACTGAAGTTCCTGCGCAAGAAGCAGGTTTCCAAGGTGTTTTAATTCTTAGCAATGAAAACTTGAGGTCAACAATAAACATTTCTGCATTTTGAACTTTAGGTTCTACCACTATGTTTTTCATCTTACCATCTTTATCTACATCAAAACTTACATAGAAAGTTCCGTTTAAAGAATAAGAATTTCTATCTAAATAGGCGTTTGCATATTTCTTAAGTTGTCTTACAAAAACGTCTTCACCACCAGGAAATTCTGCTTTTACGAATTGAGAATTAAAATCAGATTTCTTGCAGGTATATACTTTGTTGAGCGTAAAGGGTTGTTTAATTTCAAGTCTAAAAGAATTTCTACCGTTTTCGGACAATAGCAACTGGTCTTCGTTTCTCATATCTTCTACTTCATTCTGAGCATAGAAAAAAGGGGAGAAGAATAAACTCATTAAAAATAAATTTTTCATTTGTTTATCTTTTTTTGATTAAATTTTTAGTCTGAAAATTAGATCATAAATTTACGAAAAAAGGCTGCAAATCATTTACAGCCTTTAGTTAATATTTTATAAAACTTCTATTTGATTTTTCAATAAAGTTAATTTTTACATTTTTAAAAATTTCAAATTGTTATTTTTAATTTTCACATAATAAACTCCTTTTGAAAGATTGCTAACTTCTATTTTATCATCAGAAGATACAAATCCTGTTTTTACTACTTTTCCTGTTGAATCAAAAATTACAAAATTTTCTTTTTGTTTTAATCCAGTAATATTAATTTGAGAAGTAGCAGGATTAGGTAATACTTTTAATGCTAAATTATCTTTTGATGTTACTACAGATAAAACACTACTACCTCCAATCCAATTAGAGCTATTTCCTGTAAGTGCAAAATTAACAAGCGTTCCATTATTTGCTCCCAACTCATCACGTAAAGTAGTTTCACTTAAATTAGCTCCATTAGGAATACCTTGATTAAATTTGTAATAACTTATTAAGCCTGTTTGAGGTAATATTAATCTATTATTTTTAAAATCATTAATTTGGGCTTGAGTTCTTGCGACATTCCATACTCTTACTTCCTCAATATCTCCATTAAAATATTCTGACGGATTGTTTGCTCCTCTATAACCTATACTAAATTCAAAAGGCATTGTAGTAAAACTTGTTAGCATAGTACCTACCAAAACACCTTCAAAATAGATATTTAAAATTGTCCCATCAAAAGTTGCAGCTACATGATGCCACATACCATCATTAATCGGCCTGTTTGTATTAAAATCATTATTCTCCCCAACAAAATTTAAATTTCCTCCCGTTTCATAAAGTGCAAATCTACCATTGCTAAAAATAGGATTCCCAAGAGTAAGTATTGCACCACCTCCACTACTACTAGTAGTTCTTATTCTGGCTTCAATTGTTCTTGGAGAATTCCCAATAGGTAATGAATTGATAGAGAGATTAATCCCATCATTAATCCCATCAAAGTTTAATTGTCCATACGCTTGTCCTAAAGATAAAAAGCAGACACATAAAATTGTGTAAATTTGTTTCATAGATATTATTTTTAGTTAAAATTTGAAACAAAGATAAACAATTCCGAAGATAATACTCGCTTTTACAAGACTTTTATTTGATTTTTTAATAAATCATCAAATTCTTCTCTTTTTCTGATGAGATGCGCTTTTCCATCTAAGAATA
>ERZ650302.2117-NODE-2117-length-10789-cov-4.947084_pt1 | contig 10789 bp, 9 predicted proteins | sample MGYA00376238_ERZ650302 | MGnify/ENA primary metagenome ERZ650302 (study PRJEB26733, sample SAMN07839298) | wastewater metagenome | biome: urban; feature: wastewater treatment plant; material: waste water | place: USA: North Carolina | collected 2016-04-28 ... | reverse complement strand
CGCTTTGAGATTTCTTATTTTTGTATCCGTTTTTCTTTGATTTCACTGTATTTTATTTCACTATTAAGAGGAATAAATAATCAAGCAGGCAGGCCGTCTGAAAGGTAAACGGTTTACAAACCCAGCTCGCGCAAAAAGCGGATATCGTCGGCCCAGCCCGATTTCACTTTCACCCACACTTTTAAAAACACTTTGGTGTCAAACAGCTTTTCCATATCCAGCCTGGCTTCGGTGGAGATTTTTTTCAGGCGCTCGCCGCCTTTGCCGATGAGGATGGCTTTTTGGCTGTCTTTATCCACCAACACGGCAATATAAATGCGGTAAAGCCCGCTTTCTTCCTCTTCAAACTGCTCCACTTCCACATTCATGGCATAAGGCAGCTCTTCGCCCAGATAGCGAAACAATTTTTCGCGCACGATTTCCATCGCCAGAAAGCGGCTCGATTTGTCGGTAACCATGTCTTCGGGATACATCGGAATGCTCTCGGGCAGAAAAGGCTTGAGCGTTTCCAAAAGATTGGCAATGCGCAAGCCGTGCTTGGCACTCACCACTTCCACGCCGGCAAAATCGAATTCGGCGCGCACTTCGGCGATAAAGGCATCGAGCGCGGTTTTGTCTTTGGCTTTGTCTTTATCGATTTTATTCACCACCAGCAACACCGGCGTGTGCTTGGGCAATTGCTTGAGCACCACGCGGTCGGCATCGGTGAAGCGCATCGCTTCCACCACAAACACAATCACGTCCACACCGCTGATGGCTTCGGTTACATTCAAATTCAGGCGGTCGTTGAGCGCGTTGCGGTGGTTGGTTTGAAAACCGGGCGTGTCGACAAACACGAATTGCGCCGTGTCATCGGTATAAATACCGGTTATTTTGTGCCGCGTGGTTTGCGCTTTCTTGCTGGTGATGCTGATTTTTTGGCCGATTAAATGGTTCATCAGCGTGGATTTGCCCACATTGGGACGGCCGACAATGGCCACAAAGCCACAGCGGTAGCCATTGGCATCGGGAAGTTGGAATTCATTGCTCATAGATTGCTCCTGTGTTTCAGACGGCCTTGATTGATAATAAACACCAAGGCCGTCTGAAATTATTTTTTGGCTTTTTTCAGCGGGCGGTTTAGCGCCAGCCACGCCAACGCTTCTTTGGCGGTTTGCTGCTCGGCGGCTTTGCGACTGCCTGCTTCGGCGCTGCAGATAAAGCCCAGCTCGCCCAAATCGCACGACACTTCAAAGCGCGCATCGTCGCCCTCGCCGGTTTGCTTTTCAATGCGGTATTTCGGCAAGGCCAGGCGGCGCGCCTGCAAGGCTTCTTGCAGCAGGGTTTTGGCATCTTTGCCCTGGTTTTTGAAATCCACCGTTTTCACCCGCGCGGCAAACAGGCGGCGCACCACTTGCTCGGCGGTGTTGAAATCGGCATCAAAGCTCACGGCGGCAAACACGGCTTCCAGCGCATCGGCCAAAATCGATGGGCGGTTGAAGCCGCCGCTTTTCAATTCGCCGGGGCCTAAAAAAAGCGCGTCGCCCATATTCATTTCGAGCGCGATTTCCGCCAGCACCGCTTCATTCACCAAGTTGGCACGCAGGCGCGAAAGCTCGCCTTCGCTCAATTTGGGAAAAGCGTCAAACAGCATTTTGGCCACGGCATAATCCAACACGGCATCGCCGATAAATTCAAAACGCTCGTTGTTGTCGCCGGAAAAGCTGCGGTGGGTGAGCGCGCGCACGAGCAGGCGCTGGTCGGCAAATGTATGGCCGATTGCGCGCTCTATTTGCACGAGCGCACGCATTTTTGCGGGATTGGTTTTCATGGCTGCTCCATCGGCAGCCCCAATTCTTTTCCGTGCTCGCGCCTGTGTTGGGGCGGCAAACGCTGAAAAGGGTTAAGGCTGGGTTAAACAATGCGCGCATTGTACCGTATTCACGCCGCTTCACCTACTTTTGCACGCACAGCGGTGCAGATGCCTATGGCGAAACAACTGGTTTCATATCGTGCAGCAAGTTTGTCGCTTGCGAAACGGTGTGAAACCAGTTGCTTGGCTGTGTTTGCCGGCAATCGGCAAAACATGCCGCCTTTAATCCGGCACAATGCCGCGCGCCTTGAGCAAGGCGCTTTTAAAATCTTCTTCATAATCTTTCTGCAAACCCGGAATCGGCGCCAGCTTGTCTTGCGTGCTCATTTTCAGCTGGTAAATAATCACTTCGTCGCCAAGATCGGCCAGCGGCGCTTCGGAGCCGGCTTCGGCGGCGATTTTTTGCAAAGTTTGCGTCAGGCTCAGCGTGGGTTCTTTGAGCCAATAAGGTTTGAGCAGCTCGAGCAATTCGTTTACGCGGTGGTTGTGCATGATTTTTCCTTTACCTGGATAATACCAATTCAAAAAAGTAAGCTAACAAGGCGGCGAGCCGAAGACAGTACAGATGGTACGGCAAGGCGAGACAACGAAGTTAGGTTATTTTTTCGAATTGGTATAAAGCCTGAATAGATGGCAAATATTGTCCACCATCCGGCCGGGGCAGACAAGCAGAAAAAGGCCGTCTGAACTTTTTTCAGACGGCCGCCTGATTAAAAAAAGGCCGTCTGAAACAGACGGTCTAAAGGTAGGCTACTACGCCTCACAAAATCGACAGCCACACAATCAGTTTCACCAACGAAGGCCCTGCCAGCACCATAAAGAGACCGGCCAAAATCATGGTGAGGCTGGCAATCACGCCCTCGTCGCTGTGGCGTTGGCCGGCGCGAAAGGTGCCAAAGCCGTGCGCGGCATTACCGAAAGCCGCACCGTTGGCCAAATGAAAGCGGAATTTGCCCCAAGCCAGCACAATATCGCCGAAAATCATGCCCACCAAGCCCGTCATCACAGTAAACAGCGACACCAGCGTGGCCGAGCCGTGAATCTGGTCGGCCAGCACAATCGCAAACGGTGTGGAAATCGAGCGCGCCATCAGGCTGTTGGTTACTTCTTCATTAAAATGAAACAGATGCGCCAACACAAAGGCGCTGCCCACGCCCACCACCATGCCCACCACCACCGCCGCGCCCAAAATCACCATCTGGCGGCGAATCACGGCGCGGTATTGGTAAATCGGAATCGCAAAAGCCACCGTGGCCGGCCCCAAAAGCGCCACAATCCAATGGGTGTAGGTTTGGTATTGTTCATAAGAAATGCCCAACGCCAGCATCAGCGCAATGGTGAGCACCGGCACGGTGAGCGCGGGCGAGCGCCACACCACTTGCTTGCGCGCATAGGCTTTTTTGGCCAGCCAATAAGCGGCCACCGTCCACACCAAGCAGGCCAAAGCAATTGCGTTCATCTTGTTATCCTATCTCGGTATTTCTGCTCAAGCGTGGCGGCGTTTGAACAAACGGCGGCGCCATTTATAGCAATAGCTCAAGGTCAACGCGGTGCTGAGCATCACCAGCACGGTGCCGACAAAAATGCACACCAGCAATTGCCAGCCCGAAGCGATAAACAAATCTTTGTATTTCACCACCGCCACGATAATCGGCAAAAAGAAAAACACCAATTCGCCCAACACGAATTTTGCGCCCTCTTCCACCGCCTCCATCTTCACCGCCCCGCTGCCGAGCAAAGCCAACATGATAAACAGCCCCACAATGCCGGGCGACACCGGCAGCGCCACCACGCGGCACACCAACACGCCGGCCAGCCACACCGCCATAATCAGCGAGAGCTGGCGCGCCAGGCGCACCCATTTGTGATGATATAAATAACTTACCGCACCCATGCGCATATTCAAGCCGGCCAACATAAAATATTCCTTTAAATTCATCTATGGCTTGATTATAGCCGCCTGAAAACGGCATAATATGAATAATTAAACAAATCATTATGCCGAATCGGAATAACCATGCCGGATTTCAAAAGCCTGCAATGCTTCACCGAGCTGGTGCAAAGCAAAAGCTTTTCCACCACCGCCGACAAACTCTGCCTCACCCAGCCCAGCGTGAGCAAAATCATCGCTGCGCTCGAAGCCGAATTCGGCGTGCCCTTGCTGGAAAAGCACAGCGGCCGGCGCAAACGCAGCCTCGAGCCCACCGAAATCGGCCGCATCGTTTACCGCCACGCCCTCAGCCTGCTGGAGCAGCGGCGCGCCCTCTATCAGGAAATCGACGACTACCGCCAAGTGAAAACCGGCACCTTGCGCATCGGCATTTCGCTGCTTGGCAGCAATCTGCTCACCGGCGCACTTTTCCGCTATCACCAGCGCTGGCCGCAAATCGAATTGGCCTTTCTCGAAGAAGGCGCCCACACCATCGAAAAAGCGCTGCTCGATAACGCGCTGGATGTCGGCGTGTTGCTCGAGCCGGTGGGCGATGCTTTCGAACACATTAGCTTATGCGACTATCCGCTGATGGTGGTGGTGCGCCGCGACAGCCCCGCCGCCAAAAAAAGCGCGCTGCCGCTGCGCGCGCTCAGGCACGAATCATTTGTGCTGTTTACCCAAAGCTTCGCCCTGAGCAACATCATCGACCAAGCCTGTCGCGGGCAAGGCTTCGAGCCCAATGTGGTGTGCCGCACCAGCCAATGGGATTTAATCATTAATATGGTGGCGCAAAACATGGGGCTGGCGCTTTTACCCGCCTATTATGCCGACCGCCTCAACCCCGCCACCCACGCCGCCGTGCCGCTGATCGAGCCGGAAATCCATTGGCGGCTGGCGATGGCCTGGAAAAAACACCAACCGCCCACACCCGCGCTCAAAGCCTGGATCGGCGTGGTGCAGGAAAGCTTCGGGCAGGCGCTGTGAGAAAAATTAGGCCGTCTGAATACGTAGGTAGGATTAGCGCAGCGTAATCATACGCATGCGAACTTGCTTGCCGTAAAAAAAGTCATACAGTACGCATGCAAACTTGCGTGCTGTAGCAAAAAGTTATGCAGGATAAGCTCATGCCTACACATGAAAACCTGTGTGCCGTAGCTCATGCGTACGATTACGCCGCTTTGGCGGCTAATCGTACCTACGATATTCAGACGGCCTGTTTGATTCGATACCCCTAGGGTCTGTTCACATTTCATCCGTGCGTAAGATTTTGAGCGCAAAAGCGCGCTTGCAAGGCGAAAAGCGCAGCAAGGTTGGACACCTTGCGAGCATTTTCAACGCGGCAGGCGCGTTTTTGAGCCAAAAGATTGCCACGAGATGAATGGTGAGCAGACCCTAAAGCCATGCGGCCAAATCGGCGGTGTCGATATCCCATGCCCACACGCCTTTGCCGCTGCCGTCCATCCCGCGCAAAAACAGATAGCGCACGGCGATGCGCGGCAAGGCCTGCCCGCGCAGCTTGAAATAGCGCGCAACGGCAATCGCGTAAATCAGCGCTTGCAGATAATAATGATGCGCGGCCATGGCTTCGTTCATGGCTTCTTGGTGGTAATCCGATTCGTGCATGCCCAGATAGTTGGATTTGTAGTCGATGATGCACACTTGGCCGTCGGCGTCTTGATACACCATGTCGATAAAGCCGTTGAGATAGCCTTGCAGATCTTGAAAAGCCAGCCATTGCGCCGCAGCAATGCAGGCGGCGGGCAGCTTGAGATGGGGGTGGGCAAACCAGGCGCGCAAGTGATCGAGCCGGAAATCGTGCATATGCAGGGTAAACGCCATTTCGGGCAGGCGGCGGGCGGCGGGCTGCGCGGCTAAAGTGTGGCTGCCGGTGAGCGGTGTGAGGCGGGCGGCATCGAGCATGCCGTTTGCCGCTTCCAGCCAACTTTCGTCAAAGCCGTAGCGCGTTAAGGCTTGACGGGCGGCTTCGCTTTGCTCGGCGGCCGGTCGGCTGAAATCGAAATGCTCGAGCAATTCGTGCAAACACACGCCGGCATGTGCGCCGCGCGGAAAATGATAGATATCGTGCGGATTATCAGCAAGGCTTGCAAGGCTTTCAGACGGCCTCTCGTCAGACAAGGCCTCGGCCGGATCGATGGCCGGCTGCAATTCCTCGCGCGCATCATCGCGTGTGTGCACATGGCGGCTCAGGCCGGTGAAGCTGGTGTGGCGGATAAATTCAAAGCTGCGTGCGGGCATGGCGGCGGCTTGATAATGGCCGTCTGAAAAGCCGGCGACAGGTGCGCGGGCGATTTCGGGCGGCGCTTCTGCGGTGAACACAAAATCGCTGTTTTCAGGCGCTTGCCCGATAAAGCGCTGCCAGTTGCGCCGCAACATCGCTTTCTCGCCCTCTGCCTTATTGGCTTTTTTCTCGGCCGCATAAGCGGCGGCGGTGTCGGCAAAGCGGCTGTCGCAGCCGCCTTCGAGCAGATAGGCAAAGGTGTTGGCGGCGGTGTTGTCGCAATGGGCGGCATAAAGCGTGAGCTGCTCTTCGGCGCGGGTGAGCGCCACATAAAGCAGGCGCAGGCGCTCGCTGGCTTCTTCTTCGGCCAATTGCTGCAAATCGGCTTCTTCAAGCTGACTTTTGGCCAGCCATTCGCTCTGATCTTGCCGGTGCAGAATCTGCCAGCTGTCGGGCTTGCCGCTGGGGGCATCCCACACAAACGGGCAATAAACCAGCGGATATTGCAGCCCTTTTGCCGCATGCATGGTGACGATTTTCACCAGCGCTTCATCGCTTTCCAGCCGCAACAAATGCGCCTCGCTGCTGCGGCCTTGTTTGGCGGCTTGGATTTCGGCCAGCAGCCATTGCTGCAAAGCGGCGGGGTTGTGGTTTTGCTCGTCTTCTTCGGCGAGCTTTTCCAAAAGCTGGTGGTAATTGGTGAGGCTGCGGCTGTTGCCGCCGGCGAGCAGGCGCGTTTCGATGCCGTGGCGCGCGGCAAATTGCTGCATGGCGGCATAAAAGCCGTGTTGCTGCCATTGCAAGGCGGCGGCCTCGGCAGAATGTATCCACTCGAGCAACGCGGCTTCATCGTAGTTGAGCGCGTAAAGCTCGGCAGCGCTTTGGCGGAACAACACGCCGCCGAGCACAAAGCGCAGCGGCTCGGTGCGCTGCGGTTGCAGCCAAAAGCCGATCAGCGCAGCCAGCGCTTGGGCTTCGGGCGCGGCAAACACCGATTCGCGGTGCAGCAGCACGCTTTGCACGCCGCGCGCCCTCAAAGCTTGGCTCACGAGGCTGCCCTCGTTATGGGTGCGCACCAGCACGGCAATCTGCCCTGATTGAAGCGGCGCGCCATCATAATTCAGGCGGCCTTCGGCGGCTTCGGTTAGCGCAGCGGCGATTTCGTCGGCGCAATAATCGGCCGCGCGGCGGCGCAAGGTGTCTTTTTTCAAAATCTGCGCATCGTCATCAATCCAGCGCACCTGAATGGCCGTGTGCGGCGGCGCTAAGCGGCTTTTTGCGCGCGCAGCATCCACGTTCGCATAATCGATATGGGGCAGCACGAAAGGCTGCGCTTTTTGCCGGAACAAAGCGCTGATGCCGTTGATCAGTTGCGCGTGGCTGCGGCGGTTGGTGGCGAGTGTGTAGTGGTGTTCGGCATCTTCGGCTGCTTGCAGATAAGCGTAAATATCGGCACCGCGAAAGCTGTAAATCGCCTGTTTGGGGTCGCCCACGAGAAACAGCGGGTTGCCGTGGGCGATAAAGGTATGCTGAAAAATGGCGTATTGCAGCGGGTCGGTGTCTTGAAATTCGTCGATCAGCGCCACGCGCCAGTTTTTCGCCACGGTTTCGGCCAAAAGCGCGCGTTGCGGGCTTTGGCTTAACGCGTGGTGCACATCGAGCAGCAAATCGTCGAAGCCGCGCTCGCGGCTGCTTTTTTTCTGCTCGGCCAGCGCATGGTTGATGTGGGTGAGCAAATCGATCTGCAAGGCAATCAGCGCGTTTTCTTCGGCCATGTTTTTCTCATCCAGATAATGGCCGAGATCGGCCAAGGCTTGCAGGCGGGCGAATGCGGCTGCATCGGCGCTTTGGCCTTTTTTGAGTTTGTCTTCCAACATGGCGGCGGAAAGCATCATCAGCTTGCCGTCTTTATCTTGCGGCAGCGTGCCGGTTGCGGCGGCGCTCATCAGCCCGGCAAACAGCTTTTCAAAGGTGTTTTTGCGGTAGATATTGCCGTGGAGCGCGGGATGGATTTTCCAGAAAGTTTCAATCAGCTCGGGCAGCTTGGGCATAATATTTTGCCAACTTTGCTGCAAAACCGCTTCGGCGGCGGCTAAATCCACTTCAGGCCGTCTGAAAGCCAAATAAGGGCGGCTGAGGTATTTTTGGATTTCGGCCAGCATGTTTTCGGGGGTGTAGCGGTGTTTGAACACCAAACGCGCTTTGTGCACATCGGCGGCCACTTCGGTGCGCCAGAAATCTTGCGCGGGCGTGAGCAGGCGTTCGCGTTTGTGTTCGGCCAATTCGGTGTCGAACGGCGCTTGGCAGAGAAAGGCATAATCGCGCAACAGCCGCTGGCAAAAGCCGTGGATGGTGTAGATGGCGGCGTTGTCAAACTGGCTGATGGCGGCCTTGAGGCGCACCGTCAGGCGCGGCAGATTTTCATTTTGCAAGGCGCGGTGCAGCAAATCGAAAATAAAGCCATCGGGCGGCGCATCATCGCTGTGCAGGCGATAAAGTGCGGCCAAGGCTTCGGCATCGGCTGCCGCGTGCGCGGCTTCATCGGCGCTGCCCAATATTTCCAGCGTCTGCAAGGCTTCATCGAGCCGCGCACGCAGGCGGGTTTTCAATTCGGCGGTGGCCGCCTTGGTAAACGTGACCACCAAAATCTGCTCCACCGGCATTTTTTCCAGCACAATCAGCCGTGTAAACAAGGCGGCAATGCCCCAGGTTTTACCGGTGCCGGCCGAGGCTTCAATCAGATTGGTGCCGTGAATGGGAATATCGAGCGGGTGGAAAGGCTGGGCAGTCATGATTTATGCAGAAATAAAAAGGTGGCTTATCATAACATTGAAGGCCGTCTGAAACATTTGCTTTTTCAGACGGCCTTTTATATAAAGGCAGCTTGCATAGCGCACAAAAAGAGCAAAACATGATGCAGGAAACGATAAAGCAGCGGCAGCTGTGGCTGATTGTGCTGGCCGCGGCCTCGGTGTTGATGATTACCATGGGTATGCGCATGTCGCTGGGCTTGTTTGTGCAACCGATGGTGCGCGACACGGCGCTGAGCATCGGCGGCATCAGCTTTGCCATGGCGGTAACGCAGCTGATGTGGGGTGTGTCACAGCCGCTGGCCGGTGCGATGGCCGACCGCTACGGCGCTTGGCCGGTGCTTTGGAGCGGCACGCTGCTGCTCGCTTTGGGCTGCGCGCTGGTGCCGCTGATGCCCACGCAATGGGGCATCACGCTCACCATGGGGGTGATGATTGCTTTCGGTGCGGGCGCAGGCAGCTTTTCGATTTTAATCAGCCAAGTGGCGCATAAATTGCCCGCGCGCATGCAGGGCACGGCTTCGGGCATGGTGAACGCAGGCGGCTCATTCGGGCAATTTGTGTTTGCGCCGCTGGTGCAGGGGCTGATTTTGCTGCCGGCGCTGGGCTGGAAAGGGGCGATGTATGCGCTGGCGGCCATCAGCCTTTTGGCGCTGCCGATTGCGCGCTGGCTCACGCGCGGCGATGCCAAGCCGCAAGCGCCGCTGATGGCCGCCGGCGCGCCGGGGCAATCGCTCAAGCAGGCGGTGAGGCATTCTTTTGGCGATCGCAGCTATATTCTCTTGCATTTGGGCTTTTTCACCTGCGGCTTTCACATTGCTTTTTTGGTTACCCATCTGCCCACCGAAGTGGCTTTGTGCGGGCTGCCGCCGAGCGTGGCTTCTTGGTCGCTGGCCTTGATCGGCATTGCCAATGTGGTCGGCAGCCTGATTATCGGCTGGAGTGTGGGGCGCTGGCGCAGCAAATATATTTTGTTTTGGATGTATGCTTCACGCGCCGTGTTGATCGGCGTTTATTTGATGTCGCCGCGCACCGACACCACGTTTTACCTGTTTGCCATCGGGCTGGGGCTCACTTGGCTCGCCACCGTGCCGCCCACCGCTGCGATTGTGGGCAAGCTTTTCGGCGTGCGTTATTTGGCCACTTTGTTTGGCCTCACCCTGCTTTCACACCAAATCGGCGGCTTTTTCGGCGCCTGGCTCGGCGGCTGGGCCATCAGCGCATTCGGCGATTACGGCTGGATGTGGTATGCCGATATGGCGCTGGCCGCCGCAGCGGCGCTGCTGAACCTGCCGATACGCGAGCAAAAAATCGCGCGCACCGCAGCCGCCTGAGCTGCGATAAGCAGATTGGTTTTCAGACGGCCTGAGCGCAGCCCAACCTCTTTTTTCATTTGCCGCCATTGCAATCCGGCCATGATGCACACATGATAAGCCGCATCCCACACACAAAAGGAGCCAAGCCATGTCAAACCAAACCGCCATTTTCGCCGCCGGTTGTTTTTGGTGCATCGAAGCCGTTTACAACCGCCTCAAAGGCGTGCACAACGCCACTTCGGGCTACATCAACGGCCACACCCCCGCGCCCACTTATGCAGAAGTGTGCAGCGGCCACAGCGGCCACGCCGAAGCGGTGAAAATCGAATTCGACCCCGAAATCATCAGCTACCGCACGCTCTTGGAAGTGTTGTTCACCCTGCACGACCCCACCCAGCTCAACCGCCAAGGCCACGATGTGGGCACACAATACCGCAGCGGCATTTATTATCTCGATGAAGCGCAAAAAGCCGAAGCCCAAGCCTTTGTGCAGGAAATGGCGGCTCATTATCCGCAGCCGATTGCCACCGAAATCGCCGCCGCACAAACCTTCCACCCCGCCGAAGCCTATCACCAGCATTATTTTGCCAACAATCCGCAGGCCGGCTATTGCCAAATGGTGGTGGCAGATCGGAAGAG
>ERZ650302.2109-NODE-2109-length-10832-cov-4.480468_pt1 | contig 10832 bp, 5 predicted proteins | sample MGYA00376238_ERZ650302 | MGnify/ENA primary metagenome ERZ650302 (study PRJEB26733, sample SAMN07839298) | wastewater metagenome | biome: urban; feature: wastewater treatment plant; material: waste water | place: USA: North Carolina | collected 2016-04-28 ... | reverse complement strand
CAAAAGTATTCGCATCAAAAATAAACCATTCGTAAACATTGGTTGCAATGAGATGTTTTATCTCCAAATTTTTATGTGTAATCCGCTCCCGTAAATAATACAGAACCAATTCCTGAAAAGCTTTTGTGTTCAGTTTCTTAGTCGTCATCATTTCCGCATTATTCCCCGATTGTTTAGTTTCCATAATTACACCAACCGAACTTTTTGCGGTTTTGTCGTTATGAATAACCAAATCATTTCTACCTTTCGTATTGATGAAATAATTGCCTTCAAATGCATTTTGCTTGAGAAAATTGGAAATCAAGTTTTTCTGAAATTCCTCTGATTCCTTTTCATTAATGTCATCCAACAATGTAATAAAACTCCTTTTGAAGTTTTCAATTTCAATTCTGTTGGGCTTTATTTTAAGAAATGATTTATTGAGGGATTGGCGTGGGGAGAGATTTTTTGACATAGATTATTGCTTTTCAAAAAGGAGCATAATTTAGTCAATTTTTATGATATGAAAAAAGCGTTATTTGTAAAGAAGGTGAGCTTCCAGAAGATTGGACTGTTTCCAAACTAAAAGTCAAACATCTATCCAAAAAACATAATCCAGATATTGATAATGCGATAAATGAGTTTTAATTCCTGTTGAAACCTCCTTCAATCCTTCAAATAAACCTTCACCAATTCACTCTGCAACATCAAATCATATCCGCTTTTAATCAAGTTGTAATTCGCTTGAAGCCAAGAGTTTCTAACCATAAAAAAAGTGTAGGCGTCCATCATTCCTTCCTTGTATTTTTCCTCGGATTTTTGAAAGGACAGTTTTTGATTTTCAAAGTTTTCTTCGAGAGCGTTATACTTTTGTTGTGCGTTTCGGTATTGAATCTCAATGGTTTTAAGATTTTTTGTGAGTTCTAAAACGATTTTGTCTTTTTCCAAAGAAGTATTTTCCTCAGAAAGTTTTGCGAGTTCTACCCTATTTTTGGTTTGAAAGCGATTGAAAATGGGAACATCCAAACCGAAAGAAACGTAATTATTTTTGTTCTGCTTAAACTGCTCTGAAAATTGAAATGCAGCTTCTTTTCCCAGCTCTTTACTGAAAAATGTCGACCATTGGTACATTCCTGAAAGTCTTGGATAATAATCCGATTTTGCAAGTTCTATACTTTTCTTTGCGATTTCATTCAGTTTGATTGCATTTTGATAAAGCGGATTTTTATCCAATAATTTTTGTACGAAATCTTCATTATTGAACAGGATGTTTTCAGGATTTTCTTCACTCAAAATAAAGTCAATTTTGTCGTCCAACAAACTAATGGCGTTTTGAAGGTTGTTTTTTGAAAGTTCTTTTTGGTTTTGCGCAGAAATCCATTGTTCCTTTATCGTTCCGAGATTGGCTTTAATGTCGTAAATGTCGCTTTTCGGACGGTTTCCAATTTCCACTTCTTTTTCGGTACGCTTGATTTGTTCCTCAATTCCTGAAATTTGAGTTTGTAGAACTTCCAACCACGCTTTATCGTATTGGTATTGGAAAAACTGTTGAATCACATTTAAAGAAATATCATTTTGCGCAGATTTTAATCGGTATTCGGAACTTTCTTTGTTGAGTTTACTCAAACTGATTTCAGTATAATTTTTCCAATTGAATAGTTCAACCGGAGCTATAATCCTGAATTGGTCGTATTGTGTGTTCAAGGTTTTTCTTGAATTTGTGGATGGATCAATCGTAGAACCAAAACTGTAATTGTGATTGACTCCTGCGTTAACAGAAGGCAAAAGATTTCCTTTTGCAATAGCAATATTGCGATCGGATTTCTGAACTTCAAGAATGCTTTGCTTGATTAACGGATGATTCTTTAATGCATAATCTAAGGATTGTTGCAAAGTCCAATTTTGGGAAAAAATTGATGAAGAGATGAATATTAAAATATACTTTAAACTTTTCATAGATTTCTTTTTTGACACATTAGTCACATAAGTTTTTTAGACAGTCATTCTTCTTGTTTTAGAAAAATTAGTTCGAAAATTTTTGATTTTATCTTTTGTGAACTTTTTTGCGTCCTATCTTCTTTCTAATGTGACTAATGTGTTTGAAAATTATTCGTATTTCAGATATTTAACCAAGTTCACTTGCGTTGCACGATACGCCTTAATGCTCACAACAGCGAAAGTTAAAAGCAGTAAAATCACAAAACTTAACACATACGGAAACCAAGGCATCTCTATTCGATAAGCGAAATCTTTCAGCCATTCATTCATAAAATAATAACTTATTGGAATGCTTATCAATACAGCAAATGCAGAAATAATTAAGAACTTTTTAGTTAAGTCCAAAACAATTGATTTTTCTGATGCTCCTAATGTTTTTTTAATGGCGACGTCTTTTAATTTTTGTTCGATTAATAAAGAAGAAAGTGCAAACAAACCGAGTAATGCCACTATTAACACCACAGAATTCAAAATTGTGAACAATGTTCTTTGTTTCTGAACGTGTTCAAAAGTTTTAGCAAAATGTTTATCAACAAAATAGTACTCAAAAGGATACCCCGGTTCTGCTTTTTGTTTCCAAAAGTTCTCGATTCTTTTCAAAGTGCCATCTATATCATCTTTTGAAACTTTGATTTGGAGATTATTCATATTGTTTTTCGCCCAATTTCGGTCGTAGTTGAAAAATGCAACCGGAACAACAGGCGCGTGAACACCTTGAAAATAGAAATCCTTTACCACACCTATAATTTTATATTTTTTCTTCTCTTCCCAACCTGTAAGAATTTCTTTTTCTAATGCACTGTCATTATTCCAACCCATTTGTTTGGCAAAAGTTTCATTAATAACCACTCCTGAAATCGTATCGGACGCTTTTCGCAAATCAAAATCACGACCTGAAGCAAATTTTATTTTATAGAATTTAAAGAAATTCAATTCTATCGCTCCCAAACCAACACTATTAATGACCTTCGTTGTATCCGCAGCATTTTTTACTGACGACATATTGGTGTAGCCATTCCCAATCGTAAGCACAGAACCTGTTACATCGGTAACGCCACGAATATTTTTAACTTCGTTTCTTAGTCTCTCGTATTTATTTTTATTGAAATCTTTTTGTCGCCAATCGGTTTTCTTGAAATCTATTTGAACGGTTTGGTCGCCCTTGAATCCCAAACCTTTATTCATCATATGATTCACTTGCGAATTGATTATCAATGAAGAAATAATAAAAAAAGAAGAAATTACTAATTGCAACGTAAGAATCGAATTCCGCAGAAAAACACCGTGACTACTTCCTGAAAAATTACCTTTCAAAGTATTAATCGGTTTAAAATTAGAAAGATAAATCGCAGGAACAATTCCCGAAAGCAATGAAAGTAATATCACAATTAATAGTGCATATCCATATAAATTCAGGTTTTCCACTTGGATTTCCTTGTCTAAAAATTTGCTGTAAAATGGAAGTAAAAGCTCTACCAAAGCGAAAGCAAGAAAACAGGAAAATATACAAAGGATAAAGGTTTCCAACAAAAATTGCAGAATCAATTGTTTTTTGGTGCTTCCAATCGCTTTTCTTACGCCAACTTCTTTTGCGCGTTGCGAACTTTGAGCTGTTTTTAAGTTGATTAAATTGATTGCGGATAAAACCAAAATTAAGACCGAAAGTCCCATTAAAATCAAGATATTCTTCTTATCGCCTTTATCAATTCCTGCACCTTGAGCATCCAATTTCATCGTGCTTAAAGGTGTCAGAAAAACTTCAGTTTTATTTTTTTCATCGTATTGTTCTCCCCATTTTTCAGACATTATTTTTTCCTCTTTCTGCAATTGCTTAGATAATTTGTCTTGTAAATCGACGACATCTGTATTTGGTTTCAGTTTAAAAAATCCGATGTAACTAAAATTCGTCCATTGACTTCTATTTTCCGTAATTGCTTCAGGAAGCGTAAGATAACCCGGTTTGAAGACCGTGTTTGCATTTGGTAATTTGTAAACTGCGGTAATGATGTAGGATTTATTGTTGTTATCCTGCACGAGGGTTTTGCCAATGCAATTTTTATAATTTTTGCCAAAAAGAAGTTTCGCTGTTTCTTCAGATAGTGCAATTTGATTATCATTTTGAAGTGCATTTTTGTAATTGCCTGCAATTTTTTCGTACGGAAAAAATTCAAAGAACGAACTTGTTGCACTTCCCGCATCTACATAACAAGAAACATTTCCATAGTTGAGCCGCTGTTTATTGCCATACCAAATGTTACCGATGGCGAAATCCTCAATTTCCTTAAATCTTTGCTTGGAAACTTCCAACATTGGATAACTTGAACTCGTCATATATCCAAATGCAGAATTTTTGTATTCCAACATAAAGATATTTTCTTTGTTCGGAACCCATGTCTCGTAAGATTTTTCATCCAACCTATTGATGAAAACCAATAGAAAAATTGCCAATCCAAAACTTAAACCGAGAATGTTAATGAGCGTGGAAAGCCAATTTTTTCGGTAGTTTGCGAATGCTATTTTGAGCCAATTACTTAACATAGTTTTATTTGTTTCAGGTTTCAATTTTCAATTTGTAGTGCCATTTTTTGACACATTAGTGACATAAGTTTTTTTTAATTCTCATACTTCTGATTTAGAACACATTAGTTTGAAATCTTTGATTTTCATCTTTTGTGAACTTTTTTACACATTATATTCTTTCTAATGTGACTAATGTGTTAAAAATCATTCGTATTTCAGATATTTCACCAAGTTCACTTGTGTTGCACGATACGCCTTAATACTAACAACAGCGAAAGTCAAAAGCAATAAAATCACAAAACTCAACACATACGGAAACCAAGGCATTTCTATACGGTAAGCGAAATCTTTCAGCCATTCATTCATAAAATAATAACTAATTGGAATGCTGATTAACACAGCAATTGCAGAAATGATTAAAAACTTTTTCGTTAAATCCAAAACAATTGACTTTTCTGATGCTCCTAAAGTTTTTTTGATGGCGACATCTTTAAGTTTTTGTTCGATTAATAATGAGGAAAGCGCGAATAAACCGAGTAATGCAACCGTAAGAACGATGATGTTTAAAATTGTAAAAAGCGTTTGCTGTTTTTGGTATTTTTCAAAGGTTTTGGCGAATTTTTTATTTACAAATGAATAATTGAAAGGATATCCCGGTTCTGCTTTAGTTTCCCAATAATTTTTGATTCTTGATACCGTTCCATCAATATCATTTTTATTGAGTTTCACTTCCATAAAATACATATTATCCCTCTTCCATTCGGTTACAAAATAGTGGAAGAAAACGACAGCAGGAGTTTCACTCTTCACATTCCATAAATTGTAATCTTTTACGATACCTATGATTTTATATTGTTTATCGTCAAAACCCGGTTTCAGTTCGTTTTTCAAAGCATCATCCGCAGTCCAACCCATTTGTTTCACGAAAGTTTCATTTACTAAAACCGTATTGATGGTATCCGACGAATATTTTGGCGAAATATTTCTTCCTTTTACCAATTTCATATCAAAGAAATCTAGGAAGTTATAATCCATTGCACCGTGTTGTGCGGTTACGCTTTTATTGCGCCAATCCATATTAGATGAACTTCCCCCTGTTGTTGGTGTTGCTTCTCCAAAAGTCACATCTTCTACTCCGTTTATTTTTTTGAGTTCGGTTTTTAGACGTTCATATTTTTTATAACTCAAATCTTTTGTACTGTAATAAATGGTAATAACCTGATTTCCATTGAATCCTAAATCTTTATTCATCATATATTTCACCTGTTGATGAATGATGATTCCGCCAATGATGAAGAATGAAGAAATAATCAATTGTAAAGTGAGGATTCCGTTTCGCAACCAAACACCGTGACTACTTCTTGAGAAATTTCCCTTCAAAGTATTAATTGGTTTAAAATTAGAAAGGTAAACCGCAGGAATCAACCCCGAAAAAAGGATTACAAGTAATGTCATTATCGCAGAATAAAGGTAAATCGACCAATCATTCATCACCATTTCTTTATCCAAAAACTTGTTGTAAGAAGGCAACAGCAACTCCACCAACACCAATGAAAAGAAGTAAGAGAAAACACAAATCAGCGTTGCTTCTACCAAAAACTGAAAAATCAACTGCGTTTTGGTGCTTCCAATCGCTTTTTTTACGCCGACTTCTTTTGCTCGTTGCGAACCTTGAGCGGTTTTTAAATTGATAAAATTAATAGCGGAAAGAATCAGAATTAAAACGGATAATCCAAACAAGATTTTTATGGTTTTATAGTCTGCTTTTCCTTTGAAACCTGATTTTGCTTCTAATCTTGCCTTATCAAGTCGTGTAAGGTAAAATTCGTTCGGACCATATTTGGTAAGCATTTCTTCAAGCGTTACATTTTCTTTCTGTAACTGTTCTTTCGGGTATCTTTTCTTTATAAGAACTTTTTCAAAAATATCCTTTTCAACCTTAGATATATCAGAATTTGTCCTAATTTTGACTAATGCTTGGTAAGAATTATTTCCCCAATTCTGATAACCTTTCTTAATATTTTCACGGTCGTCTTTCATCGTTTGAGAAAGCACCACATAATTTGGTTTCACTACAGAATTTCCTTCAGGCAAAGTATAAACCGCTGTTACGATATATTTTGCATCGCTCAATGTCAATTCTTTTCCAACAGGATTTTCGTCACCAAAAAGTTGTTGGCTTAATTTATCCGACAAAGCAATTTTGTTGTAATCGCTCAAAGCATCTTTGTAAGAACCAAATTTTAATTTAAAAGGAAAAAAATTAAAGAAACTTTCCGAAACAGATTCGCTGTCTTTCACATACTGACTTTTACCGCTATTGGTTTTCATCAAGCCTTCTTTGTTGTCGTAAGCAAACATTACGAAATCTTCAATTTCGGGAAGTTCGTCCGTTGCAGTTTTTGTCATTTGATAAGACATATTATTGTTCGTCCAATCCTCTGTCTTATAATATTGTTGAAGAAAATAAATGTCTTTTTTCTGTGGATTCCATTGTTCATAACTCGCTTCATCATTCCAATGAAGCAGAATCAGCATAAATCCTGTCAATCCCAAAGTCAATCCGAAAAGATTGATAAATGTGGAAAGCCAATTCTTTTTATAGTTGATGAATGCTATTTTGAGCCAATTTCTTAACATAGTTTTTTTGTTTCAAGTTTCAAGTTGTAATGCGTATTTTTTTACACATTAGTCACATAAGTTTTTTTAGCCAATTATTCTGCTTATTTTAGAACACTTTAGTTTGAAAATCAAAGATTTCCATCTTTTGTGAACTTTTTTGCGCGTATATTTTCTAATGTGACTTATGTGTTTAATTTTTTTGAAACCTAACAGGTTTTGAAAACCTGTTAGGTTTACTTTAGTTTATGGAAATTGAATGTTTTTAAAGTGCTAAATCTTCCTGCGATTTTTCAAAATAATCCTTCGTTCTGTCGGAAATTTGTTCATTGAAAATTTCGCCGTCTTTCATATTGATGATTCGGGAAGCAAAACCTGCATCGTAGGAAGAGTGCGTCACCATCACGATGGTGGAACCTTCTCTGTGAAGTTCTGCAAGTAAATTCATCACTTCGTTTCCGTTGTTGCTGTCCAAATTTCCTGTAGGTTCGTCGGCGAGAATGAGTTTTGGTTTGGTCACCAATGCTCTTGCAACGGCAACTCTTTGTTGTTGACCGCCTGAAAGTTGTTGCGGATAATGTTTTCCACGGTGGTCAATTTGGATTTTCTGCATAATTTCATTCACACGCTTTTTCCTTTCGGAAGAAGGAACTCCATTGTAAAGCAATGGCAACTCAATGTTTTCAAAAACAGAAAGTTCATCAATCAGATTAAAATTTTGGAAAATAAAACCAATGTTTTTCTTCCTTAGAACCGATTTTGTCTTTTCGGTTGTTCCTACAATCTCGTTGTTTAAAAACTTGTATGAACCGTTTGACGCTTTATCCAAAAGTCCCAAAATATTGAGCAAAGTAGATTTTCCGCAACCTGAAGGTCCCATTATTGCGACAAATTCGCCTTCATTTATTTTTAGACTTACTTTGTTTAATGCGGTAGTTTGCACTTCGTCGGTGCGGTATATTTTTGAGAGGTTTTCTGTGGTAATCATTTTATTTGAAATTTGAGATTGATTTTATTTCGTGTACACTTTTGCAAGAGAGGTTACTTCTTGATTCAGATTTTGATATTTCAAATTTTCAAGATAGACTTTTGCAGTACTTGTTGCTTCCACATTGATTTTATTGGTTGTTCCGCTTAACTTTACTTTTGAGGCGGAAGTTGCTTCTACATCAATATTTTTGGCTTGAACATTCGCGTCAATTCCCGAGGCACTTGTTGAAACTATGTTTAGTTTTTCAGCAAAAATATTTCCTGAAATTTGACCTGCACTGTGCAAATTCAAAGCGAGTTTATCCAATTTAAAATCGTCCGAAATAAAAATTCTTCCTGCACTTGAAGCATCTAATTTTTTAAAATCATTGGTATAAACAGTGACTTCAGTTTTTACGTTTTGTAGTGAGCTATTATTATCATATTTCACTTTCAATATGCCATTTTCAGAAGAAACTACAATTAATCCAAGTGCATTTGAGTTCACCACCACTTTTTGCTTGTCAGATTTTTTAATGAAAAATTTCATTCCTGAATTGGCTCTGATTTCTGAAAAGTGGGAGACAAAAAACTCGCGACTTTCCATCGGTTTTGAGGAATAATTTTCTGCGGAATTATAATCAGAATTTTGATAATTTCCGTAGGAGCCATTTCCATCGGTTTTAATGGTAATGCACGAACTCAGAGTAAGACTTACTAATAAGGTGAGAATAATAGTTTTCATTTTTTTAATTTTATTTTAGAAATATATTGACGATGTAGAGAATGGCTTCAAGAATTAGGGTGATCATATTTTTTTGAATTTTTAAAAAGTTGCCGCAGGCGCAGTAGAATTTTCCAATTTCTTTTGAATCTGCAGTTTTTTACCGCTTGAAAGATCGTAACTCAAACCGAGAACAAACATATTTTTGTTGTTAAAAATTTGAGTGTGTTGCGTGTAATTAACCAAACTTTCAGACTGACTTTTGGTTTTGTATTCTGATGGCATTCCAATCCAATACATTCCTGCTGTAAAAGACCATTCCCTCAATTTATAACTTGCAAAGAAATGGCTCGCATTTTCGTTTGTTGAAAGAAATGCACCATTAATTGTGTAATAAGGAATGTTGAACTGATATTGTGCGGAAAACGATTTATACTCTGTTGAAATATTAAAATAATTTCCGATATAATTATTTTTGAATGTGTATCCTCTGCTTGTCGTCAATTGTTCAGTAGCTGGAGCAACAACCATTTTTACAACCAAGAGATTATTACCGAAAGGTTTTACCGAACCTGTTAATTGAATTCCGTATTGCTGTGAATTTTTTGCATTTTCATAAGTCAGTAAATAACCGTCGACATTTTGATTTAAAACATAATATTGATTGCTTGCACGATTTCTAAACCAATAAAAAGCATTTGCATTCAGGTCAAAATACTTTGAATTGAAGGAATAAACCAAATTATTTCCAAAGGAATGCTGCGATTTTAAATATGGATTTCCTGTTCTTACAATATTCGGAACTACTTGCACAACATTACTGCTCAAAGCATCACTGCTCGGACTTTGTGGAATATAACTGCTCGAAAATCGAATACTCTGATTATTTTTCAATTGATATCCTAAAACAATTTTCGGAGTGAAAGCCCATTCATCAAAAGTAGTTTCCGCACTTTTATTGTGAATATTGGTCAATCCTAAACCAAGTCTGTAAGTGAATTTATCTTTCTTCCCTGAATATTCGGTGTAAAGATATTGTTGAAGATAATTTACGGTGTAATTTGAATTTCCCGCCAAATTCTGCAAATCGTTCGAAATGGAATTATTGGAAATTCGATATCCCGAATTTAATTTTCCTTTTTCAAAACTGTGGGAATGTGCTACTTCTGCCACAATTCCATTTTGTTTCGCTTTCAAAATCATATCGTTGTTGAAAACATCTTGATTGGAATTTAAAATCCATTCTCTGTCAAATTGTGTGGAATTGGTGTCGTAATGCGAACCAACTAAATTCAAACTCAATTCATCTTTTTTACCGATATTTTTAGAATAGTATAAATCCAAAGTCGGATTCAAGTAATTGGAGGCACGATTGTGAACAGTTCCGTGCTCATTTTGTATATTTCCCTGCGAGAAAACACTTTGTCCGTTTCCATTGCTGAAAGAATCACTAATATTTAAGTTCAGTTTGGCTTGAAAAGCATATTTTCCTGTTTCTGCATTGGTGTATCTTGCGGTAATGTTTTGGTCGGTGTATCCAAAATGGTCTTTCGGTTGTTCAGCAGAGCGATAACGAAGATTATTTAGGTCGTATTCGTAGATTTTATCAACAATCCGGTTGTCGTAATCTCGGAGATTGATATTGTATTCCAGTCCGAAATCATTTTTGCCTTTGGTATAATTTCCATAAGCAGAGCCATTTACAAAACCCGTTATAAAAGCCGAAGTAATATCTACGCCGTAACTGTAGCCTTTTTCAGGATTTCTCGTCACAATATTGACCACAGTATCTGCTCTTGTCACAAACCTTGTTGGTGGAATGTCAAAATATTCAACCCTCACCACATTGGTTGGTGCAATGCTTTTTATTTGGTTGTCGCTTGCTTCGATTCCGTTTATCAAAAACAAGATTTTTCCGCCTTTAATGCTTGTTACAGTATTTGAAATCGGGTCTAATTGCAATTCGGGAAGTGTTGTCAACAAATCTTTGGAATGTCTCGCTTTTTCCAATGCTTCTTTATCG
>ERZ650302.2106-NODE-2106-length-10841-cov-21.823938_pt1 | contig 10841 bp, 12 predicted proteins | sample MGYA00376238_ERZ650302 | MGnify/ENA primary metagenome ERZ650302 (study PRJEB26733, sample SAMN07839298) | wastewater metagenome | biome: urban; feature: wastewater treatment plant; material: waste water | place: USA: North Carolina | collected 2016-04-28 ... | reverse complement strand
AAAACTCAAAGCTGATGCAGGGTACAGCCGAAAACTGACCAAAAACCCATACAATTCCGCTTGGCGGACGATGTACTTCACAGATAAGTCTTATTTGCTCGATGAGCTTGCCGACTATGTTGTGGTTAAAGCACTTAGGAAAAGCGAGCAAGAGCAAGGCTTAGGGCGTAACTGCACTATGTTTCAGCAGGGCGCATCGTGGTCGTATACGGCTGTTATGGAGTTTAAACAGGTAAATGCACCTTTCCAACTGTGGCACAACGCTGTCAAAGACCGCATAAAGGATATCAATGCAGGTTTCCCCGAAGCACTACCCTATTCAGAAGTTAAAGCCACAGCAAAGAGCATAGCAACTTGGGTATGGCAGAGATTCAGTGAGCAAGGCTTAAAGAAATGGCATGCTGAGAAAGGACGTAAGGGAGGGCAGAAGTCAAAGCGTGGAGCTAAAGCCGATTCTGAGCGTTCTACAAAGCCGTGGGAAGCTATGGGAATCAGTCGAGCAACTTACTACCGCAGACAGAAAAAACAAGAAAAAAAGTGAGACCAAATAAGCTATATCAGATATCCCCTCGAAGTGGGGATATTTTGTTGTCAAAAGTGTCAATTCTTTGAATGTTCCACGGCCTTGAAAGTACGATCAAATCGGCTATATCTGATATCTCTTGGAACATTCTTTTTCTCTTAGGCTAAATTTATTTTCGTTCATAAGACAGACGATAATTTGGATCAAAACCATCAAAGCCATCAAACTTAACATCAGTACCCAAATTTACTTTAATTTCACGTAATGCGGCATTGTAGCTATCCGTATGAGATGTGTATGGACTTGTAATTCTGTAGTGTAAGACTTCACGTTGAATCATCGCTTTTTTAAGGTTGCTGTCTTGTACATCGCCAAGCCATTTATGGGTAACATCACCTTTTCTTCCGTGCGGCATAATCACGAGTTTATTTGTATAAGGGGCGTAATAGATGGTCATTCCATATTCAATGCCTTTTTTGTCAAATAGGGCAAATTCAACATCATCATTGGTGAGTGGAGTAATTACAGAACCATTAAAAATGCGTTGAGGTGAAATATCAGTGTCCAAGCCCCCAATAGGATCGCCGGTATAGGTAAATCGGGATTTCTTAAGTACATCAAAGAATTTCTTTTGGAATGTCACATCATTATGGAATGGGAAAAGGGCAGATACTATTGAGCAACCAAGATAAGTTTGATCTCTATTAACTTGAAACGAACATTGTTTGTTGACCGATTCTAAGGCCTGCTGCGTTGGTGTATCTGCAAATGCTGAGATTGACGGTAAAGCCAAAATAAGGGCCAAAGACAATTTTTTCATATTCCAAAGTTCCTTGATTATATTCATAAATGACTGAATTTGTTCTTTATAAAGTGAAGAAACACGATCTTACTACTAATTTAATATTCTATAAATGGGACTGAGATTTACCCTTAGCTACACAGTACAGCGTTAAACGGTAGTTTCCATACCTTATTCCGAATAGCCCACTGTGTTTCTTTATTTAAAAGGTCTATAATGGTTAAAGTGCCTACTTTTTTATTTGAGGTTTTAAATATGCAAGTTATTACAGCGAAGGATGCTAAATCACGTTTTGGTGAATTGTTGGATACGATGCAGCGAGAGCCTGTCTTAGTTACTAAGAACAAACGTCCAGTTGGTGTGTTCTTGTCTTTGAAAGATGTAAAAGGTACTCACTTGGAAAGTCTCTTTGATGTTCAAGATGATGATTATGAAGATTGGGAAAAAGAGAAAATTGTGGAAGCTCTAAATTCTTTGAAATCACATCCATCACAGAGAACTGCAATGAAAACTGTACACGCTACAGCGATGCAAAAAGCACGAGAATTAGTAGCGAGTCGTAGCAAATGAGTTATGAGGTTTCCTATTTGCCACAAGCAGAACAAGATTTAATTGAAATTTTAGCGTATGGCATTGAGAACTGGGGTGAAAAACTAGCTGAAAGTATGTACCTAAAAATTACTGATCAGTTAGAAACACTCTATTTCTCACCAAATAGAACAAAAAAAAAGGGCAGTTTAGGAACTAGAGAAATGCTAATTGTTGATAGTCCATATCGTGCCATCATTCAAATTGAAGAAGACAAAAAACAGGTATTCATTCTAAGAATTTTGCATACTTCTAGAAATATTTAATTGAGAGTTTTTTAAATGGAAGACTTTGAGAGAGATCGACAATTAGCAGAAGTATCAGAAAATTTAAAGAAAAAGGGTAAAAATTTATTGAATATTAGCGAAAAGGAACTTAATCGTGAGTTACAACTTTGGCGAATTAATGATAAGCAGAGGAAAGCAAGAGAGCAAAAAACAGATGAAGAGCAAATAATTGATCTTTTCTTCAAATAAATATCATGAATTATGCTTGTGGTTTGCGTCAGGTTTAATTTTTAAGGTTATTGCTTGGTGTTTCTATGCAGATCAAGAAAAGTCGCTTAAAACGCAAATGGCGAGCATTTAAAGCAACCCACCTCGTTTCGATATTCTGTTGGTTAAGAATATCCGAGGGGGTCTAAGTGCTTATAACGTGTGCACCGTAAAATTTGACGCAGTACCAAGTGCCAACCACTTGATACCAAACTTTAAAACGCCGATTTTATTCATAAAATCAGAAAATATTTATCCTATGGCGGATAACAACCTCGAAAAACTATGTCTTCAGAAGTTTAGTTTAGTCCGAGCGACCAACTCAAGACAGGGCGCTCTATTACAGGCTTTTCATTCAAGTTTAAGCAAAAACCACAAACCAAAATAGAAAAGGTAATAGATCCCGAACGAAATCCAAGTAGTCCCGACTTTTTTATAAAATTGAGCGACCCACAACGGCATTTATTCGCTAATAAAATGTCTGAAATGCCCGAAATGTCTAAATATTCACGAGGTACAGAGAGCTTTCAGCAATTTGCTATTCGTATCGCTGACATGCTTTTGGAGCCTGAAAAATTTAGAGAGCTTTATCAATGTTTAGAAAAAGCAGGATTTCAGGCATAGTCCATAAAAATTTATTTTGCATTTTTTATTTTTCCTTTTGGTTTGGCTTTAACAAGAAATTTCTCACCTAAAGCCTTTCCTTGTTTAAAAGTAACAACTTCTTTTTCGGGAATATTAATGGGGTCGCCAGTTTTAGGATTACGGCCGATTCTTTCAGCACGTTTTTGAACGGAAAAAGTTCCAAAATCGACTAATTTAAGACTCTTCTCTTCAACTAATGCTTCAGTAAATACTTCAAGAACAGAATTAAGAATAACTCTGGCTTCATCTTGAGTTATATATAATTTAGGAGCAAGTTTGGCAATTATATCTGCTTTATTCATCGTTAATTTTCCTCAATACTTGGTAAATCAAAAAGTTTTCTATCTCGATCTTGTGTTAAATATGTATTGAGATTAGCGAGTATTTTTGTTTTCTCTGTTTCATCTTCCATTTCTTTAAGCAAATAAGAACCTAATAATATTTTTTTGCGAGTTTCGTCTTTTCTTTGTTGCTCTGAAATTTTCTTTTTTTCCCTAGCTTCAATTGCCTGTTTTTGAGCTTTTAATTGTTTTAAACGCTCTTCTTGTTTTTCAATTTTCTGTTCTAAATTTTCAATACTCATACTCTAAGATCATTCCGAAATAACTCACTCAATCATAAGCACACATGAATTGAAATTCAAGGTGCTATATGATATCGTGGTTTTTCCCGAATGAAATGAAGGGCGCACTTATCCATTGAAAAAACCTAACGGTATTTTTCAATGGTAAGCACGGTAGGGGATACCCCTACACCCCAAACCAGTCTATGTAGACTGGTGAAATTTGGTAAACCAAATTTAAGAGCAAAAGCGAAATGGCGATATATCATTTTTCAGTCAAGAATATAAGTAGAAGTGACGGACGATCTGCCGTTGCTTGTGCTGCTTATCGTTCTGCTGAAAAATTGACATGCGACTATTACGGTAAAGAACAAGATTACACAAGAAAAATAGGAGTCGAACATACACAAATATATGCACCCGAAAATACAAATATTAATTTATTAAATAGACAAAAATTATGGAACTCAGTTGAGAAAGTTGAGCGAAGAAAAGATGCAACTCTAGCTAGAGAATTTGAAATTGCTTTTCCAAATGAACTTAATGCAGAGCAACGAAAATCAATGCTCGATGATCTATGTAAAAAGCTCGTTGAAAAATATGGTGCAGTTGTTGATGCTGCAATACATGCACCACATAAAAATAGTGGAAGTGATGAACGAAATTATCATGCTCATATTATGTTTACGACAAGATCAATTGATCTAGAAACAGGTGAGTTCTCAGCAAAAAAATTTCGTGATTTTAATAAAGAAGTGGGAAGTAAAACAGTTAAAAACTGGCGCTCATACTTTGCCGATTTAACTAATTTACATTTAGAAAAAGCGGGTTTTGATATTCGTGTTGATCATCGTAGTAATAGGGCACGAGGGCTAGACCTCGAAGCAACACTACATGAAGGCTCAAAAGTGACTCAACTTCGACGAATGAATATTGAAACAGAAATCAGTTTAAAAAATGATGCGATTAAACAGCGTAACTTATTGAGTTCAATGCCTGATTTAGAGCATGAGATCATTGCGACATCAAAACTGCTGCAACAGCTCAAATTTGAGCAAAGCAAATTACAAACACAATCAAGAGAAAGTGCTTTTGATGACATTTTGAATACTGCTTCAAGCAAATTGACAGAAATTAATGAGACTTTTGACAAAATAACTGAAAATGTTAACGAAAACGGAAGTCAAAAAAATATTTTTGATACGCTCGACTCAAGCATTTCTAGTTTGAGCAAAAACGAATTGTTTTCAAGCTTGTCTGACTCTATCAACAATCAAGCTGAGCATGAGCGACAAGCTGAGCATGAGCGACAAGCTGAGCATGAACGACAAGCTGAGCGTGAGCGACAAGCTGAGCGTGAGCGACAAGTCGAGCGTGAGCAAACTAGAAATAATAACTACACACCAGATTTTTAGTTATTTTTGGAGTTCGCATGAGCGATCAAGTTTCAGCAACATTGAAAACACTTTTAAACACGATGCAACTGCTTTCAGAATCACTTGAAAATGAAAAGCAACAACATATTGAATTACTGAAAAAACTTAATAGTCATGTCAGCAATTCACAAACTGAAATTAAGAATGATTTTTTTGATTTTCTAAACAAAATTGAGCTTCAAGAGTTCGTGTCAATCGTTCAAGATTCAAAGCTTAATATCGAAAATAATCAGAAAAGCATTCTTCAATTAAATGCTGAAATCATGCAGATCAGACAGACTGCAAAGCAATCACTCGCAGAGCTGGAGCAACAAAACTTAGATCTTTCTAAAAAAATTAGTGGCAGCAGTGACAAAATAACTAGCGATATTATAAAAAATGTTGCTAACGACGTAAAAGAAAGCGTGACACAAAACTTTTCACTACAGTTTAAAGAGCAAAACCAAACACTGATTTTAGAAGCTAAAAAAGCGAACAGCACTGTCATTACGAATATTATAGAAATCTATAATCACTTAAACAAACAAGTATTGAGTGTCACAAAAGATCATCGAGAAAGTCTCTCTCAGTTTAAAACTGATGTCAGCGCATTTACAGAAAGCATTAATATTGCAATCAACAGCGTAAAAGATTCATTTGCTGAAGTTGAAGAATTAAATAAAGATCAGATGAAACAACTTTATGAATCATCTCTTAATTTTAGAAAGCATGTTCTTGATAAAATAAACGCAGAAACGGAAAATATTAATAGTATTTTTGATGATGAAATTAATAATATTTCAAAAAATGTGCAGACTCATTGTAATAATGTTTTAAATAAAATGAGTGAAACAGAAGATTTAGTTGATCAGAAAGCAAATTTGATCAGTTTAAAACTAAACGATAGTTTAACGACAACTGAAAAGATCATAGTCAAACAAACAAACTATTATGAAAACCTATATAAGCGATTGAATTTTAACTATTTTGCAATCAACACAAGTTCAATTTTAGCTTTTTTTTTGGTTGTTCTCAGCGCACTATGCATTACCGCATTTATTCAAAATAAAAGTTTAGAAAAAGATAATTTAGCGCTTCAAAGTCAAAACAAAAAGCTTAATGAAGATGGTGTATTACTCGCGTCGATAAAAAATGACTCGATCAAACTTACAAAACAATCAATTTCGGATGTAAAGAAGAAGTTTCCAACGCTGATAGTCACTCTCAACTGCAAAGCACTTGATTAGTTCGTTCAGAACGCTAGCCTATAGTTATAGCTGATTACTTAATTGAAAATGTGACCAGTCATGAACAGGGGAGTTTGAAATCTGTATTTTATGAGTTAAATACAGATTTCATTATCTTTTTTCTAACATCTTGGGATAAGTTGTAGAAAGGCTTCTCTAACGTCAGAAAATTCTGGTTGTGGGTGATCTTGTAAAAAATATTCAGTCCAAATAAATGTTGCTTCATGTCCGTCATAGCATGGATTTACATCAAGATAAAAAGCTAATCGTGCTGTTATGCAAAGTTCAAGATCGTTAATTAATTTCAATCCTATCTTTTTTGCTTGAGCAGAAATAAGAAGTTTTGGCTGTACAAAATGGTTCATGAAATAAGTCCTATCAAAAGAGTAAGATTGCTTGATAAGAGCATTTAAGCACATTTTTAATTTGTTTAACAAATTATTTACGTGTTAAAATGTAAATAAATGATCTGTGTTATACTTTTTTATCGAAACAAAACTGCTTTTTAAACTATGCCTTACGAAGAATTTCAAAGACTTATAGGTAAGTCCGGTCTTTCTATTAAAGAATTTGCAGCTCTTTTAGATATGCATGCGAATTCAATTACCAACTATAAAAAGAACGGTAAAGTGCCCACGACTATTGCTGTGATTGCGATCGTAATTTCAGATATGAAGGATGATGGTCTGGACTTCTATCCAATTTTTGAGAAAGTTCGAGCTTATCGCAATCAAGAGAGTATTTGACGTTAACCCAATTAAATTTTTAAATGGGTTCTAACACATGCATTTCGTAGATGGGATTTTATCTTAATCAGAGATCACAAGGCCCATGAATAGAGCTTTTTAATTTCGAATAAGAGTTTTATGTTAAATAATACTTAGACGACTTCATGCGACAAAACCCATTTATCTTGTGATTTTAAAGAAAAATCCTTATCCGTGATTCGGGTTAAACAAAAAATGCCTGAGATTCAGGCATTTTTTATTTTGAGCGACTTATAAACCTCGATAGAACTTATCAATAAAGTTTCGAGTCTTGAGCACCAGTGTGTTCATCAGGGTTTTACGTTCAGATATTTTCGGTCGGTTAATGGGTAAGTCTTTGACATCTTCACGGCTAGGTAAGCGATTGGTGTATTGGTACTGTCCTAGAACCGCTTTGAGTACCTCAGGTTTGAGTGCTTCTTGCTGACATAGCTCATCCAGTGCCTTTTCCTTCTCCATATCCCAGAAGGTAGAGAAAGCCTCTTGTACGCTCTGTCCATTCGCCATACGAGGAATATTTTCATCGAGGAATTTTTGGATGAGTTCTTGCTTGTCGTACAAGTTGTGGTTGGTGGTGATGATGTCTTGTACCTGGGCTCGATATTGCTGTTTCTTCTCAGGGTCTTTGTTGTTTACGACAGATTGCAGTAGGTTGAGGATATAGCCCACATTGACGGTATCTTTGTGGATGAGCTCCAGTTGGAAATTCACGTCATTGAGTACCGATACTTTGTCTTTAGGCTGCACAATCCGTACGTTGTTGTAGAGGTACTTGTACTGCGAGGTATGGCTTTGGAAATCTGCTTTGTTGAGTAGGGTGTCATCTTGATCATACTCTACGAAGTTTTCCAATTGTGCATTGATACGCATCACTTCACGGAAGGCTTTCACGTATTCCAATTGCTGTTCTTCTGTTTCTAGCGTATGGGGTACTTGATCAGGATCAGGGGCAATACTGAGCAAGTTTGCTGCGGCAGCATTGTATTTCTCCTTGATGCTCTCGAAACTCGGAATCAGAACGATTTTCTCTGCTTCAGCACGATTAGAGAAGAGCGTGAGGGCTTGATCAGTGGCTTGTTTAAGATTACGGAAGCATAGAATATTTCCGAATGGCTTATCTGCATTCAGAATACGATTGGTACGTGAGAAGGCTTGAATTAGACCATGATATTTGAGGTTCTTATCCACATACAGGGTATTGAGTGGCTTAGAGTCGAATCCTGTTAGGAACATATTCACGACCAGCAAGATATCAATTTCTTTTTTGCGTACACGATTGGCAATATCACGGTAGTAGGGGTAGAACTCTTCACCTGAGTTAAAGTTCTGTCCAAACTTGGCATTGTATTCTGCAATGTACTGATCGAGCTTATCTCGATTGGATTTGCTGATCTTGGTTGGAATGTCAGCAGATTCTTCTTCGATGAGTCCAGTTTGATCTTCTACCGTACGTTCTTCATTTGCTGCAAAAGAGAAAATCGTCGCAATGCTCAGTGGATTGTAGATTTGTCCATTTTCTTCTGCTTGCTGTTGCTTTTCTTGCTGTACCTTTTGGAATAGCTCGTAGTATTGGGTCAGGACGTCCACAGAGCTGACACAGAACATGGCCGTGAAGGTTCTGTTCTTGGTTTTAATATTGTGATTATCGACAATGTAGCGAGTGATCATTTCTAGGCGAGCAGGATTGTTGAGTAGCTCTTTGGTGTCTATGCCTTCGACATCTTCTTCATAGCTGTCACTCTTCGCCATGCCGTTACTGGTGTACTTACCCAAATAGGAAATTTGGAAGGGTAGGACATTACCATCACGAATCGCATCGGTGATGACATACTTATGCAGGCAGTCATCAAATAGGGCTTTGGTTGTTACTGCGGCTTTGTCAATTTTGAGTTGGCTGTTGGTCTCAAAAATAGGTGTACCAGTGAAGCCAAACATTTGTGCCTGATTAAAGAAGCGTTTGATATTTCTGTGTGTATCACCAAATTGACTACGATGACATTCATCAAAGATGATCACGACTTTCTTGTCTTTTAGATAGCCAATTTGATCGGCATAGTAGTCCGAACTGATGGCAATATTGAGTTTTTGCAGGGTAGTGACAATCAGTTTGTCATGTGTTTGCCCCAATTGAGCGACCAGTGTGCTTGTATTCTTGGTGGTATCGACACTTTTATCTTTGAATGCATTGAACTCACGGACGGTTTGCGTATCGAGGTCACTACGATCTACCACAAATAGTACTTTTTCTACTTCAGGCAAACGCATGATGAGCTGACTTGCTTTGAATGAAGTGAGGGTTTTACCTGATCCGGTGGTGTGCCAAATATAGCCATTCTTATTGTTATTTTGCACACGTTGAATGATTTGTTGTACGGCATAAATTTGGTAGGGACGCAGTACCATCAGACGTTTTTCGACTTCCAAAATCACCATGTACTCGGTCAGCATCTTGGTGATGTGCTGATGGTTGAGAAAGTTTGCTGCAAAGGTATCTATCTTGTGGATGTGCTTATTATCGAAGTCGGCCCAAGGGAAGGTGAACTCGAAATTGCTTGTTCCTGTGGAATAGTAGTGCGTATGGTCACGGTTACTGATGACGAAGAGTTGGATGTAGTTGAAAAAACCTAATCCACTGCCGTAGGCATCTTTGGCATAGCGCTGAGTTTGGTTGAATGCCTCAGGAAGCTCTACACCTGCTCGTTTTAGCTCGATTTGGACTAAAGGTAGGCCATTGATCAGCAAGGTGACATCAAAGCGACTGGTGTGACCGTTACTCGTACTGTGATCAATGGCAATCTGATTGGTCACTTGGTAGATGTTTTTCGTAGGATCTGCGAATAAAAAATCAATGTGGCGTGTAGAACCATCATCAAAGTTCACAGGAAAGCGATTACGCAGCACTTTGGCACAGTTAAAGCTGTTACCTGCTTTTAAGTGATTGAGGACTTGTGCCCATTCATTTGCAGAGAAAGATGCGATGCCATTAGCGCGTTCAACTTGAATTTTTAGATTGCTCAGCAGTTGAGTTTCATCTTTGAGATCAACCTGGTGATAGCCCAGGTTTTTGAGCTGTTGAATGAGTTCATTTTCAAGTTGAGCTTCGCTTTGTACGGACATCTCTTTCTCTAATTTTTTATTGAATTACGGTGATCTAAGTGAAATCCATCTGATTGAAGCTCGAAACATACTGTGATGTTTTACCCTCAAAGTCTTCAGATCAGATGGATGAATTGACGTTTTCAGTATTTAAACAAACATTTGCTGTAAAAGCCCTTTTTTCCAAAGCTTGGCTTGTTCTAGCTGCTCTGACACAACATCAATTTTTTGGTCGATGCTTGATAAGAAGTCAGCAATTTTGGTTTGTTCTTCGAGGCAAGGAGCTGAAAAAGAAATTTCCTTCATAGCACCTGCATTTAATTTAGCTCGACCACCGCCTACTAGATATTTAGTAAAATCTATAGATTTAAGACGATATTTTAAAAATTTATTCTGTATTTTCTCATGATGACCACTTACTACGTGTGCATGGTTGTTTACCCAAATCTTTCCATTTACGTACTGAATTGGATAATTAATTAAATCATTTGCACCATCTTCTGCGATTAAAATAAACTCGCCATCATGTGTATATCCATCAATATAACTTTGTATACCATTCGCACCATAATATGGAGTGTTTCCTGCTATTCGCTCTGATGCACTTATTGGTTTTCTTAAATTATCAAAGACATTGATACATTCCCCAAACTTATTTTCTTTCCATTCCCCAAACTCACTACCATCATCCGCTTTAAAACG
>ERZ650302.2103-NODE-2103-length-10845-cov-9.042817_pt1 | contig 10845 bp, 9 predicted proteins | sample MGYA00376238_ERZ650302 | MGnify/ENA primary metagenome ERZ650302 (study PRJEB26733, sample SAMN07839298) | wastewater metagenome | biome: urban; feature: wastewater treatment plant; material: waste water | place: USA: North Carolina | collected 2016-04-28 ... | reverse complement strand
ATGTGACGGGGATGGAGAGCCCTCGTATCCGCGTAGGCCAGACCGGTCAGCGAGGGAGGATGAACACCCTGCGCACCAGCTCCATCATCAGGTCGGGCATCGGGATTTCCGTCATTCGCTTCAGTTCACTGCGGCTGATATGCTTTAATTTAGGTGCTTCTTTCTTCTCGTATGCCGTATCTTTTATCGGGTTGGGCCACAATACTTTCCTGTCTACAGCGATATATATGAGCCGGTTGGGCCAGCACACGCAATGATTCATGTGCCCGTTCCTGCGTCTCAACTCCTTCTTGAGAAAAATCTTGAACGATTCGGCGAACTCCCCGGTGATGTCTGAAAAGGTGATGTCCTTCGTTTTGCGGGATTCGATGAACTGCCTGAGATTGAGCTGTGTGGTTTTCGACTGGCGGTAGGTGGAGTTAATCTCCTTGGAGCAGTTCCTAAGACGTTCGCGTTCCACCTCTTCGGCTTACAAGAGGTATTCCGACACGGAATTGGCATCTGATACAGTGGTCTTGAGCAGTTCGACCGTAACCACTCCCTGGTTCCTCAGCAGGTTCCCATATGCCTCTTCCTGTCGGTTACGGAGGGTGGTAAGGCGGGGGTTTTCTTTGACCGTTGAAAAAATCCGTTTCCGTGAAAAAAGAAAATGGATTCAAGATAAAAACTATTTAAACCAAGAAACTTTATCGGGGAAATTTTTTCTGTAGAAATTTGCTAACGTCAAGAATATCAACTACTTTTGTAACTGAAGAGTTATTTGAGGTTATGCAGAAAAGCGCAAGCAAGCGATGGATTTTCGTCACCTAATCGTTACCTGCCTATTTTCTATGCTCCGCTTACCTTTTGACAATCAAAAGGTTAAAGAAAACTACGCTATTTTTTTTTAAAAGGCGGTTATCTTTTTTTAAAAAGGTGCTGATGTTTTCTAAAAACATAAAGACATATTCAACAACATCAGTAACGTAAGCTTGCAACATACGTTGGCATCGGGCTACATATACGCAAGCATAAGCCAACACGTACTTATGTACGTGTATCAAATTCCGCAATATCTTGTTACAAGGTTTACCCAATCTTGCATCAAGTTCCATTGTTTTTTGCGCCAGGATTCGCCATACTGTCCTCCCCCTTTTTGACACATTGTACAAAATATAAAGTCATAGAAGCTTTTAATTAAAAAATAAGATAAAGTCCTTTCAACAAAATAATTATTATATTTGTTTCATATCCAAACAATAACATAAAAGATACATATATGAAAAAGATTATTTTATTAGTATTCGTCACCTTGTTTTGCTGCGTAGGCTACTCACAAGCACAAACAACAAAAAAAATGACTCGTCAGGAAAAGAAAGAGGCGCAAAAAGCTATGGAACAAGCCTTGTTCGAAGAAGCCAGACAAGCTATAGAAAATAAAGCGTTCACACTGGAAGCTGACCGGGTTATATTTAAAAGAGGAAGAAATGCCTTTGTTTCTTCTAATACCAATTTTGTAATGGTAGACGGTGATAAATCATCCGTGCAGGTAGCATTCAACATTCCTGCCAGCGGTCCTAACGGATTAGGAGGTGTCACTGTAGACGGCAATGTTTCCGGTTACAAGATCAAAACCGACAAGAAAGGAAGCATATATCTGACAATGAGCGTAATGGGTGTAGGTATATCTGCTCAGGTAAGTATAACATTACCTTATGGAAGCAACAATGCCACCGTAGATATACGCCCCAACTTCAATTCCAACCGTCTGACTTTATCCGGTGAAATACTACCGCTTGACAAGTCAAATATATTTAAAGGAAGGTCTTTCTAATCACTTTATAGTTCATAGAAAATAAGCCCCGGAAATTTTGTTAAAGCAGATTTCCAGGGCTGTTCTTTTCTCATTCATTCCTCTTCACACCTTTAATTTCAGCTCCTCCAAAACACACTTCAGCAACCGGTTTTTCCGTTTCAGTAATAAATTACTACCTGTTTATGACAAAGCTTATTATATTTATACCGGATTTCAATAGGAAAACAACATAAAATAAAAAAGTAGGTATTATGAGAAAAGTTGTAATATTAACATTAGTAACCTTGTTTACCTGCGTAGAATACTCACAGGCACAAACAACAGAAAAGGAAATGACACGTCAGGAAAAAAAAGCGGCTCAGGAAGCTTTGGACAAAATGTTATTTCAGGAAGCCAAAGAGGCAATAGACAACCAAACCTTTGTACTGGAAGCGGACAGAGTTTACTTTAAATACGGAACCTCCGCTTTCGTTTCATCCAACACCAACTTTGTAGGACTGGACGGTGACAAGGCCGTGGTGCAAGTAGCATTCAATGTACCTTTCAGCGGTCCGAACGGACTAGGAGGTATTACCGTAGACGGTAATGCTTCGAACTATAAAGTAAAAACCGACAAAAAAGGTAATATTCATGTCAGTATGAACGTGATGGGAATCGGAATCTCAGCCCAAGTAAACATTGACATACCTTATGGAAGCAACAATGCGACTGTAGATATTCTTCCGAACTTTAATTCCAGCCACATGACTTTATCCGGTCAAATATTGCCATTAAAGAAAGCCAATGTGTTTAAAGGACGCTCACTATAAACTACTTAACTAAAATTATAGGAATATGAAGAAGCTACTATTTCCACTATTCATGCTTGCCATGATAGTTACTTCGTGCGAGAAAGATCCGGATATGAATAAACTGGATAGTGACTACAGCGTTTACACTGATTATGACAACAGTGTACATTTCAATGAGTTTTCCACCTATTACCTGCCAGATAGCATTCTGGTTCCGGACAACAGCCTGAAAGCCAATTATTGGAAAGATGAAAATGCCCAAAACATTATCAGTGCAGTGGCCCATGAAATGGAACAGAAAGGCTATGTACGGACGGAAGATAAAGAAAAAGCCAATGTAGGCATTCAGTTGTCATACGCCCAACAAAGAATACAAATGACCACAGGAGGATGGTATGGCGGCTGGTGGGATGCCGGATTCTGGGGGCCCTACTGGGGAGGAGGATGGTATTATCCTTATCCGGTAACTTACAGCTATGACACAGGAACCCTGATTATGGAGATGGTTGATTTAAGACAACCTGCCGATAAGTCCAACCAGAACAAACTGCCTGTCATCTGGCATGCCTATGCGTCAGGACTGCTATACGGAAACTCCCATTTCAATATGCAGTTGACATTAAATGCCGTCAATCAGGCATTTGCACAATCTCCTTATCTGTCAAACAAACAATAAAACCGGAAAATCATGAAAACGAAAATATTAAAACACAGAGTTCCCAAACGTATCCTCATCGGAATGTTACTAGTTCTCTTTTGTTTCACAAGTAAAGCACAGACCTGGGAAAATGTACATTTTAACGTAGACTGGCAGATGAATGTGCCGTTGAACAGCAACTTTGCCGATAAATTCAGCGGGTGGGGAATGAACTTTGAAGGAAAATATGATCTGACGCCCTATTGGGCTATAGGAGCTTTCCTTAATTTTCATACCAATCACCGATATGTGGACCGCCGGACCATCCCCCTCACCCCAACGGCTTCATTGACAACAGACCAGCAACAATCAGCGTTCCAACTACCCTTCGGAATATCTGTATCCTACAAGTTACCGGATAACAGGTATGTAAAACCTTACTTCGGAGTCAAATCGGGTGCCATGTATTCCCAAAACTCCATTTACAACAATCTGGTACAATGGTATGAACGCCCGTGGGGATTCTATGTTTCACCCGAACTGGGAATGGATATTCATCCGGTGCCTTATCAACGTCTGGGATTTCATGTAGCCGTATATTATAGCTACGCAACCAATAAAACCGATATCCTGACTTATTCTGAAGATGGAAGGAATAGCATGGGTGTACGTGTAGGAGTTTGTTTTTAATCCATACTAAGCGTTTGCTCATAAAAGAGGAGATTTGGAAAGTATTCTATTCTTTTCTGAATTTCCTCTTTTTTTCATATTTTTGTAAAATAACCCAAATCATTTTCAACAGCGGAATGGCTATGCAAAATAAATACAATCAATTCTTCAACTTTTTCCTGTTTTCAGGGCTGGCATGTTTCTCATACCTTTCGCTGGTACTATATACCGACCTTACGCCTCAACATCAGAAAATATTAATCTCCTCTCTGGGATTTATTTCTGTGGTGTTCATATTCAATCTGGTAGGCTTCAGTCTGATAGTCATCAACCGGTGGCTGAAAAAAAGCTCTCTATTCTTTATCAAGAAGAGAAACAAGCTGATTATCAACTGCATTTTGATTGCAGCTATTCTTTTCTTCATGAATTACGCTACTCTGACCATCTGTAAAGTATTGCTGGAACTGCCTTTCCCATTTGTACTGAGCAGTCCGGGTCTGCGCTTGATCATGATTATATGGTTGGTAGAAATTGTGATTGTGAGTTTAAGTATCACGAGCGCTTTTTACAGGCAGCTGGTTATTCTGCATGAAAAAACAACCAAGCTGGAAGAAAGTTCCATCAAAGCGCAATACACGGCTTTACAAAATCAATTAAATCCACATTTCCTGTTCAATAGTTTGAATACTTTAATATCCGAAATAGAATATAATCCGGAAAACGCAGTAGTTTTTACACAAAAGCTATCAGATGTTTACCGTTATATCCTAAAAAGTCAGGAACAAGGACTTGTCACTTTACGTGATGAACTGGAATTTCTGGATTCATATATCTATCTGCATCAAGTGCGTCTGGGAAAATGCATTCAACTGGAAAACAAAATGACCCCCACGTTATTGAACAAGAAAATCCCTTCATTAACCCTACAGTTACTTATCGAAAACGTGATAAAACATAACATCATCAATATGGAAAATCCAATGGTCATCCATTTGGATTATTCTGACAAAGATCAAACTCTTTCCGTAAGAAACAAGATCAAATTAAAAAAGGATGTTGCAAAATCAGGAATGGGACTGAAGAACTTATCTGCCCGCTATCTGCTGATTTGCAACTTGCATATCACAATTATTGACGATTCTGAATATTTCACCGTAAAAATACCTTTACTGAATGAATAAGATAAAAGCCGCTATTATAGAAGATGAAATTCCTGCAGGACGCCTGCTACATAAAATGTTGTCAGGATTAAGGCCAGACTGGGATATAGTTGTATTGCCCGGCAGCATAGAGGGATCTGTAAAATGGTTTCAGGAGCATCCACACCCGGATATAATCTTTCTGGATATCCAACTGACCGACGGCATTTCTTTCGCTTTCATAGAACAGGCCCAACCCGAAAGTATGATTATTTTTACCACCGCTTACGACGAATATGCCATACGTGCTTTTACTGTAAACAGCATAGACTATCTGCTGAAACCAATAAACAGGGAAAGATTGGCCGAAGCCATCGAAAAGTTTGAAAGATTAACTGCCAGATATGGCAATACCACCCTATCGAACCCATCCAATGAATTACTGAACCTACTGAAAAATATAAGTAATCCGGAAAAAAAATACCGTACCCGCTTCCTGATATCAGGAGACGAAAAGCTGTATACCTTGCAAGTAGAAGATATAGCTTATTTCTATTCTGAAAACAAAATTACCTTTGCCGTCACAAAAGAAGGAAAAGAGCATATCATAGATTTATCGCTCGACAAACTGTCCGAACAACTAAACCCCGATATTTTTTTCCGCACCAACCGGCAAACATTGGTCAGTGTACATGCCATACAGAAAATAGAAAACTATTTTTTAGGAAAAATAATAGTACAGGTAAAACCGCCATTTAAAGATAAAATTACTGTAAGCAGAGAAAAGATAGCTGCAATGAAGCTGTGGCTCAATTATTAAAAAAGTCTGTTTATATGAAAAAGCACTAACTTATAAGTAATAGGAACAGAGTTACTAAAATAATATAAGAGCCCGACAAATAAATACGGAAAACAATGGATATCGGATAAATTTATACTATTTTTGTAAGACTAACAATCATCTTATTATCCGATATGATAGTAATAGCAGACAGTGGTTCCACCAAAACAGACTGGTGTCTGGGTAACACCAAGACAAACAGCAGGACAGTTCGAACAGGAGGTATCAACCCCTTCCACCAATCAGTTGATGAAATAAAAGAAGTGATTGCCTCCACACTAATTCCCCAGTTGGGAGACACCACTGAATTTACAACTATTTATTTCTATGGTGCAGGATGTATTCCCGAAAAGACGAATATAGTGAAAACAGCTTTGGCGCAGAACTTCCCCAAAGCGAATATCCTTGTCGAAAGTGACTTGTTAGGTGCCGCCCACGCCCTATGTGGTAAAACGGCAGGAATTGCATGTATTTTAGGAACCGGATCCAACTCTTGCTTTTATGACGGGGAAAAAATAACAGCTAATATTTCTCCGTTAGGGTATATTTTAGGAGATGAAGGTAGCGGAGCCGTATTAGGGAAACGTCTGGTAGGTGATTTACTGAAACACCAACTTCCCGATGACCTTTGCCAAGATTTCCTTAAAGAATACGATTTGACCCCGGCACTGATTTTAGATAAAGTATACCGACAGCCTTTAGCCAACCGCTTTCTGGCGGGTCTGACTCCTTTTCTTTTCGCCCACAAGCACAGACCAGAGATACGGAATCTATTAATTTCCTGCTTCACTGATTTCTTCACCCGTAATGTTATGCAATACGAATATCATGATATTCTTGTACATTTCACAGGTTCTATTGCATTTTTCTTTCAAGAAGAAGTAAAAGAAGCAGCTCTAAGACTGAATGTGTCCATCGGAAAAGTTTTAAAAAGTCCACTGGAAGGATTAAAGGATTATCATTTCGAAGTATGAATTTTATAAAAATAACCGAACAACCGTCCATACATGAGGATTTGGAACAAAAATCCGTCAGAGAGTTACTGGAAGGTATCAACGAAGAAGACCGGAAAGTAGCCTCAGCCGTTCATGCCTGCATACCACAAATTGAAAAACTAGTAAATGAAATAGTAGAACGTATGCATCAAGGAGGACGCATATTCTATTTGGGAGCCGGAACCAGTGGACGCCTAGGAGTATTGGACGCTTCTGAAATTCCACCCACTTTCGGTATGCCTGATACCTGTGTCATAGGTATTATAGCCGGTGGCGAACAGGCTTTGAGACGTCCCGTAGAAAATGCTGAAGATGATAGTCAAAAAGGCTGGATGGAACTGCAAGACCATCACATCACAAATAAAGACATTCTGATAGGCATAGCGGCATCGGGAACAACTCCTTATGTAATAGGAGCACTGCAAAAAGCAAGAGAACACGGAATATTAACAGCAAGCATCAGCAGCAATCCGGGCTCTCCCCTCTCGAGTGTGGCAGATATACCCATCGAAATGATAGTAGGTCCGGAATTTATCACAGGCAGCTCGCGCATGAAGAGCGGCACAGGGCAAAAAATGATACTGAATATGATAAGTACCACCGTCATGATAAAACTGGGCAGAGTAAAAGGAAACCGGATGGTAAACATGCAACTCAGCAATCGAAAACTAATAGACCGAGGAGTGCAAATGCTGATTGACGAATTACATATTAATAAAGCAGAAGCAAAACAATTACTGCAAGAACAGGGTTCTGTTAAAAAGGCATTGGACGCTTACAAAACAAATAATTGTATCACTAAAAACAACTGAAGTATGAAAAGTTGGAAACTGGAAGCCGTCATCCTTGCTATAGGCATGTTGGTGATGGGGTATTTTATCAAACAGGGATTGGATACTTTCTCTGGTAAAGACAGAGTAGTGAATGTGAAAGGTCTGGCAGAAATGGAGGTGCCGGCCAATAAAGTAACTTGGCCTTTGATGTATAAAGACCTGGGAAATGACCTCCCGACCTTATATAACAAGATAAATGCAACCAACCAAGCAATTGTCGGTTTTTTGAAACAGAAAGGAATCACTGAAAACGAAATCAGTATCAATGCACCGGAAATTATAGACATGCAAGCCGAACGTTATAATAATAATTCAGTTCCCTTCCGCTATAATGTGACCTCTGTCATCACGGTTACTTCAACTAAAGTAGATCTGGTGAGAAAGATGATCAGCGAACAAAGCGAACTCTTAAAGCAAGGTATCGCTATTACGGGTGGAGATTATCGTTACAATGTGCAATATGACTACACCGGTTTAAACGACATCAAGCCTCAAATGATAGAGGAAGCAACTAAAAACGCACGGGCGGCAGCCGTTAAATTCGCCAAGGACTCGGACAGCGAACTTGGTAAGATAAAAAGAGCCTATCAGGGACAATTCAGCATTGAGGATCGTGACGCCAACACTCCTTACATCAAACGCATCCGCGTTGTAACCACCATTGATTACTCTTTGGAAGATTAAATTCCCATTTGGCGGAGCATATCAAACAAAGCTTCTTTGTTCAGAGGCTTGGACAAATAACCGTTAAAGCCTCTGGACATTACTTTCCGCTTATCTTCATCGTATGCAAAAGCAGTCACTGCAACAATAGGTACTTTGGATGACAATTGACGAATTGCTTCCGTTGCCTGATAACCGTCCACCACAGGCATACCTATATCCATCAAAATAACAGCAGGACTATATTCCAAAAACTTAGAAATGGCTTCTTCACCATTTTCAGCTCGTATCAGATTGTATTTCTTCTCCAAATAAATCTTATACAACAAATAATTATCATCCATATCTTCCGCAATTAAAATCGTTTTATGTTCCAAACAACTCTCCGGCTCGGACAAATCTATAAATTGTTCTTTCTCTTCCGACTGTAATGGCAGAAAATCAAAAGGCTTTTCCGGGAGAACAAACCAAAAAGTAGAACCTTCACCATATTTTGAAGTAACACCAATCTCACCACCCATTTTTTTTATTATAGTCCGACTGATAGAAAGCCCCAATCCGGTACCTTGACGCTTGGCATCCAACTTTGTAAAACGTTCAAAGACCTGACTTACTTTATCTTCCGGAATACCGGTACCTGTATCGGACACATAGAAACAGATACCATTTTCACGTATCTCATATCCCATGGTTATACTGCCTTGCACAGTATATTTAAAAGCATTAGACAAGAAATTGGAAATAACCTGTGAAATACGGTTCTTCTCCGTATGAATGAAGCAGACAGGCAGCTTAGGTTCAAAAATGATACGTACAGGAACATCCGCCTCTTCCAAACGCAATCTGAAAATACCTTCCAACTCACGCATAATTTGATTAACATCCACATCGGTATAAATAAATTCCAAAGTACCCGCCTCAATCTTAGACATATCCAAAATATCATTTACCAACTGTAATAACATATTCGTGTTCCCCTTGATAATCTCTACATAAGAAATTCGATCTTGATCCGACGCGGTCCCCAATAATCCGGCAAATCCCACAATAGCATTCAAAGGAGTGCGAATCTCATGACTCATATTTGCCAGAAAAGCTGTTTTCTGTTCTCCTGCCCATTCCGCATTTCGCCTGGCCTCCTCCAATTCATCCAAAATCTTTTTCTGACGAGTCACATCACGAACTGTCAGCAGAACCTTATCATCCTGATCCAGCTGTAAATATGTTCCCGACACGCAAACAATACAATCGACATAATTATCCATCTTTTCAGACATATAAAGTCTCATCGGAGTTTCCAACGGAGAAAAGTGCCCTTTTTCCCGAAAGCACTTTTCAATGGAGTTACGGACAGGACATACTTTACAATTCTCATGAGAACCGCAGGCTCCGGCGTCCAATCCATTTTTACAACGAAGCAATTCCCCGACCCTACGCAGCACCTGTCCTTCAGAAGTATTATTCAAATTATAGTAATTGGTCTTTTCAACCAAAAAATTCCGATCAACCAAAATTATATATGCATCCACATTATACAATATGGTATCCGAAAATTCTTTCACGGAACACACCTCATTTTTCTTCTTAACGAACTCCTGTTCCAAACTTTTCCTCTTTCTTATCTCCCATCCCCATAAAAGACCTAAAAGTAGAACCAAACAAACTAAAATGAACGCTACCATATTTTAATAGGTTAAATTTCTACAAATGTACAAACATAAATTAAAAACAACGATTATATCCCATTTAAATTTTAATCAGCAAGAAATTTCAGTAAACTTGTTTGTGTTTCAGTATTTTGTTGTATCTTTGCGCCCGAAATTAGATAAACAATATAATGTCTAACGTAATTAACTGAGAATTTTAACAATTTTATTAATGGAAAATTTAAAAAACATCACTCCTGTTGAAGATTTCAACTGGGATGCTTATGAAAACGGCGAAGCTGTAACCAGCATGAGCCACGAAGATCTTGAAAAAGCTTATGACGGTACGCTGAACAAAGTAAACGACCGCGAGGTTGTAGACGGTACTGTTATTGCAATGAACAAACGCGAAGTAGTTGTCAATATCGGCTACAAATCAGACGGTATCATTCCTTTAAATGAATTCCGTTACAATCCAGATTTGAAAATAGGTGATACTGTAGAAGTATACATTGAAAATCAGGAAGACAAAAAAGGACAGTTAATTCTGTCACACAAAAAAGCACGTGCTACTCGTTCTTGGGACCGCGTAAACGCTGCTCTTGAAAATGAAGAAATTATTAAGGGTTACATCAAGTGCCGCACTAAGGGTGGTATGATTGTGGACGTATTCGGTATCGAAGCATTCTTGCCGGGTTCTCAAATTGATGTGAAACCTATCCGCGACTACGATGTATTTGTAGGTAAGACAATGGAATTCAAAGTGGTTAAAATCAACCAGGAATTCAAAAACGTTGTTGTTTCTCACAAAGCTCTTATCGAAGCTGAACTTGAAC
>ERZ650302.2102-NODE-2102-length-10846-cov-4.897044_pt1 | contig 10846 bp, 10 predicted proteins | sample MGYA00376238_ERZ650302 | MGnify/ENA primary metagenome ERZ650302 (study PRJEB26733, sample SAMN07839298) | wastewater metagenome | biome: urban; feature: wastewater treatment plant; material: waste water | place: USA: North Carolina | collected 2016-04-28 ... | reverse complement strand
GCGAAGACCTGAATCCGCTGGAAGAAGCGCTGGGTTTGAAGCGGCTGGCCGACGAATTTGGCATGACGCACGAGGCGGTGGCCGCCGCCGTGGGCCGCTCGCGCAGCGCGGTGAGCAATGTGCTGCGTTTGCTTGGCTTGCCTGAGCCGATTCAAGCTTTGGTGCATGAAGGTAAGCTGGAAATGGGGCATGTGCGCCCGTTGTTGCCGTTACCGGTGCTTTCCCAAATTCCTTTGGCGCAAGAGGCTATGGAGAAGGGCTGGTCTGCGCGTGAAGTCGAAGCGAGAGCCACTGCCTTGCAGCGAACCCCTGCGATGTCTGCACACCGAGTGGGCGATGCTGATATTTTGCGTTGGAGTGAAGAGATTTCAGGTGATATCGGTGCCAAGGTGACGATTAAGCCAGGTAAGCAGGGGCATGGACGCTTGGTTTTGGAGTATGCCTCGCTCAATCAATTAGAGGCATGGGTAGAAAAATTGCGCGTAAAAAACTGAATTTTTAGTAAGAGATTCAGTGGGTTGTTTGGCGTGGGACGCGGGGACTAGTCTATGCGCCGCGTTGACTTGTGTAACGAACTGTGACTATAATTGAAAAGTTTATGCTTAGACCTAAAGGGGCTGCGGCAAGTTCCGTAGTCAATGTGTTGCGGTGGCAGGTAAGGCTGGCGTTGCCAGTTATTGTGCTATGCAGCATAATAAGCTCCCCGCATGAGGTGGCTGGTTTATCTGCATTTTTTGGGGCGTTAATTGGCATTGTTCCGGCATGGGCTTACGCAAAAATAGCCTACCGTGAACCGCGCCAAGCACCTAGGAAATTGCTTGCCGCCCATTTTTTGGCTGAGGCGGCTAAGTTTTGTGTGACGGCAGTTTTGTTTGCCGTTGTTTTTTGGGTGTTTAAGGATGTTAAGCCACTTGCGTTATTTGCCGGTTTTTTGGCGACGCTAGTAGCTTATTGGATTGCACTTCTATCTAAATAAATCGAGAACCCTGCTATGGCTGGATCTGCTACAGAATATATCAAGCACCATTTGACCCACGCGACTGTGCCGCATGGAGGGGGCTTTTGGTCACTCAATGTGGATACCTTTAGTGTGTCCCTTTTGCTTGGCTTCCTCTTTCTTTTTGTCTTTTCCTATGTGACGCGCACTTTTAGCGTAGAAAAGCCAGGGCGACTTCAGTGCTTTATTGAAATCGTAGTGGACATGGTTGCTGGGCAGGTCAAAGACGTGTTTCATGCTAAAAGTGCAATGATTGCACCGCTGGCACTCAGTATCTTCTGCTGGGTATTTATGATGAACGCGATGGACTTGCTGCCCGTTGATTTGCTGCCTTACCTTGCGCAGTTGATTGGCGAAAAAGTCTTCGGTGCCGACCCTCATCATGTCTACTTGCGCGTTGTGCCTTCCGCTGATGCGAACGCTACGTTTGCCATGTCTCTTTCGGTGATGTTCCTGATTATTGGCTTCTCCATCAAGGCAAAGGGTCTGGGCGGTTATGTGCATGAGCTGTTCTCTGCACCATTTGGTCCAAAAGTAGGCCCGATTAACTTTATCTTCCAAGTGCTCGAATTGATTGCAAAACCGATTTCCTTGGCTTTGCGTCTATTTGGTAACATGTATGCTGGTGAATTGATCTTTATCTTGATTGCGCTCCTGCCTTGGTATATGCAGTGGCTGTTGGGTGCGCCTTGGGCCATCTTCCATATCTTGATTATTACCCTTCAAGCGTTTGTGTTTATGGTGTTGACCATCGTCTACCTGAGCTTGGCAGTGGAAGATCACTAAGTTTTAGTTTTACGTTGTTGCCTGTTTGTTTTATCCGTGTTTTTTTAGCTGTTTTCTCAACCTCACTTCTATTTACTAGGAGATATTAATGGAAGCACTCGTTTCTCAGATTCAAGGCATGACCGCTGTGGCGGCTGCACTGATTATCGGTCTGGGCGCACTTGGCACAGCTATCGGCTTTGCTATCTTGGGCGGTCAATTTCTGGAGAGCTCCGCTCGCCAACCAGAAATGATTCCTGTGTTGCAAACCAAGTTGTTCATCGTGGCCGGTCTGCTTGATGCTATCTCCATGATTGGTGTGGGTGTGGCTTTGCTTTACACCTTCAACAACCCGTTCCTGAGTGCTGCTCTTGCCGTTGTTAAAGCCGGTGCTGGCGCCTAATTTTGCCGTAAGTCCGGTTGTTGTAAACATTCTGGGGGAAAACAAGCGTGGATATTAACGCGACACTGCTGGGACAGGCGATTACGTTTGCCATCCTGGTGTGGTTCACCATGAAATTTGTTTGGCCTCCGCTGACCAACATGATGGACGAGCGCGCCAAGCGCATTGCTGATGGCTTGGCCGCTGCGGAACGCGGTAAACAGGATTTGGAAGAGGCATCGCGTCGTGTTGAAGATGAAATTCGTAAGGCAAAGCAGGCTGCCAGCGAATTGATTATCAACGCAGAAAAGCGTGCTGGCCAAATCGTCGAAGAAGCGAAACAGGCTGCTCGGGGCGAAGGCGAACGTATTATCGCTGACGCAAAAGCCGAGATTGGTCAGGAAGTGTTGCGTGCAAAGGAAGCTTTGCGCGGACAAGTGGCAGACCTCGCAATTTCTGGTGCAGAAAAAATTCTGCGCAAAGAAGTTGACGCAGCGCGCCATGCTGACCTACTAGCCTCCATCAAAGCGGAGTTGTAATTAACTCATGGCAGAGAACATTACCGTAGCGAGGCCTTACGCCGAAGCGGTATTCCGATTGGCAAAAGAGGGTGGTTGTCTCGCCCCTTGGGGCGACTTACTCAGCGTCCTGTCTGCCATGATGGAAGATTCAGCGATGGTGGCTTTTGTCACCTCGCCGAAACACACCGCCGAAGAGGTCGCAAAGCTCATCGTTGAGTTGCTGGGCGATCAGGCGAATGCTGAAGCGAAAAATTTCATCGCAGCATTACAAGACTACCAGCGGCTTACGTTGCTACCGGAAATTGCCAGACAGTTTGAACTCCTGAAATCGCGTGAAGAGGGCGTGGTAGATGCTGCCATCGCCTCGGCCTTTCCGCTCAACGAAGCACAAACCACTGAGCTTGCCGCTACCCTTGCGGCGAAGTATGGCAAGACAGTGCGTTTAACGTGCAGCGTGGATGCTGATTTAATCGGCGGTGTGCGGATTAAGGTGGGCGACGATATCATCGACGCCTCGGTGCGCGGCAAACTGCAAGCAATGGCGGTAAGCCTCAAAAGTTAGGAGACATCATGCAGTTAAACCCTTCTGAAATCAGCGAGCTGATTCGCGCTAAGATTCAGAACCTGCCGTCTGCCACCGAAGCGCGTACCACAGGTACGGTTGTCTCGGTTACGGACGGTATCATCCGCGTTCACGGCCTCGCCGATGTGATGCAGGGTGAAATGCTCGAATTCCCGGGCAATACCTTCGGTCTCGCGATGAACCTTGAGCGCGACTCTGTAGGTGTTGTGATTCTGGGTGAATACGAGCACATCAGTGAAGGTGCCGAAGTTAAAACAACCGGCCGTATTCTGGAAGTCCCTATTGGGCCAGAACTCGTAGGTCGTGTTGTTGATGCCTTGGGTCGCCCGATTGATGGCAAAGGTCCTATCAATGCCAAGTTGACTGCACCAATCGAAAAAATCGCCCCTGGCGTGATTGACCGTAAATCGGTTGACCAGCCCATGCAAACAGGGCTGAAAGCGATTGATGCGATGGTGCCTATTGGTCGTGGTCAGCGTGAGCTGATTATTGGTGACCGTCAAACAGGTAAGACTGCTGTTGCAATTGATGCCATCGTGAACCAAAAAGGTACAGGCGTTATTTGTATCTATGTCGCGATTGGCCAAAAAGCATCTTCGATTGCTAACGTTGTACGGAAGCTTGAAGAGCATGGCGCAATGGGTCACACCATTATTGTCGCTGCGACCGCTTCTGAAGCGGCGGCTATGCAATACATTGCACCTTATTCTGGTTGCACGATGGGCGAATATTTCCGCGACCGCGGTGAAGATGCGCTGATCGTATATGATGATTTGTCTAAGCAAGCTGTTGCTTATCGTCAAATTTCTTTGCTGTTGCGCCGTCCTCCAGGTCGTGAAGCTTACCCTGGCGACGTGTTCTATCTCCACAGCCGTTTGCTGGAACGCGCATCCCGCGTGAGTGCAGACTACGTTGAGAGATTCACCAACGGCGAAGTGAAGGGCAAAACTGGTTCGTTGACTGCGCTGCCTATTATCGAAACCCAAGCGGGTGACGTGTCTGCATTCGTGCCGACCAACGTGATTTCGATTACTGACGGTCAGATTTTCTTGGAAACTGACTTGTTTAACTCGGGTATCCGCCCTGCGATTAACGCAGGTATTTCGGTGTCCCGCGTGGGTGGTGCTGCTCAAACTAACGTCATTAAAAAGCTCGGCGGTGGTATTCGTCTGGCTTTGGCGCAGTATCGTGAATTGGCTTCGTTTGCCCAGTTTGCCTCCGATTTGGACGAAGCAACCCGCAAGCAGCTGATGTACGGTGAGCTGGTCACTGAGTTGATGAAGCAAAAGCAGTTCTCGACACTGAAAGTGTCCGAGATGACGCTGACGCTGTATGCCGTGACCAAGGGTTTCTATGATGGTGTGCCAGTGAAAAAAGCCTTGGGATTTGAAGCTGGTTTCCTGTCCCACATGAAAGCCAATCACGCAGACTTGTTGGCTGCAGTTGAAGCGGCAGGCAAGCTGTCTGACGATAACGAGAAGATCTTGTCCAAAGCTCTCGAATCGTTTAAATCCGGCTACAATTTCAACTAATCCTTTCGGATAACTAACTGAAAGGAAATAGGAAATGGCAGTCGGCAAAGAGATTCGCACTAAAATCAAGAGCGTGCAAAACACGCAAAAGATTACCCGTGCCATGCAGATGGTTGCAACTTCGAAAATGCGTAAAACGCAGGATCGTATGCGAGCAGCTCGTCCCTACGCCGAAAAGGTGCGCCAAGTTATGGCGCACCTTGCCCAGACCAACCCCGACGCAGAGAATCCGCTCTTGAAAAAGCGTGACGAAATTAAGCGCGTCGGGATTATCTTGGTAACTTCGGATAAGGGTTTGGCGGGTGGTTTAAATGCCAACCTAATTCGCCAGTTTATCGCCAAATCGCTTGAGTTTAACGAAGCCGGTATTGGTGTTGATGTGTGTGCTATTGGCCAAAAAGGCCTCGCTGCAGCGCAACGCCTAAAGATGAACGTCACTGCTAGCGCTATTCACTTGGGCGATACGCCACAGATGGACAAGCTGATTGGTCCCCTCACTACGATGGGGAAGGCTTATGCAGATGGCACTATCGATGCACTTTATATCGTGTATACCCGTTTTGTGAACACGATGAAGCAAGAGCCAACACTTGAGCAGTTGCTTCCGATTTCTACGGACAAAATGGTTGTCGAACACCCCTATTCATGGGAATACCTGTTCGAGCCGGACGTGGGGTCTGTTATTGATTTCCTCGTACGTCGCTACTTTGAGTCTGTGGTCTATCAAGCTGTCGCTGAAAACATGGCCTCCGAGCAAGCTGCGCGGATGGTGGCAATGAAGGCCGCTACGGATAACGCTGCAAGCCTGATTGATAGCCTCAAATTGACCTACAACAAGGCACGTCAAGCAGCGATTACCACCGAGTTGTCCGAAATTGTCTCGGGTGCGGCCGCGGTTTAAGCGCGGGTAACGATTTTATTTATTAGGAACCGAAATGAGCCAAGGCAAAATCGTTCAGATTATCGGCGCGGTTATCGACGTGGAATTCCCACGCAATGCCATGCCGAAAATCTATGACGCATTGAACGTGCTCGACACGGGCTTGACCCTCGAAGTCCAGCAGCAACTGGGTGATGGTGTCGTCCGTACGATTGCGATGGGTAGTTCCGATGGTCTACGTCGTGGTTTGGTAGTTGCCAACTCTGGCACAGCCGTGAGCGTCCCCGTAGGTAAAGCTACGCTGGGTCGTATTATGGACGTGTTGGGCAATCCAATTGACGAGCAAGGTCCAGTCGGCGAAGAAAAGCGGATGCCGATTCACCGTAAAGCTCCTGCATTCGACGAGCTTTCTCCTACCACCGAATTGCTGGAAACCGGCATCAAGGTGATTGACCTGATTTGCCCGTTCGCTAAGGGCGGTAAAGTGGGTCTGTTTGGTGGCGCGGGTGTGGGCAAGACTGTGAATATGATGGAACTCATCAACAACATCGCCAAGGCTCACTCGGGTCTGTCGGTGTTTGCTGGTGTGGGTGAGCGTACTCGTGAGGGTAACGACTTCTATCACGAAATGGCCGATTCTGGCGTGGTGAACTTGGAAAAACTGAGTGATTCCAAGGTTGCCATGGTTTACGGTCAGATGAACGAACCTCCGGGTAACCGTTTGCGCGTGGCGTTGACTGGTTTGACGATTGCAGAATCGTTCCGTGATGAAGGTCGCGACGTGTTGTTCTTTGTGGACAACATCTACCGTTACACACTCGCTGGTACCGAAGTTTCTGCATTGCTGGGTCGTATGCCTTCTGCTGTGGGCTATCAACCTACATTGGCCGAAGAAATGGGTCGTCTGCAAGAGCGGATTACTTCGACCAAGGGTGGTTCGATTACCTCCATTCAAGCAGTTTATGTGCCAGCCGATGACTTGACCGATCCTTCGCCAGCCACCACCTTTGCTCACTTGGATGCAACGGTTGTGTTGTCGCGTGATATTGCTTCGTTGGGGATTTATCCTGCGGTTGATCCGCTGGATTCCACCTCACGTCAACTTGACCCCTTCGTTGTGGGTGAAGAGCACTACAACGTGGCGCGTGGCGTGCAAATGACACTGCAAAAATACAAAGAATTGCGCGACATTATCGCGATTCTGGGTATGGATGAGTTGTCTGAAGACGACAAGCTCACCGTGGCGCGTGCACGTAAGATTCAGCGCTTCCTGTCACAGCCGTTCTCTGTTGCTGAGGTGTTTACCGGTTCGCCTGGTAAGTACGTCACGCTCAAGGACACGATTGCTGGCTTTAAGGGCATTATCAGCGGCGAATACGATGCGCTGCCAGAGCAGGCGTTCTACATGGTCGGCGGCATCGAAGAAGCTGTCGAAAAAGCCAAATCCGTGTAAAGAAAGGGCTTGATCATGGCTAGTACGATGCATGTTGATGTGGTAAGTGCCGAAGAGCAAATCTATTCTGGCGAAGCCGAGTTTCTCGTTGCACCCGCCGAAATGGGCGAGATCGGTGTCTATCCGCGTCATGCGCCGCTACTGACCCGTATCAAGCCCGGCTCGCTACGCATCCGCGTACCGGGTCAGGCCGAGGAAGTACTGGTAGTGGTGTCGGGCGGCATGATGGAAGTGCAGCCCAGCCTGATTACCGTGCTCGCCGATACGGCGGTTCGCGGCGAGGATTTGGACGAGCAACGCGCACAAGAAGCAAAGCGCGAAGCAGAAACCACCCTGAATAAGGCAAATGACGACCAAGAAGTAGCGACTGCCCGTGCTGCACTCAAGGTTGCTATTGCCCAGCTGCACGCACTCGAATACCTGCGCAAGCGGGCGCGACACTAATACGGTTTCGTCGCTTTACGACGAACGGTATGACAAAGGCTGCCATTTTACGATGGCAGCCTTTTGTTTTTTCTACCCCACCTTGATGTGGGGCTTAATACATACTCGTCCTGTTTAAAGGGGTTTTAATGAGCAAACTTTCTGTCGTTATCTTGGCTGCAGGGCAGGGAAAACGGATGTATTCCGACTTGCCAAAAGTGCTGCACCCCTTGGCGGGACAGCCGATGCTGGCACGCGTGATTGCCACCGCACGTACACTCTCCCCGATGGTTTTGTCTGTGGTCTATGGGCATGGTGGGGCAAAAGTACGCGCCCATTTTGCCCAAGCGGCGGATTTGGCATGGGTTGAGCAAACCGAGCAGCTGGGCACAGGGCACGCCCTCAAAATGGCTTTGCCAGTATTGCCCGCTTCAGGGCGTACCTTGGTGTTGTATGGCGATGTGCCGCTGATTACCGCAGATACCTTGCAAACCCTCTTGGCAACGCCCGCCGACAGTGTCGCCCTCTTGACCGACCAGTTGGCGCAACCCACCGGCTATGGCCGTGTGGTGCGGGATGCCGCAGGGCAAGTGTGTCGCATCGTCGAAGAAAAAGATGCGAATGCCGCCGAGAAAGCCCTGACTGAAATCAATACCGGTATTTTGGTCTTGCCCACCGCCAAGCTCGCGGGCTGGCTGGGTGCACTCACCAATCAAAATGCCCAAGGCGAATACTATCTGACCGACCTTATCGCACTTGCCGTAGCCGAAGCCGTGCCGGTGCATGGGCTGCCTGTGCCTGCTTCTTGGCAGGCCGTCGGCGTAAACGACAAACGCCAACTGGCCGCGCTAGAGCGTGTTTTTCAGCGGATTCAGGCCGAACAATTGCTCCTCGCTGGCGTGACCTTGGCAGACCCTGAACGAATTGATATTCGGGGCAAACTGGCGTGCGGTCGAGACGTGATCCTAGACGTTGGCTGCATCTTTGAAGGCACGGTTAGCCTAGGGAATGGGGTGCAAATCGGTGCGTACTGTGTCCTGAAAAATGTCAGCGTCGCAGCTGGCACGCAGATTGCGCCATTTTCCCATTTAGAAGGGGCACAGGTGGGTGAGGGGGCAAAAATTGGGCCGTTTGCCCGTTTGCGTCCTGGAGCACAGTTGGCGGCACACACTCATATTGGTAATTTTGTCGAAATCAAAAACAGCACACTGGGTGAAGGCAGCAAGGTCAACCACCTGAGCTATGTCGGTGATGCGGATATTGGTGCACAGGTCAACGTCGGTGCCGGCACCATTACTTGCAACTACGATGGCGTGAATAAATCCCGCACCACCTTAGAAACCGGCGCTTTTATTGGTTCGGGCACCATGTTGGTTGCCCCCGTCACGGTAGAAGCCGGTGCTACGATTGGTGCGGGCTCGGTGATTAGCAAAACTGCACCTGCGGGGCAGCTTACCCTGTCTCGTGCCAAACAAATTAGCCTTGCTGCGTGGCAGCGACCTACAAAGAAATCTACTGCTTAGGCCATATCAGGTGTGGTCACTGTAGAATTTGCAGCTTCTCAAACCGATGGGCGGATACGCCAGAAAAGAACGAATCATGTGTGGAGTGGTCGGGGCAATCGCGCAACGTAATGTTGTGCCTATTTTGTTGGAAGGACTGCGGCGGCTGGAATATCGGGGCTACGACTCCGTTGGTGTTGCCGTCGTGCAGCAGGGCGTGCTGACGCGTCAACGTTCAACCGAGCGGGTTGCTGATCTGACGATGGCGTGCCAAAAAACCGATTTACGCGGGCTGACCGGCATTGGCCATACCCGTTGGGCTACTCATGGGGGGCCGAGTGAGCGCAATGCCCACCCTCACTTCTCCCGCGAGCTTATCTCCTTGGTGCATAACGGTATTATCGAAAACCATGCCGTCTTGCGTGACCGACTCAAGGCCGAAGGCTATGTGTTTGAGTCCGATACCGACACCGAAGTGATGGTTCATCTGATTCATTCCCATTATGTGCATACCCACAACCTGCTGGCCGCCACGCAAGCCGCCCTGACCGAGCTAGAAGGGGCGTACGCCATCGGCGTGATGGCCGCAGATAACCCTGATGTGCTGGTCTGTGCCCGCCACGGCAGCCCCCTGCTGCTGGGCTTGGGGATTGAAGAAAACTTCTTCGCCTCTGACGTTGCCGCGCTGCTGCCGGTGACGCAAAAAGTGATTTATCTGGATGAAGGGGAAGTTGCGCAGCTGACCTTGTCCGACGTGGCCGTGTTTAACCGTGCAGGACAGCGAGTCCAGCCCCGCGTCCATATCTCCGAGCAATCTGCCGAAATGGCCGAGCTGGGAGCCTATCGCCACTATATGCAGAAAGAAATCCACGAGCAGCCCCGCGCCCTCGCTGACACCCTTGTCGGTGTGGGGGGGAGCATTGAGCCTGCCTTGTTTGGCGCAGAGGCCAAGACTATTTTTGCGCAAATTAACGCCGTTAATATCATCGCCTGTGGCACCAGCTACCACGCCGGTTTGGTGGCGAAATACTGGATTGAAGCCTTGGCGGGCGTGCCGGTAAGCGTCGAAGTGGCCAGCGAATACCGTTATCGCGAAACCGTCGCCAATCCCGATGCCTTGGTGTTAACCATCTCCCAATCTGGCGAAACAGCAGACACCCTCGCTGCCCTCAAGCACGCCATGGGGCAGGGACATCACCATACCCTGACCATTTGCAACGTCCCCGAAAGCTCCTTGATGCGCCTGTCGCATTTGCGCTTTTTGACCCACGCGGGGCCTGAAATCGGTGTGGCTTCGACCAAAGCATTTACCACCCAATTGGCTGCCTTGTATCTGCTGGCGGTGGCTTTGGGTAAGGTCAAAGGCAAGGTCAGTGCAGAACGTGAAGCCACCGCCGTGGCGGGGTTGAAGCACCTGCCGGTGGCGATTGCCGACTTTATCGCGCTGGAGCCCCAGCTTGAGGCTTGGGCACAGATGCTCGAAACGCGCCGCCATGCCCTGTTCTTAGGGCGAGGCACGCTGTATCCGATTGCCCTAGAGGGTGCACTGAAGCTCAAAGAAATCTCCTATATCCACGCGGAAGGCTATCCGGCGGGGGAGCTCAAACACGGGCCACTGGCCTTGGTTGATGCCGACATGCCTATTATTGTGTGTGCCCCCGCAGACCGCTTGTTCGATAAGCTGCACTCGAATATGCAGGAAATTTTGGCGCGAAATGGCGAGCTGTTTGTGCTAACCGATGCCCCGCTGATCCCGACGGCTGGGCAGCACGTCATCACTCTCCCTATAGGGCTGGGCGACCTGAATC
>ERZ650302.2096-NODE-2096-length-10856-cov-9.564114_pt1 | contig 10856 bp, 17 predicted proteins | sample MGYA00376238_ERZ650302 | MGnify/ENA primary metagenome ERZ650302 (study PRJEB26733, sample SAMN07839298) | wastewater metagenome | biome: urban; feature: wastewater treatment plant; material: waste water | place: USA: North Carolina | collected 2016-04-28 ... | reverse complement strand
GCTTCCAATCCGTGCGGGTACGACAAAGCGCCAAAGGTGGTGGCCTTCGGTAACGAGCAAGGGAGAGGGAGAGGGAATCAAAAATGTTGATAACCATCCTATACGGATAGTAAACTTTAAAAGTGATTAAGGTATCCGCTTCCCTCTACCTGAAGCTGTTACCTGGTGAAGTAGGTCGCCAAACCTGCTACACCTTCGAAGAAACCGCCTTGCAGGGCGGTTTTTTCGTTTCTGGGAGAAAGAATACGCGTCGGCTCCAGATCAACGCAAGGGTCAGATCGTGATCACACGCGAAAACAACGACATAAATTACGGATCAAGGCAAAGCTTCAACAAACTCGGTTAAAACATCCTTGATTGATTTCCCATTAGCTGCAGCGTAAGTTTTCAACTTGGTATGCAACGCTTCCGGCAAATCGAAGTTCACTCTCTTAACCTTCTCCGAACTCGCAATATCGCTCATCGTCATCGCCCGTGTTCCGGCGCTAGGGCGGCCAGCCTTCAATACACTCATTTACTCACACCCTCATTAACTCAATTGAGCATACCCAAAACCTCGGTGGCAAGGTCGCGAATTTCCTGGGCTGCGTTGCTGTTTGACTCGGCATCCAAAACGGTTGTCCCGGTCGCGGCAGTGCTCGGATAGACGACGCTCTGGGTAATGCGGGATGCTAGAACAGGGAGCCCATACCCTTCCAGAGCGGCCTGAATTTCAGCCCCGATCTTAGTGTTCTTGATGGCGCGACTAACAACGAACGCCGCCTTTAACTTCCCGTCTGTCATCTCGATCCGCTGCTTCACCAGCTCGACCAGATCGGAAGCCGCCCATATGTCATATGGAGACGGCTGCACCGGGATCAGTACCAAATTACTAGCTTTAATAGCGGATATAGCCAAATCGGCTGCCTGCGGTGCTCCATCAATCACGATCAAGTCTTTGTGAGACACAGCCTTAATATCCCGTTCGATGGTAGGCCTATCGATCCCCACAACCGGCACAGGCTGATCGTCTCGCACCGCAGCCCAATCCCTGGCACTCCCCTGGGGGTCGCTATCGATTAGCAGCACGTCATAACCGGCCAACTGAAATGCTCGGCCTAGGTGAGTAGCAATGGTGGTTTTACCGCTCCCACCTTTTTGGTTCAACACAGATATAACCAGCATCCCAATCTCCTAACCCAACGTAATGAGTTAATGAGTTAACCATCAAATGAGTTTTAAATCTAATGATACTAGCGTGCGAAATAACAATTATGTAAGCGACTGGAGGTTGTGAAAAAAAGCTATGACGCAGCGAGCTCGATGCGAAACAGAGCCACAAAGACCCCCTCGCGAGGAACGGCGATAAAAGTGAAAAGGGGGCCATAAAGACCCCCTTTTCGTTAGACTTTTTCGGTCGGAATGTCCGTGATAGACAGCGCCATAAATACAGTTCTCTCTCCTTCGACATCGCGAATGACAGTGAATCCCGCGCTACTATAGAAGCCAATTTTGTCTCTAACGGCATCAACCACGAGCGAATGAACGCCCGCTTCTTTTGCTATCGATGCTACCTTCACAATCGCCCCCGCGACCATGTGTAGCCCTACCCCATTACCTTGAAGACTCACATCCACAGCAAGCCGACCCAACTTGATGGCTGGAACCTGCTTGTATGGAAACTTTACTCCGAGTTCAGTCTTATCAACGCTGATGCTTGATAGCGTATAGAACGCCAACATCTTCTCCGTCGCTACGTCTACAGCGCAGTGCACCGCTGATGCACCCTGCTCCTGTTCTTTGAGCATCCGGTCCCTAACAAACTCGTTTAAGCGCACATCCCCGCAGTCAAAACCTTCAATTTTGGTGGCTGCATTCAGGGTTTCAAATTTTAGCTTTACCTTGGATTTCAATTTCGAACTCTCCATTCATTACGTTCGAAATCGCCGCCTGCATACGTGAACTTAACCTAGCCGGTGTAGCGAGCAGATTCATGAACTTATCATGCTCCTGCGCACTAAGCCGGATGCTTCGCTCTCGTTCTAGGACCTCTTCCGCCATCCGTTTCGACGCAGCCTTCATGAAGGAGGACAATGTCATTTCGGCAGCGAACGCGGCACTTTCGAACATATCTTTTAGTGTGGGTTCCAAACGAAGGTCAACTCGCTCGGATTTCGCTTTAATAGTCCTGCTGTGGACTTCTCTATTCGTTGTCGTATTTACAATTTTCATATCTAACAAACTCCAGATCGCAGTTTCGTGGGAGTCTCGCATATAGAGCCACGGTTGCGGTACGCATCGACGCTAATCCCCATGGACCAACTCGTGCTGGATTTTTACCTCCTATTCGAAACGTCGGGGTTTCCCGCTCGGTTTAGTTCTTGCATCTCTTATCTCCTTGGTTATTTTCATCTCGTCTCAGTAATATCTATTTTTGTACGTATAAACACCGTACATTTTAGGTTTTTTTTTGCTCATGTCAATATGGGTTATTGCCTTGGTATGGCACTAAAACTGGCCGCATCCACCTCGAAGCGGCTGACGCCGATCTGCTGCAGGTAAAGCACCAGGGTATCGAGCTTACGAAAGACCCTGATCTGCTTGCTGCGCTGGGCGGCCAGGGCGCGTTCGGCCAGCCCGTAACGCACCAGCAGCGTCCAGCCGCCAGGTTGGCCGACTGCGACCACGACGCGGACAGCACCGGCCGCCACCAGTTGCACCAGGGTGGGATGAGTGATGGTTTCCATGGGGATGCTCCGACACAAAAGACAGTGCGGCGCAGGATGGGAGATAACGCCCGGCAAAACAAGCCACCTTGCAGGATGACAGGCAGCAAAAAGGGGCGCCGATTTAACGTAACGCCCCCTTATACGCACTGACAAAACAGACTTTTATTACTGTTTCATTTCTAATTTTTCTAACAATTCAACTGCATTGGTTTTATTGTGGAATTTTGCATAATCAAGATGTTGGAAAGGTAGATCACATGCAGCCACGTTAAAACCTGCCACTAACATTTTTTTCATCAGCTCAATATCTTCTTTATAGATTGCATCTTGAAAAACTTGGTGTTCTGATGATCCATGTTGTGCTGCAACAATATCTGAAACTTTCTCATCTTGCTCTTTACCGCAATGTTTGCACAACACAGCTTCACTCTTAATTAACTCAGCGCAATATTTGCATTTTTTTTGTTCGCCAGATCTTATAGCTTCACTTTCAATCACTTCTGAATCTTTGCTCACAACCAATGCTAAAACCACCCCCGCAGGCCCAAGCAATAGCCCAATAATAAACCACCCAAAACCACCACGCCCCTTATTGCTTGCCACAACAGAAGAAATAACCCCACAAATAATCCATAACACTACAAAACTGGACATTATCAACGACCTCTATTTTATTGTTGTCACTTTAGACAAAAACAACTCATAAATATTTCAAGAAAAACTAACAACCTACTTCACTAAGAAAGTATTTTGCACCTCAGCACTATTTCCTAGCGAATGCAAGCTCACATCGTACCACTCGCGAACCGACTAGATAGTATCAAGGATCTCAAAACTGCGCCCTTCGCCCCCAATCCGAGGTGCGCATAACGCCTTTTATGTTCAATTGCCGATTTCACATGGCAAAACGGCCACTCCGTCAGGATGTGGCCGCCTGTATCGCGTTTTGCGGGCATTCCGCCCCCTGACCAAGGCGTTCACCGCCTGAAAGTTGTGGGCGAGTAATAGATTTTCATACCAGATATGACGGTATGCCAACGTTTCATGGTTTTGAACATCCCTCACGGATGTAATAGTGTCATACCAACTGGCGAGATCTGCGCCCATTGGATAACACCCAAGAGCAATAAAGTGTCATACCAACCTGTTTTATTGTTCCCTGAACCCATTTAACAGAACGTGTCATTATGCGCAGTCATGCCTGTAGGTAGAACAAAGGGGCCGGAGGCCCCTGGGATGATCATTCAGGTTTCGTTTCACTTCGCAGCAGAATGTCATGCATCTCATCAATACGCTCAAAAGCATGAAACAGTGCCAGCCGCAGTTGTTCTGCGCTCATGTCTTTAGCATTCCCAAGAGCCTGCTGATGCCTTTTGGCACGATCCTGACAGGCAATGAGACGCTCGATCTGATATGGACTCAAGCTCATAAAGTTACCTTCTTTAGCAATGAATGAACCCCATTATACCATGATGAAGCGAGCAAAATTTCGATGGACAGCACTACCAGAAAAAGACCCTTCAAAAATGATAAAATAGCAAGACATTAACCAATGAAAGGAAGTGTCTTAATGATGGGACCATTCTACAGATACGCTAAGTACCTTTTTTGTAGTAAAAAAGAGTGTTTCATATTACTTGGACTATGTTGCCTTACTGCTATATTCGCTTACCTCGGCGATTCATGGACTAAAAACCCTATCCTTGCATGGGTGAGCATGCTGTCAATGATAGTGTTGCGGCTCACCGAACGGATGGTGGCGATGTATAAAAGAATTGATGCCGATAAGTAGATTTATACGACCTTGACCAAGTAAGAGATAACACCCCTCGCCCGTGGATGGTGTGAGCATGGTTGTCTGGGAATCCCCCCGTATTACTGGACGGAGAGGCTGTCTTTCAATAGAGATTTGTACCGGATCAGATAAGCTGGCTCAATGGGGGGAAGTGGGGCCAGATCCCCCCCATTGCCAATCAAATTTAGCCTTTGACCAATCAAAATTTACTTTTTGATTTCCCGCTGCAGGCTGACCAACAACATTGCACCGTTAGCACAACCCTCGATGCCCTCACCCGATCCCCGCGTGGCACTGACAGCACGCTTTTCGCTGTCAGTGTCGCACGGGGACACCAAGCGCAGCGCGGTAGGCCCATGCCTCCCATGGCCACGGCGGTGAGGGTTCCCCCTCACCGGCTGGGGATGCCCAGCGCCCCGCTTTTCCCCCTGGGAAAAGGCGCCCCCCAGGGGCGCGGACACGGCAAAGGGCGGCACGACCGCCCAATGCCGTGTTGTGGGCTTATGCCCACGCTATGTACGACTCATAAATTCGCCGCTACATAGCGTGGGCATTAGCCTGTAGTGATTTCACGCACATTTTTACAAACACATGCCTTACGCACACATTTTCGCGTTATGCTGACGTGGCAAATGAGACCGTCACACTCCAACGTGACCCTGATACACCGGATACAGGTAACCGATCCGAGGCCAGCCCAATCAGGCAGCGCACTGAACCTCAACAGCGAAATTGAGAGACCCCCAGGGTTCTGACGGGAACAGCTAAATCCCAGTGTCTTACCCGCACACCATCGGGTTACGTGAAATGAGGCGAGATCGGTCCGAGCCCTCCACACGCAAACAGGAGAACAGGGGCGAATCGGCAGGGAAACCCGCCGCAGCTTTCGAGTCATCGAGGCTGAACGTTCTTACAATCTTGTGTGGAGAACCGATGACTTTTGACCCCCACGCCGAGCTGGCCACCTTGCGCCAGCACACCGCCCTGATCCGCAAGCCCCGCTATGCCCGCTCCCGCCTCGATCGCCACCGCGCCGAATTGCTCGCCCTGCGCCATGCCGGCGCGACCGTGGCCGAACTGCAGCGCTGGTTGCGCGCCCACCGGATCAACGTGGTGCACAGCACCGTGGCCCGCTGGCTGACCCGACAGGCCGGCCACTGATGGCCACCTTCCGCGCACCGGCGGCCCAGGCCGCCTACATCATGAAAGCCCTGCAGGGCCATCACCTGCGCTCCGTAGGCACCGTGCGCAACTACGAGCAGGGGTTGACCAGGGTAGCCGAGTGGACGCAGCGAGAACGCCTCCCAGGCGGTCTACGTGCGATGACCCCCGAGCTGGCTATCCGCTACCTGGAGCAGCGCGGGCAGGAGGTCGGCCAGAAGGCTCTGGACATGGAGCGTCAGGCCATGCAGGCGATGATGCAGCATGTCACCGGCCAACTTGCGCACGGTGCACGGATACCGGTCATCAAAAGCGAGCAGGCCCAGGTACTGACGGCACGCGCCTACACAGCCCCCCAGGTGGCGCTGATCGCCGCCGCCCAGACGCCCCGCCACGGACTGGCAACCGAACTGGCCTATGCCGCTGGCTTGCGGGCTCACGAGCTGCTGACCCTGCGCCGAGGCGAGGAGCGGGCCGCCGATCCCCGCCCCGCGCTCGCCAGCAAATGGCAGGGCCGTAACGGGGTCATTTACACCGTCCACGGCAAGGGCGGGCTGGTGCGCGAGGTGCTGCTACCCCACGCCCTGGCCGAGCGGCTGGAAGCCGTGCGCCTCGATGCCCCCCTGGCGATCACCGATCGCGGGATCCACTACCAGTCCCACTACGACATCGGCGGCGGCCAACGCTGGAGCAACAGCGTCTCCGCCGCCAGCGAGCGGGCGCTGGGCTGGTCTACCGGTGCCCACGGCCTGCGCCATAGCTACGCCCAGGAACGCATGGCCGAACTGCAGGCCAGCTTGAGCAGAGACGCCGCGCTGACCACCGTCAGCCAGGAGATGGGCCACTTTCGGCCCGAGATCACGGAGACCTACCTACGATGAGACTGTTTTTGCTGGCCGTCAGCCTGGCGGCATTGGTGGCGCTGTGGTGGTTCCTCGATGACCTGCTGGCCATGCGGGCATGGGTCGTGATGCACCGCGGCGCAGAGCCGGAGATCACCCGCGGCTGGCCGGCCGTGATAGCCGCCTGGCCCGTTGCGCTTGCCGGCGTGCTGCTGGGCGGATCCGGCGTCTTCGCCACGCTGGGCTGGCTGATGGTGCAGGCAGAAGATCACGACCATCAGCGCCACCTCAAGCATCTACAGCAACGCCTCGATGAGGCCGAACAGCAGGCCGCGAACGCAGAGCAGGAGGCCCGCACCGCCTTGCAAACAGAGCGCGATCAGGTGCAGCTGCTGCGGGCGAAAGCCCTGGAGGCGATCAGGCAGGCCGAGGGGCTACGGCAACAGGCCCTCAGTGACCAGGCGACCGCCCGCGAATGGGTGGCCCAGGCAAACACCGAACGAGACAACGCGAACCGGCGAGCGAACAACGCCAGCGCCGCCTTTGCGCGTAAAGCCAAGCAAGCTAAAAGCAGAGCCCTGCAGATAGGTGACAATCAGGACTAGCGACCTGCTACCAAGAGGCATAGAATCAAATTGCGGTTTTGATTGCTCAGGATGGAGATTTGATGGAGGAGCTGCAAGCTAAATGGACGTTTGACCAGGGCGGATTGGCCAAAGCGGTGATCGTGCCGACCCCCATGGGCCAAGGCTACCACCTACATCTGGTCAAGTTCGGCCGCAACAGCGAGACCGCCGTGCTGGAGAGGCAGCGAGGAGGCTGGCGGGTGTTCAAGACCATCGATGCGGCTGCCAACACCGCGAACAGCATAGGGTTCAAGCGGATAGAGATAGACCTCAGCAGCCGCTAAAGCACTCTCGGAGATCCCGAAGAAAGAAGAACGCCCCTTGCGGGGCGCTGTTATCTGATAAGGCTTTGTTTGGATCATGATTGCGCGGTGTTGGAGAGATAGCGGCTAACACTTGCCGAACCGATCCCTAAATCCTCGGCAATATCGCGATTGCTGTACCCCAAAGCCTTAAGCCGTTGCACCTCAGGCAGCAGCTCAGAGCGTGTCTTGCCGCTGTTGCTGGGCCTTCCACCGCCCTTGGATACCTTGCCACCAATGCGCCCGCCCTTAGCCCCTCGATGTGCCTGCACCTGGCTAAACCCAGCGGGGGTAAATCGGTTCCATACCCAACGGGCGATGCTCTTGGCCGTGGCCTTGATCTCCGACACGGGAAGCGGGCCGCCCTGCTCCCGTCCAAACGCATTGGCGCTATCACAAGCAGCCCTTACCGCCTCGGCCCAAGCCTCGTACCCGTTGGGCCGCCAGTACTCTCTAACGGCGCTGTAAGCCCATTCACGCACATTATCGAACACCGTTACGTTACGTCCCAGCCCGCCGACCTCTTTCCGGCTACGGCGACTATAGGCCGCTAGCTCCGCATCTGGGCAGAACTCCGCCAGATAGTCGAGGCTAAACGGCTCGCCGTGGTGCCATATCGTCCACCAATCGCCGTGTACGGGGTTTTTAGTGATAAGCCCTGCATAGCCCATGTCTGCCCCAAGCCGTTTCGCCAGAACGTGCTCTATGGCCGCCAGATAGCGCAACGGCTTTTGCTTGGCCGCACAGGTACGGGCCACGACAGCCGCCAGATAGTACCCATAGTGAGCATGGCTGTTACTGGGGTTGAACGTGATCCAGTTCGGGGCAGGTAATCCGGCATCCTTCCACGCCTCATAGCCATCAGGGCTGTCCACATCGAACACCAGACAGGCCACGTGCGGCGGCGGGTTGTGCTGGATATGGCGGTAGGCAAGCGCGGTCGCTTGCGGGCGGATCAGCAGCCCCTGCGCCGGATCATCGGTGCAGTAGGGACGACGGGGGAGACGTTCGACGAAAGCAGCGGATTGAAGTGCAGGTTTTACCATCTAACACTGCGCTTATTGGCGGTGCTGGCTTGTTTGGTGTGATCCATGTGGTATATTTCACCTATTGCTTTGCATAAGTCCGACCCCGAATGCTCTGTATTCTTCCGCCAAGTTGAGACAGAGATTCGGGGTTTGTCTTTCTGGGCAATACGTTACCGCAATCAAGCCACCACTAGTACACTTTTTCTAGGACGCCCGCCCTTGGAACCATTTGCCCGAGCAGCCGCAACTTTGGCAGGGGATTTTGCCATGCCGCCCTTGGAACCCATTCGGGATGCAGCCCAGTTAGCCGACCCAAACAATCCTTCCAATAGTGCAGGCAGGTAAAGATCTGCATCCAACTTAGGAAAATGCACGCCCAATCCTGACGGCGATATTTCTACATCCAGCAAGTCACTTGGTTTGGCCGCTTCAAGCCCTTGCACCAAGTGAGGAGCAAAGGCCAGCTCTAACCCTGAAGACAGAGCGATCACAACCCGCCCGATCCTCCGATCATAACGCGCACTAGTGGCAACAGGATTACGCATGCGTTCCTCTGAGCCGCATTGATTTGCCCGCTCAATCATGTCATCGGTTAGTTCCATGAATATCCTCCCATTTGGTTATCAGGTGGGCTTGGTTGTTTTGTAACTCAGCCCAGATACGTCGAAGCGATTTGCTATCAAACCCGTGGTTTTCCCTTAGTTCAAGTTCACCAGCAAGATTGAAAACCGCCTCGCCCCCGCCCCCTATAACGTGCACATGTGCCGGACGGTGATCGTTGGGATAGATCACCACTCGCCAGCCCCCAATTATCAACACCGTAGGCATCTAAAAACCTAACCGCTTTGGTTTATTTAATACAATACTACACCTAAAAGAACGTTTATTGCCAATAGGGGGTTCTAAGCCGAAACCCCAGATTTTTCCGTCTGGCCAGCAAAGCCAGTACTGGCGAGGGTTGTCGGTAAACAGTTGTTTCCCGACATAGCCCGTATTGGGTCGAAAAATACGCGCAGCTATGAGCGAAACATATACGGCAAACCCTGTCGGATACGTCTTGTAGACGGAAACATCAGCCTAGACGTTTACCGGCGGTATTTTCTGGGCTTCCGGCTTAGAACCCCAATAGAGATCATGCCGAAACCCAAGAATTCCCCATCAAACCTGAACCCTTATTGCGTTCTACAGCGAACGCCATGCACCGGAAACCCAGTCGGGTGTTTCCATAGCGGGAAAATCTGCCAAAACATTCTCTGGATGAGCACTCGTCCCCCCTTCTAATGCGTTTGACTTTTCCATTCAAACACAGCAACATACACATACACATACACATACACATACATATACACATACTGAGGCGGGAATGGCTGGGAAAATGTGTCCAAAATGTGGCGTTCAAACTTTTTTCAAAACGCCAACAGGAAGAAAGTGCTCAAAATGCGAATATGAAATGCGCGTTCCAGCAAATAATGGAATGGGGGGGCAAGGCTGTCGTTGCTCAAACTGTGGTGAAAACAAAGTTTTTAACAATACCTGTCGCGGTTGCGGCGCTCAATTCATAGGATGATGTTAAATCATGAACACTAGGCGAAGTAACAATGCAAATACAATTGAGCTCCCTCACGTATGTCCTTGCAAAGATTTTGACTGCAATGAAAACCCTGTGGTTGCTTATAGTTGGCAAGAGGTTGAGAAATATTTTGGATTCAGGACCTTACCTGCTGGCATTGCCCCGCAACCGTGGTGTAAGAAATGCAGAGCAAAGGGTAACTCGGCACAAAAATCAACCCAGTAATAATTGTTGTGACTTTGGCAGCATTAACTATTGTTAATGCTGCCAAAGCATTTCGGCTATTTTTATTCTAAATTAAATTAGTAACCAAGTTTTTTAAGTTCTAAAGATAAATTTTGAAAATCAATCTGTCTTTGAATGTCTTTTGAAATATTTTCAAATTTCTGCTGAGCTTCCATTGTTGGAACAATACATTCATATTGCAAAAATTGATTCCGATTAATTTTAGGAATATTTGCACGATTAGAAAAAGTTTCAGCATGATCTAGAAAGCTTTTAGATCTAAGAATATGCCATAAAAAGTGTTTAGTTAATTGCGACTTTGGTTCAACAGGATAAACATCAGCACTACATAAACACTTTTCTTGAACCATAGCTACTTTATTTAGATATGGACGAATTTTTGAGTACAAGATATGTCGATCATCACACAAAAATTTTTTACTAATTAACATATCTTCTTTTGCAGTTAATGCAGGTAATAATTTTCCTCAATCATTTCAGCAATCGTTCTTCTGAAGTCGTACAGAAAGGCATCAGACATTTCCTGGCTTTCAACAATATCGCCACACAATACCGGCAACCAATCCATTAACTTATAT
>ERZ650302.2095-NODE-2095-length-10856-cov-10.697343_pt1 | contig 10856 bp, 6 predicted proteins | sample MGYA00376238_ERZ650302 | MGnify/ENA primary metagenome ERZ650302 (study PRJEB26733, sample SAMN07839298) | wastewater metagenome | biome: urban; feature: wastewater treatment plant; material: waste water | place: USA: North Carolina | collected 2016-04-28 ... | reverse complement strand
CTGTTCTTCTTTTGGTAAATCAAACTAGCGTTCAAGAAATCATATTCATTATTTACCGTTTTGTCGTTGTTGTAATAATGATAAAACTCATATTCGGCCACAAAAGAAAAACTGTCTAAGAAATAGTAATCTAACTTCGCAAAAGGGCGGTCGGTATAAAAAGTATTATTATTATAGTCGTTGATTACCCTATTGTAGCCTACTTCTAGATTGGGCAAGCTTTTGTAATTGGTAGACGCTCTTAAGGTGTAACTTTGGGTAAAACTCTCATTAGCGATAGTTACATTGTTCTGTTTGTTATTGAATTTCGACCAGTTCAAATTAGTGTCAAACGAGGCTTTGTAATTTTTCAAAAACGAACGTCCATAAGAGGCACGTCCCGAAATGGTTTCATCGGCAAAAGGAGAGTTAAAAGGCACCGACGTTTGGTTTACCCCGTCAAAAGTAGCATCTGTTTTAATGGCATCTACCGTTTTGGTGTAATTTACAAAAGCGGTAATGTTTTCCATATTAAACATATTGTACTTAAAGTATCGCAACGAATGTTGTTGTGCCGTAGCATTTTCTAGTGCTCTAAAACCACGAGTTAAACTATTATAGTTCGAGAAAACATAACCTTCCACCAATCTATTAATATCGGTAAAATTGTTGGTATAAGAGAAATTATAAGTCAAAGTCTCGGCTTTTTTGATTTGGTAAATCGCTACAAAATCAGGTAAGGCTCTGAAAAATTTCTGACTGAATTCGGTTCCTAATTGCGCATTGGTCATATTGTAACTGTGCAAACTTACGCCTGGCGTAAAAGTAAATTTCCCTGTGAGAATCTTATAATGCAATCCCAAAAACACATCATTAAAACGATAGTCTACATCGTTGGTATTCTCCGAAGCATTCAAATCGTTTACTGTGCCATTATCCAAAACCTGAAAAATAGAAGAATTAAAATTTTGATACGAATACGTATTGCCTAAAGTCAAATTGATATTGCTTTTTGGAGTCAACATATAATAATAATCCAACTTAGCATCGAGTTTGTTCGTTTTTACAAATCGGTTTTGGTTGATGTCGTTTCTATTTTGCCCTGGCTGATAACCACTTAAAATAAAGGGTTGAGATTGTAAATTAGCATTGTAAAAAGGGTCTTCCTCTTGGTACAAACTTTGCATTTCTACCGCAAAGACATTTTTTTCATTCAAGGTAAAATAAGCACTCAAATTCTGATTTACCGAAATAGGATCTTGCTTTTTTAGCGTGGCAATCGATTCCGTAGCCGAACTATTTTGCACTATCGATTCACGAAGTAACGAGGTGTTTTCATCTTGCTTGGACAATTTGGTCAACACATCATAATCTAACTGAAAATTAGTCGACGGTTTATAGGTTGAGCTCAGCTTGAATAAACCCAAATTACTGGTTTGGTGTGCTACTTCTTTTCGGTTTTCAGTAGAAGCTACTTCAGAGGAATTCGGTTTCAGGATATTGTTTTGAGAAATGGTTTCTAAATCGGTAATCGAAGAAGAAACAATTCCAAAACCACTAAAACTCCAAGCTTTATTTACATTGTACGAGAAATTGGTTGCGCCAAACTTGGTGTCAATTTCCTTGGCTCTATTATTTCTTGCCAAAGCAATCCCTAAATCATTAGAAGACACGTTAAAACTAGAACCTCCCTTAGCCGACAATCCACGGAATCCACCGGTAAATTTAAAGTAATCCTGAATCGTCAAAGGTAATTCACCTATGTTGTTGAAATTCGAAATCAAATTCACACTGTACTTTGGACTATAGTAAAACAATTTCGGATTAATCACATACCTGCTTTCTTTGTGCGCTACACCAACACCCGCGTTGACATCTCCAAACCAAAAGTTCTTCTTACCAGATTTCAATTTAATATTCATTCCAATATTATCTTGATTGTTTTCCACTCCTTTCAGAATCGAGTTTTCGTTGTAATTACGTAATACTTGAATCTTATCAATCGCATCGGCAGGGATATTTTTCACGCCCAATTTGGTGTCTCCATCAAAAAAATCTTTGCCTTCCACCATTAATTTGGTTACTTTTTTACCCTCCACTTCAATCTCCCCGTCGGCATTGACTTCCACTCCTGGTAATTTTTTCAATACATCTTCCAGTTTTCTTTCGGTACCGGATTTAAACGAATCGGCATTGTACACAATGGTATCTCCTTTGATAGAAACTGGCATTTCGCGTACAATCTCAACTCCGTCCAATTCGATGCCACCCGCGTCCAAAGTAATATTTTTAACCAAATTAGCGGTAGCCGTAGTTACTTCGACCTCTTTATTTTGCATCCCCAAAAAACTCACTTTAATTAGGTAAGTCGTATTCGGTTTCAAATTCAGTGTGAACTTCCCTTTGTCATTCGTTATGGCATAGGCATCCATCGCTTTGGTGGTTTTATTCACCGCCATTACGTTCGCCATTTCAAGTCCTGCGTTTTTAGAGTCGGTAATCAAACCATCAAGTTTAATGGTTTGTGCAAAAGATAAAGTAGAAAAAAGTAAAAAGGCAATTCGAAGCAATGCTTTCATAAAGAGGTTATTGAATGGGTTAGTTGTAGCGCTTTATTTTGGAGCAGCAACAATGGGCTTTTGAGCCAGCAAAGTCCCGTCGTCCGCTATATCTTTGCCTTTTGTAAAGAAAAAAGGCAAAGGATGCCGCTCCCACCGGGGCTAGAAGACGGCATTATTTTGTTTTTGTTGTTATTTTTAAATTAAAAAAGGAAGTGTTAACCTCCTATTCTCATTCTAAATCCACCATTATTTCCGCCTCTTCCACGATTCATCTCACGGAATTCCTCCATTTTTTTAATCACCGTTTCGTCAAAATCTTTCTGGTTGATTACTTTACCATTCGTGGCGGGTTTTATAGCTGCTTTCTCTTTTGGGTTCAAAACAACTTTAGAACATAAAATCACGGTTTTACCATCGTTAACTTCCAGAATCAAACCAGGCAATCCCCAATAGCCTTCTGGACCTTGGTTTACAGGAATTTCTGGAGTATACCACGCTGTGATTGTCACCTCTTTTGGAACGTCTAACTCATCCATAAAGCTGGTTTTCTTTGGTTCGTCCGCTTTCTCAGTGGCGTCTTTTTTAGTCTCGTCTTTTTTCTCGTCTCTTGGTCTAAAATTTCTAAAATCGGTTTTACTAACCGGACGAACAGCAGTCGCTTTATAGCAATTGTAACCGCCAATTACTCTCGTTTCGCCTTCCATTTTCCATTTTAGGTTGGTCAGCGTGTCTTTTACCAAGAATTCTTTCCCCATAAATTCTTTGTCCACTGTATAGCTTTTGTCTTTTACATTTTTGTAATACGTTCCACCGCCGCCAGTCATAGAAGCCATCATTCGCATTCCGCCGCCGCCATCTTGTCCTGGAGCGTCTAATTTTTCTTCTTCTTTATAAATAGATGCCGATTTGTCAAAATTGAGAATGAATGTTTTCTCAAACATTTTTTTCATTCGGTCCTCGATATTTTTCATCATTTCGGGAGTAATATTCTTATTTCCTTCCATTCTGGTCTTAAAATCAGCTGTACTCGTTTTAGACTCATACACTGCCATCCCTTGAAATTCCTGAGCTCTAAGCCCAATACTGCTCAATACAAGCGCGGTCAAAAGCAAAATAATTTTATACATAGTTTCCAAATTTTTCAATAAGACGAGATTCAAATTCATTTGTTACAGTAGTAGTTTATAAATAACTATAGACTTAAGAAAAATGAAAAGGTTTAATTGTAAATTAGCGAAATGAAGAAGTATTTACTATTTTTAATAGCATTTTCGTTTTTTGCCCAATGCTATTCTCAAATTAAGGGGATTCCAACGCAAGAAATGCTTAACGCTCCCAAAACAGTCACGTTTTTGGCTCACGACGCTTTTGATTATGCCTATACAATAGAAAATAACGTTTTCAAGAAAAGTAAAGGCTCCGAAAACTGGGAATATAAAAACGTAACCTTAGGAAAAATCACCAAAGTCGACCTTCAAAATCCACTCAAAATAGTATTGTTTTATGAGGATTTCAATACCGTCATTCTACTCGATAACCAACTCAACGAAAGTCAGAAGATTAATTTTTCGGAGCACCCTACGCCAATCAATGCAACTGCCGTAGGTATCGCGGGTCAAAACCAATTATGGGTGTACAACAACCTCAATCAACAAATTGGAATGTATGACTATCTCAAAAACGAGTACAAAACCATCAGTACTCCTTTGGCGGGAAAAGTCAAAAACTACACCACTGATTTTAATTCATTTATATGGATGGATCACAATGGAGAAGGCTATTCTTGTTCGCTATTTGGCGCCATCGAGAATTTAGGAAAATTTCCAGTTGCTGACCAACTTCAAATCATCAGTTCCGACCAAATACTTTACAGTTTGGACCAAAAAATAATAGTATTGAGCCGACAAAAAGATAAATCTTGGATAAGCACGTTACTTCAACTTCCTGAAAAAAGGTTTGAAAAATTCTATTACCAAGCCCAAATTTTAGCTATTTTTACAACCGAAGGAATTTATAATTTTAAAATCATACTACCGTAATGCACATAGCAGTAGCAGGAAACATAGGTTCAGGAAAAACTACCTTAACACAATTATTGTCGAAACATTTTAAATGGGAACCACATTACGAGGACGTAGTTGACAACCCTTATTTGGACGATTTTTACCACCAAATGGAACGCTGGTCTTTTAACCTGCAGATTTATTTCTTGAACAGCCGTTTTCGTCAAGTAATGCAAATCCGTCAAAGCGGTAAAAAAATCATTCAAGACCGCACCATTTACGAAGACGCTCATATTTTCGCTCCCAACTTGCACGCGATGGGATTGATGACCAATCGTGATTTTCAGAATTACACTTCCTTATTTGAATTGATGGAAACGATGGTGCAATCACCAGATTTGTTGATTTACTTAAGAAGCTCCATTCCGAATTTGGTAGGTCAAATTCACAAACGCGGTCGCGAGTATGAAAACTCTATTTCTATTGACTATTTGAGTCGTTTGAACGAACGTTACGAAGCGTGGATTCAAAGTTATACGAAAGGAAAACTTTTGGTAATTGATGTTGATAATATCAATTTTGTCGATAATCCAGAAGACTTAGGCAACATCATTAACCGAATTGACGCAGAATTGAACGGATTGTTTTAGAGACACAGATTACCTAAGATTACGACAGATTTATAAAAACAAAAAGCTTTGCAGATGCAAGGCTTTTTTGTTTAAACTTCCAAAACAGATTCTAACGATTTTTTAAAATCATTTTCTATTTTATTGTTATAAAAAGGAACACCTGTTATCCTATACCTGTCTGTATTAATTTTGATTATTCTTTTTTCTCCTTCTAATTCTTTTAGAAAATCTTCTTTCCATTTATCATGAGAAATCAAGTGCCCGCCTTTTGGTTCTATGAATACTTGAAAAGTCAATTCTTCTCCTTCTTTTTGTTTACAAAACAAAAGAAAATCGGGTTCAAAAGCACGACCTAATTTATCAATGATTTTTATCTCTCTTTCATTTCTGATTAAAAAGATATTATCAAATTTCTTGTCTAAACTTTCAAATCGCTTGGCAAACATCTTTACAAAATCTTTCTCCTCGCTTGTTCCGTAATTCGCATTGTAAACATACCACGGTTCATTAACTACAAGACTCTCCTGTCCATCAGCTCGCTCATCATATTTATTGATTCGCAAAGGCTTATCTCTAAAGACTTCGTGTACTTTTTTATGAATATAATCAGATCCTTCGTATTGGGTTACATTGGCTTTTATTTCGTTTTCAATAGTCGATAATAAGCTTTGTATAGCCAATAAATAATCTTTATTTGAAATATTTTCTAAACGTTTTTTATTTCCAATAAAAGCAATTTCAAGATTGCCTAAATAGTTCTTGTCGTTTATAAAAAAACTTGTTGACGGAATATTTGGAAAGTATTTTGATAATTTATCGAAATGGAAAAATGGATTTTGAGCTATCGCTGTCCTAATAATGTGCTGATTTTCTATTTCACTCAACTTAACATCTTTTGCAATTACCTTATCATCAATGCTTTCAAAATCGGCAGAAAACATTCCTGACATTCTACCAGATCCCGAAGACAAGATATGTTCATGATTTCTTTTGACAACTCCCAAATCAGCAAACGATTTTATACTTGCATAACTCTTTTCTTTTCGCTTATTAAAAACGACTGTTCCTGTTTTATAAAAATCAGTTTTTTTGAAATCATCCTTCAATTCAAGAGACAATTGAATAAAATCTTCCTCTTTTTCTGTGCTTCCAAAATGCTCTAATGCTTTTTTGAGTTCCGAAATGTATTTGCTTTCGTCTTTGGTATGATAATACAACTCTTCCAAAACCTTGAAATCATTATCTATGGCATCATCATATTTTCTTCTGTATTTATCTTGGTCAATATCTAAAGTAAACGGAAAATATCGTGCTCCTCTACCTATTAACTGCGCTTCGGCAACGGTAGTTTTTCCAAAAGTCTTATTAGATCCGCCCGAATTTTGTCCTTCATACAAACGCACAATATCAAAAAGATTCAAAACGTCCCAGCCTTCATTTAACTTTTGAACGGCAAAAATAGCTCGAATTGGATTGTTCGCATCTTCTAATGTATTTAATTTTATTTGATTGGCTTCGGCCTCTTTATCGTCATTAGCACTCAAACAATTTTCTGGACGAAAATTCGATTTTAGTCTTTTAGCTAATTCATTTGAAGATAAATGATTGCTATCAAAAAAAGAAAAAGCTTTCTGAACAATTGTTACCGTTGAAGTTTCCCGAATTGAATTGATACTATTCTCATCTAAACTTTCTATCAATTGATGAAAATTTTGTTTGTTTTTTTCGGACTCTTTTATGGTTTGTTTCGCCTTAAATAGAATAACTGGTTTTAAATTGATGTTTTGTTTGGTCGCTAATTCTTGTCTATATTGATTGAGAATAATGGCTTGAATGACACGTTCTTTTTCATCATAATTAGATCGGATTAAATTGATTTCTTTTGAATATTTATCCAACCGAAACTGTTTTAAATCGTATTTAAACAAAACTTTATCTTCGTATTTCTTGACAATATCTTGCTTTTCATAATCCAAAGTAGCGGTAAACTCTAACAATATGTTATTCAAATCTGCCTGATGGATATCGTCAATTAACTTTTCCCAGCTTTGAAACAATTGGGTTTGGCTTTGCGTATTGGCATTATAATGATGCGCTTCATCGCCTAATAAAACAATTTTTCGATTCTTAAAATCCTCTACACTCAATGCGTTTTCTTTCTCACTTTGAACCAAATCCGAATGCAGTTTTTGAATCGAAGTAAAATGAATGTTGATATTTCTATCATCGGCTTCATCAAAGTTTCTAACTTCTTTTACATATATTTTTTGCCCATTGATAACAATATCTTTATTGAATAAATATTTACTAGCCGTAGCATTTAAAAAATTCTCTCTAGTTTTATCCAAAATGGTATTAGAATGTACAAAAAACAAAAAGTTGCGAAAGCCTTTCTCATACAAGTAGAGTATTAATCCAGCCATAATAAGAGTTTTACCACTACCTGTTGCCATGTTGTACATCAAATGAAATGGTTTTCTTGGCTTACCTTCAAAGTCTTCGTTATAGAAAAGTATAAAACGCTGAAAAGCTTCTTTTTGATACTCTCTTTCTCCGTAACCTGGTTTAAGATTATCAGAAATATAATTGGGAATTTCAATTTTGGTAATGGCTCTTTTGCCAAATTCTTCGATTAATGTATCGTATAAATAAGCCATAGTCCTGTTGTTTTATTATATCTACAAGGTTTGAAAAAACCTTGCAGGATAAATCTATTTGTCCTGCAAGGTTTCCAAAACCTTGTAGGTGTTTCCAATTTATTTTTTGAGTTGATAAAAATCCTGCGTTACTTTTAATTCATCGGCTGTACACTCAAAATCTTTATCCTCTAAAGAAGAAAGATTAACATACAATTGATTTTTATCCAGCAAAGCCATCAAAAGTTCTTGCTGTGCCGAAAATTCCATTTTTTTGAAGTCCTCTATGTGTTCTTCTTGTTTTTGAATAGCGATGTTGTAATTCAAAAAAGATTTGTTTTTCATTTCCTCCCAAATCTCTAACAAAGTCTTGCTGTCTTTAGCTTCTACGATTTTATCTACAAAAGTCTGATTGTATTTTTTGAGTTCTATATAAGTGAAAGAACCACCACCTTGCCAATTGACGGATTTAGAGATTCCTGTTGAGTCTCCATTAATCACATTATTTAATCTTGCAAGAGACAAATCAATTTGACTTTGCATTTGTTCAATTCCGATGTATCGTCTGCCTAATTTATGAGAAACGGAAGCAGTAGTACCACTTCCTAAGTGATAATCTAAAACTATATCATTTTTTTTACTAAAATGAAAAAGAATAATTTTCAATAATTCTTCAGGTTTCTTTCCACTCCTAAATTCCACTCCACCCTCTAATCTACAATTCCCAAAACTCCCAGCTAAATCATAAAAATTATTTATTGGTAAAGTTTTAATATTGTCATCATTTAATAGATTTTTACTTGGTATCCCTTGAAAATATTTTCCTTTTGTTGCCCCTTCTTTTTGAGGTCCAGTAAAATATCTAAAACCATCAATTTCATCCCCAACTCCATAAATTTTATAAATTGCACCGTATCCATCTTCATTATATCTTCCATTTAAGTAATCTCTAAAAAATCTTCCAGATGAATTACCATCTAAAATACTTCCTGTCGCCCAAATCTCTTTTCTTCCAGCATCAGTACTTTCTTTCTTTGATATTTTTATTTGATTTTTAGAAAAAACAATTACTTTTTTTCCTCCTAATTGAATTTCATTACCCTTACTTAATTCTTCGAAATAATATATATATTTATCAATATTACTTTCGATTTCATTTAAAATAGGCTTTGATAATTTAGATTTCCCATATATTAGTATTGTTTCCATTTCTTTATGAAAAACCATATCTTGCTTTAGCGTTTTATCAGGGTACCTAACTCTAATGTAAAAAGTATTTAGTCCATTTTCTCTTTTAAAGATTTCATCCAATAATACTTTTAGATACTCACCTTCATTATTATCTATATGACAACATATAAAACCATCATCTCTTAATAATTCCTTTGCAACTTCCAATCGATTCTTCATAAAAGTCAACCAAGTAGAATGATTAAAATTGTCATTATACCCAAAACTATCACTACCTGTATTATATGGTGGGTCGATATAAATGAGCTTTACTTTTCCAGCAAACTCTTCTTTTAAAGAATGTAAAGCCAATAGATTATTCCCTTTTATAACTAAATTATCGGTAATGGTTCCTTGCTCATTTCTTGTAAAACCATCAAATGCTTTTTCTCCTTCTGCTGTAAATGTTTTCGCATTGGTAAAAACTTTTGGGTCTAGCAATTGGTTGATTTCGTCTTGTGCCAACACTTCATTAAAGAAAATTTCTTCCCGTTTGTCTTCTTCTCGACTTTGTCCTCCTTCAAGAACACAATCTTTATAAGGCCAAACTAGAGCTACTTCGTTTCGTTGATTTAAGAATTTGCCGTCAATCGTTAATCCTATTTTGTTTTTATAAGCCGTAAAACTATCGTTCAAATAGTTCTTTTGCTCCATAAATTCAATAAATAAAGCTTGGTTGAAAACCAAAACATCTTTAACCGGAATAAAAAAATGAGTTTTAACCTCTGGACTTTCGAGTAATAAAGAGATTAATGCTGCATCGTAATTTTGTGCTTTGCTGATGATTACCCATTTTTTCAGATCGCCGTCATCGGTTACATAATTGGGTTCTTTTTTTAAGAGGGCTTCGATCGTAGAGTATAGTTTCATTTAGATCATTAATTTTTTCAAATATAATTAATAAATCAGTTGTATACAATCTGATATTTACAATCACTTTTATTTAATACGACGAAAGTAACTTTCCAATTATGGAAAAAAGAGTTCGGAAATCTGAAATGAAACAAGAAATTTTTCTTTTAGGGAATCGTATTGAGGAAATTATCAAAGAAAAAGGTTTGAAAACTAGGGAAGTTGCCCACGATGCTGATATGGACGTAGAGAATTTAAGAAAGTACATTAAAGGAAAACAAGAAATGAAAGTAGGAACAATGCTTAAGATTGCTTTTGCATTAAATGTTGAAGCAACAGAATTAATCAAAGATTTAAAAATCAATAAATAAACATTACATTTTTTACACAAAACAATTTCATAACATGTATAAGAAAGTATGGTTTTTTGTACACGTTATAAAAACGTGTATAAATAAGTTGTATTTTTATACACAAAAATAGATTTTCTGGAACGAGAACTTAAAATTCATCGACACACAGCAAGAGCTTATTTGAATGCTTTGGCTGATGATTAAAATAAGTTTTTGACCAAAATTAAAATTGGAAAAAGCAATTATTTCATTAACGAAAAATTACTTCAAGTTCTTAAAAATAGATAAATCGAAAAATCCATTTCAATAAAATGAAGCTGAAGTTAACGATTTGGATTTCAAAAGTAAGAAAGGAAAATCCGTAATTCAAGCCAAGAAAAACAAGCAATTATTTTGTTCTATATAAATTGATTAAAGAAAATCCACCAACCTTTTTTGACCACATTACTATATTAAAGAAAAGAAAATGCCTCTAAAAAATTTTAGAGGCATTTTTATGTACTTTAAATCAAATTTTATTTCAAAGCTTTGATTTTCGCTTTCACTTCTTCCTCAGTTCCTTCGAAAGTTTGAGTAGTTGTAGTTCCGTTGGTTGTAGTTGTTACTGTCG
>ERZ650302.2093-NODE-2093-length-10860-cov-7.778251_pt1 | contig 10860 bp, 3 predicted proteins | sample MGYA00376238_ERZ650302 | MGnify/ENA primary metagenome ERZ650302 (study PRJEB26733, sample SAMN07839298) | wastewater metagenome | biome: urban; feature: wastewater treatment plant; material: waste water | place: USA: North Carolina | collected 2016-04-28 ... | reverse complement strand
GCGGCCAACGAGCTGCCAATATCATGACTTTAATCCAGTCAGCAAAGCTGAATGGACTGGATCCGTATGCCTATTTAAGTGATGTGCTGAAAAGGCTGCCGACGCATAAAGTGACCCAAATAGAAGAATTACTGCCACACCGCTGGAAATCCGACCAAAATTAAAAAATAGGCATGGGATTCAGCGGACGCTTACTTTTAAGCCTTATTTTCTGCTTATAGATCATCGTTATTTGTGAACGATGATCTATAAGCTAATTAAAGGGTAAATTAATTACACATAATTAAGCAGTGGCAGTCATCAGGATAATGGAATGGCTAATTTTTTGATCGCTAATTAGAGCCTGTAAATCACATCCCTATTGGGTTACAACTTTTCCATACCTTTGCCAATGTTATCCATGCCTTACTTTCTTTTGTCCAAATGCGACGACATAACTCCGTTAGATCATCAAATTGTTGATCGACCTCCAGAGATACGCCATATTCCCAATGTCCTTCATAAACCCGTGCTTTGGCTAACTCGAATATTCGATCTGCCAAAGCAACATGTTCTTCCACAAATTGTTGTTCTATGATTTCATCATGTGCAAATTTTTGCAAACACGCTTCAGATTGTATGATTAAATCTTCTGTTTCCCCAATCCATAAGGCAAAGCATCGATCTGCGCTTAAACAATCAATAAATTGTTTAAAGTTTTCAAGTTTCGTCTTAAATGCAAGATTCGCTTTTATTAATTTTTCGATAGGTATGAAACGCTCTTCAAAATAATGAGGGTCGATGTTTAAAGTATCTAAGTAATCTTTAGATTTACGGTCTAAGCCAATTGGTCTCATTTTCCCTCTCATTTTCTGTATATACGACACAGTTAATTGAAATTATTTATTTCACATCTATGGAAATGCTATTCAATTTGAATAGCCAATCTAAAGTAATAAACCATCACTTGTATTTTTAATCGTAAACTTTTCACACATTATTATATTGAAACAGCTACAACTAAATCACCCTCTCTCTTTTTGACATAAATGTTCGTTGGATTCTGCTCACCATTTTTAACAACTAAAAACTTCTGTAAATCTGTAAGTCCATTCGCAACACTTATGAAGTCCTTTTGGGCATTAAAATAGACATTTCGTTGTGACAATTTATGACTCTCAAATAATCTCCAATAGCCAAGCCCCTGATCGAGCTGAATATCAAATATAGTCCCCGACTCAAAAGTTATAGTTAAATTTCGCTTGTGATACAGAGCCTTACCATTATCATAGGTCATTAAATCTATTTCTTTTTGGGATATATCTAAATTATCAGTTAATAGTTTTTCAAAAACCTTCTCAAATTGTTTCACACTATGGTAATCATGATGAAGGATCGTTGGTAAATCTTTTGTCTCATCATCAGAAATAACTGTCTTAATCTTCAACTGACCAATATTTCCAACTTGATCCTCAAGCCCCTTTAACCAACTAACAATTAACAACATATTGCTAGCTGACTTGATATAACGATCTGAATACTCAATACTTTTTATAGTTTCATTCCGGCAAATTTCTCCGAACCCACTAGTACTTTCAGCAACCAAATTCCAGAACTTACGACCAAAGCTACATAAATCAACATTCAATTGATCAAGAAGATCTAATCCCACAATCGAGCTTTGATTTTTTTCCACTAAAGTTGGTAATGTTATGACTTTCTCACTCAGTAACTTATAAGTTTCACTAACTCCAACTATGGCATTTGTATTCAACCACTCTTCATTTGGTATACGACTATTCATATCAGGACTAACAACTGTAACAATACGATCTGTCAAATATAGTTGTGCCACAATAGATTGATGAATATTGTCACCTTCGACAAATTGTACATTAAAGTGTGTTTGTAAAAATTTCAGCTCAGCCAAATATGCTTTAGAATCTATGATAGTTTGTGGTAGAGAAATATCGATTTCTAAACTTGTATCCTCTGCCCATCTAGCAATTGTTTTTTTAACACTAGGAGATAACAACTCCCAACTATCAGATTCTCCACCCCAATTCAAAATTAGTTTCTTAGCACCTAATGATACATGGTGTTCAATGCATTCTTTCAAGCTATATGGCCAATATTGTGCACCAGAGAAGAATGACAATTCTTCAGTAGAAATAAAGTTTTTATAGTTTGCACCTAACCACTTTTTAGCATCATGACGATTTAACAAACTGTAATGATGTCGTGACTGTGAATCCAAAAGACAATGAGCACATACAGACTCACAATATTTCGGACATTCAAGCTCATCGACCATACTAGATAATAACGACTCAATGTGACGAGGAGCTGAACTCGCAAATCCTGCTCCACCACTAATGACGTCATACACCTGAATAGCTGTAATCTGATGATTACCATCTAATAATATTGGACGCTTACCATATCCCAATTCATTAGCTGATATACCTAACTTTTTCGCTAATGCTTTTCTGAAAGCCACAGCCAAAGTAAATGCTATACTTTCATTTTCTTTACTATCTGTAAGATATTCATTACGTTCAGGGTGATGTAACACCAATTCAAAGATATCTGTAGTCATATAGCTACCTAGATGTAAATCTTTGATTAAACGCTCACTGCCTTCACAGAACTTTCTTTGCCCATTTTCTCGATCATGTTTAGATGGTTTTAATGGATAATGTTTCTGCTCTGGTGAAAGAGACAATGGAAATTTTTCCTTTTCCTTTTGGGATTCTGCTCGACCACATTCAAGGCACACAGCATAACCATGCCCATATAAACCTGAACTATAATTAAATACATGCCCCGATGTATCGGCAACCATAAATCCTAAGGCACTATTCGGCAAACTTAATCTTGCCCCCTTACCAGCAATCCAAGGGGTTTGGACAGGTATGAAGGTTTGTGTTGTTACATCGTTACTAGGTTCTTCATAAAAATCATGAACGAAACCAGTTGGCTGCAGAACTTTACGTTGCTCATTTATGCGAATTTTTTCACCGCAACTTGGATTATCACAGTAAACATTATTAATATCGACTGCACTATCTGTATTAAATCCATTTTGACCGCAATGTACACAGCGCCATGCCAAATCAAATTTCTGTGCTTCTTTTGCATCAGAACTATGAATATTATGCCAAGCTAATGATATCCCTTTGGATTTAAAAACCCTTCCATCCAATACAATTTCTGAACCCGGCGCATATTCTCGAATAGCGACAGCTAAATTTCGACTTGGCATATCACGTAATAAAGACACATTATCTTCTCTAGACTTTCGTTGCTTTTCAGCATCTCTATCTTGCTTTTGACGTATGTAGTCAATGACATTGGTCGTTTCAAATGATGCAATATCAGTTGGGAAGCCATACCCTGGTAGAAAGCATTTAGCAGCAAGTTCTCTTAATAAATATTCATCACTGAGTCTACGCATTTCAATACTTAATCTATAAGCGTAAGCACTACCTTTCACTGCCTCACTCATCTGTGTTTCTAGTCGCAGGTATTCTCTTAACCATTGATCACGCATTTCAGTGATTTTTTGGATAGTGTTCCCTAAAATACTTTCAACGGAATCAAAAGATAAATCGGTACCTTTGATTAATTTTTCTAGCACATAAGAATATGTATAAATATTGGCTTTTAACCAATTAATAAATCGATTGCAAACAGAAATATCTTCGTCACCATTTGCTAAATAAAACCACTTCAAATTTAATTTAGTTTTCTCAGCATCTGTATTTCCAATCTCATTTTTTAAAAAGAAAGAGAGATACATGGAATTGACATGCCTTTGGATCAATCTCTTAGAGTTTAAAGCGACATAAGGTGCCGGAATACTGGTCTCAAAAGCCCATTTAGGGTTATGAAATACTTGTTGATCATGTGGATTTGACTTACAGATTGTGTAAGAAAGTGCTCTAGATTCTTTACTACGACCCGCACGACCCGCACGTTGCAGATAGTTTGCAGGATGTGGTGGTACGTTATTCATCACCACTGCTGAAATACCACCGATATCAACCCCCATTTCCATAGTGGTTGAACAGTTCATTACATTAACTTCGCCTGTTTTAAATCGCTTTTCGTAATCTTGTAATCGCTCACTTGCTTGCTGTGCTGAATGTTCTGCAACTCGATAGTACATACCACCTTCAACAATTCGATCACAAAGATCATTCCACAAATTTAAAGAGCGCAGCTCCTTAATTGTCTCATCATTAGCAATTAAGTCACGGATGTATTGAATGTTGTCATGATGGTCTTTATTGGAACTAAACACCTTCAAATTCGGCATTTTAATCTTTTGACAAATGAAAGCCTCTTTACTTTTTGGAATACCCGTCGGTAGATACGGAGTAATACCTTTGAAGGTAGTATCAATTAATCTATGCGTGACGGGACAAATAAATACTTGTTCATTCAATGAAAATTTGAACTTTTGTGGTCTAATAAAAAATTGACCATTATCACTTTCTAAAATAGCTATATCTTGAGTCAAAACTTTCCAAGCACATTTCAGCCATTCATCAGCAATATCTATATCAATAGTAGCACTTAGATCTAGTTGCCCACCTAAAGCTAATAACTTAACCAAACGATTATTCTTTCGCTTAGATGCTAAAGGCCATTGTTTACTAATTTTATCTTCTATTAATTTTGAATCAGGTCCAAATAATCGTTTGGTAACAATTTTTCGTCCCATCCAATTTGAAATACTTTTATCTATATGAATGTAATAATAATCACGCACATAGAAATCTAGAACGACTTTTAAAAAGTCCTTCCAATCTTGTAGGTTAAGACCTTTAGATTCCCAATATAAAGGAACACTGGTAACTTTTTCTAAACCACTATAACCAACTTTTACTAATCCCAACGTTTCAGTACTATTTCGATTACGTGGACGTCTGCTAAATTCACTCAACAATAACATTGAGATCAATCTATGTGACCCTTCAGTTTGATCTCCAAAAACTTCCGGAGAGTAATACTTCATTGCGTTCAGTATTGAAAAGTTAAAATCGGATAAAGCTGTAAGCTTCTCGATCATCTCTTTCCATGAAATCGAACTTTCGTCTGAGGTGTCTAATTTCAATAGTTCCTGTTGAAGCAATGTCAGAAACATCTTCATCTTTGGATCATGTTTTATTTGTTCAATTTGCTCCTCAATTTCCTCTCGAGACATCTCCCCACCCGATAGATCAGGTATTTTTTTTAACATTTCCACCACAGCACCCCTTAATCGTGAACGCTGTGCCTCCTGTTGCATCTGTACGGACATTCTTGCGGTGCCTTGGCGACTATCCGTAAATGTAATTAAACGACGTCCAAATGAAGGTAAGCTTTGAGGTGAAATGTTCGTAACACCATTTTCTTCTAACTCTTTAATCGTAATATCAGGACAAAATTCTAAAATAGTCGGGATTGCTTTAGTAACATAAAAAGGTGCACCAAGAATGCTTCTATTTACAGGCAAATAACCTTCTTGCGTCTCTAGCTCACAGTAGTGGCATTTATTTGATGTCGCAAAAAGATTGAATTCCTCTTCCCCTGGATATTTTTCAAAGCCTCCACGATCTAGATTCAGCATCTCCCCGTTATCATTTACACTTAGCAATATTGATTGATTGTAATCTATTAACTTGTTCGAGCTATTATTAATGTCGGCTTCTTCAATTTCATCTTCTTCAGTTAGCAGCGAAAACTCATCAATTTTGACTTCCCCAACTTGTTTAAGCTGACGAATACCATCATTAGCGTCAACGAGTTGCCCTAATAAATGTGGTGAATTACATTCTTTACAAAATGTCAGCTCCAAGACTGGTGATTCACATTTACACTTTTGTTCACACGTCGCATATACATTACCGTATGGCCATTTTTTTAATGCTGTACCCTCTTTTTGATTACAATGAGGATTAATACAACTCCACAAGCCATGCGTAATTCTTTGTAAGAAGTGAGCTCGTACTTTTAGGAAAGCCTCTTCTTTTTCTTGTGCTTTTGTATTTGTTAGTAAGTCAATCCAAGCAATAATTTCGACTTGATCCACTGAAATAGCATAGTCGGCATTTAATTTTTCTTTAATTTCCAAAGATGTTAATGGCTTATAACTTTCTCTACCTTGTTGAACAATGATTTCCCGAATTGCTCGTGCTGTTTGATTCGATTCTAATGCTTCAAAACGTTTAGCACTAACTTCTAAATCACTCTCAATTTCAGATAATTCTTTTAAACTGAGTTTATTGTGATTCGTTTCAAGTTTTAATTGTGGGACTGCACGCTGGCCACCTATCACTTCGATTTGACTTTCCTCAATACCAGCCAACTGAGATAAATAGGTCTTTAATTGTTGTTCTGCATTACTGTCAGCAATGGTTGCAGAAGTTGCGACAAATCTTACATCTTTGGCCTCAACACCAAAGGCCTCTAAAACACGTCGTAACTGCAAGGCAAGCTCTGCTGCCTGTGATCCAACATAGCTATGAGCTTCATCTAAAACAATCCAACGCAGGCTTTTCTTTGCTCTAGATTTTTCAATAATCGGTGCATCAATTTGACGCACCATAATATATTCCAACATCGTCCCGTTGGTCACCAAGATTGGAGCAGGACTTTTTCTCATCAATTCTCGTGATAAAACTTGATAAGGACGGTCCTTTTGTAATGTTCTATTTGAACTCTCTGATTCAGGGGTATTCCCGTTATACAAACAATATCTAAGTTTTCCGCCAAAATGTTGAGTCCAAGCACTTAACCGCTCTTCTTGAGAATTAATCAACGCATTAAGCGGATATAAGAATAGAGCATGCACACCTTCCAACGGCGCATTGATATTTTCGCTTAATTCAAATAAATCATTCAGAATTGGTACCATAAAACATTCTGTTTTACCTGAACCTGTACCAGATGTGACAACAATTGATTTTTTATCCGCTAATAAGTTTTTCCAACTTTTTAGTTGATGTTCAAAAGGCTTAAATTCTGCCCCAAAGCGATAACGACCGTTACTCTGCTCATCCAAAGCACTTATAACTGACTTCGCTAATAATTTTCCACTTAATTCTGTCATCGTCACAGGTGCTTGTTTCCAAGCGAATGTATGCTCAAAAACAGGCGGAGCTAAAAATGAAGATTTGCTTCCCGGAAGCTGAGACATTTGTTCAGCAAGGTGTTCTCTTAACTCAGGATCGTTGATCCCTAATACGCTTAACGTTGATTCTTTTGTACGCTGACATGCTTGTTCTAATAAATCGGAATAATAAGGTTGCATATTAGTGAGCCTTTAAATTTAATAAATAAGATGTTGTTATTTCAAAAATTGAGTTAAACCAAGACTGGTCAAAATCACGGATCTGACGAATCTTATGATGAGTTAAACTATTTGATTTATCTTCAAGCACAAAACTGGTTAGACCTACATTTTTTAGCGCAAGATAAATTGGCAAAAGAATAACTGATGCATGCTGTGGCAAACTGACCATAGGTTTTAATGGAAGATTTAGATTATCTTTTTCAAACCACGCTGTGAGTTGTTGCTGGAACCACATTGGCCACAATTCACCTTCAGGCTGGTATCTCAATAAATTCTGAAGATAATGACCGTTAACAATATTATTCAACTGATTCTGCGTTAATCCATTTAGAACCGGCTCATCAAAATAATAAGCTTCTAAACTTTGATTTAGCGTTGAAATGTCTTGAGATAACTTTGCATATCTCGCTTTCAGCGTTTTTTTAACAATGGCCTCAGGGATACCTTGACTCACATAAAGTTCAAAAGTTTTAGAGATTGCATTTTTCCAAGCTTTAGCAGGGATTAATTCCCATACTAAATCGAATTCTCGTTCGAAGCGTTGATAAATATCATGTTCAAAATCAAGTAACCATATCGCCAGTGCCAAACATGATGGATTTCTTACCAAATCCTTCCACACTTGAAATGTGACCAACGGTAAATGGTTGTACTTCGAATATAAGTGGTAAAGATACAGCCATCCAGAGTTTTGCAAATCACTCGCCATAAGTTCTAAGTAATCTGCAATACTATTTGGGTTAAATGTTGGATGATAATCACGTACGGCAGTATGTAAGGTATCCGCAGTTTCAAAAGACAATGAATCTTCTTTTATCTGCTGCGATATGAATTTCGGTCTAAATTTAATCGATTTTTCATCTCTAGGAATAATTAAACAAGGACCCACATTGCTCAATCTTGGCAATTTATACTTACCTGTTTCAACACCTTCAGTTGTAACTGGTTCGAGTGGTAAAACAGCCTGTTCAGGTTGGTTTAAAACCATGATGACTGGATCAACCACTTGTGAACCTGAAAGATTCAAACCATTTAAAAAATAATGACCTTGTTCATCTATTTCAAACTCGGTTTGATAATGTTTAATCTCATAATTTAAAGATTGTTTCCCACCAGTGACTTCGAGAATAATCCGTGCATCTAAGTCTTTTGTTAATGCTAATAATTCTTCTATTTCAGCTCGATAATGAATAAGTGATTCTTGATGTGGTTTTCCACTCACCAAAAATTGCCATTTGTAGTAAGGCGCATCTACATCTCGAATATGAATGCTCTTCAGTCTGATTGTCATCCGAAAATTGGTTGGCTTATTCTCTGGCGCATATAAACATAATCTTGAACCAAGTAAATCATCTACAGTTAATACTTTTTGTTTAATCGGCTGATGATTTCCGTTGTAGAGCGTTGCACCATGTGATGGAAATGGTAGTAATAAATCTACTTGATCTCCCAAATTCAGCATCAAATTCAGTTTGATATTTTCAGGTGGATGCTCATTGCATTTTAGATGATATTCATAACCATATTGCCCATATATATCATCATTCAGTTTACGCGACTTAAAACTCACTGCTTGATGATCAGTAGTGATTCCTAAGCAAATGATATTACTTTTTGTTAGAAGACGAATATTTGCTTCATTAGGCGTATCACCCGCCAGTAATTCAATTTGCAGGTCTTCAGGAAAAATTACAACCTTGCGACGTAACACCACATTTTGAGATGAATTTTTAATGGTTAAAGTCTTTACGCCATATGCTGCAGAACCCACATGATGAGCTAAAAGCTTTTGTTCTGCATAAATAGCTAAACTATCATTTTTTGACTGCAAACCCGTTTCTATATAACGTGCCTTAGGTCTTCCTAAAAAAGCCAATGCAGGTACTGTAGGCCAAGAAAACTTCTTACCAACAAGATCTACAAGTTCTGATTTGTCAAAATATTTAGAGCATTGAATCTGATATTGTTCTTGATTATCACCAATAACTTCAATATCACCTTTTACCTTGTAAACATGCTGGCCAAAAGCATTCGACAAGTGCCCAGTGACACACTCCTGAGAAGTAAATCGATATGATGGCGGTAATAGTAAAATAATTTCTGATTCTGCTGTCTTAAATGAAGCCTGCCCAATAAATGGACAAAGCTCACCCTCATCCTGCGCAAATGCAACAGGAACACTACCGATTTCTAAACAAGTTTGAGGTAATTCTTTTTGATAAAGAATCTGATCTTTATTTTGTAGTGCCAGAATCAATCCATGTTGATAATGCTTTCTAGTAATAATGCGCGTTTGTGCACCTATACGTATATTCACTGGCTTCTTAGCCTCAGGCCTTGCCATAAACGTTGCTGTGCCAAGTTTTGCTAAGGGTTCATGTGCTTCATACAATACAATTTCTACTCGAGGAGGAATCCCTTTAACGTCCTCCAAAGTAATTTCTAAGGAATTTGGTAGGAAAACTTCAGTTAAGATTTGATTAGAATTGCGGTTAAAAAAACTCGCACAGGATAAAGCATCCTGTTTTGTCTTCATTTGCTTCAATTCAGTACTAGAAGTAACGAGTAACTGATTTAAAAACTGCTCCGCCACACTACTTTCTAATGGTAGAGGAAATGCTTCCCTCCACTTCGGGAAATTGTTAGATAAATAAGCTGCTGGATTATCTGTATTGTCTAATTGATGCGTTTCAACCAAATGAACAAGATGTTCTGCCATATCTGAAATAAGCACTCGCGTTTCATGCTCCTTGAATGCCTGTGGCAGATAACGAGTATAAGCTTGAATCAGTTGGTCATTTATTTCAGGGTTATAATGTCTATAGTGACTAAACTGCGCCACAATACGTTTAAATACAGTCTGATAATGATTGCCTTTTTCCATTAAAAGATTTGAAGGGAATCCCCCTTCTTTAAATACAGAACCTAAATAATTGGTATGATTTGAGCCTTCAAATTTAAGGATCGGACGCTTCCAAAAACCCTCTAAGCCTTGCTGAACCACATAGCGAATATCATCCAAAGGTTGAAAGCCCAGTTCATCATATACAGGCCCCCAACTCCAACCACTCTTATATTCTCGACGAAACCATTCCGAAACAAATAGTGTAAAAACTGCACACCATTCACGACCAGGTTTATGGCTTTTTTGATCTTGTTGGCTATATCTCAGCGTACGCTTTAGGTCTTGATATTCTTCTAGGGTAATATGATAGCTATACAGGGGATGACTTGTTGGCTCAGTAAGTTTACGCGACTCAAAAATTCGCTTAAGAATATGTCTAGCACTCAATTGCTCCTCTAATATATCAGATGCTAACAACTCCATAATGCCCCCATTATTATTCCCTGCTTCAAATTAAATAATATAATCGATTCAATGACCTATACAAACCTAAAGGCGTCATAAAGTGTCGCTTAGATAGGTTAATTTTCATTATTTAACTCATATTTTAAGAATTACCTCATAACACCCTGTTGCAGGCTATATTTCCATGACATTCTAAATGCAGTATCTTTTGAATAATGCTTATACATAT
>ERZ650302.2088-NODE-2088-length-10878-cov-8.337522_pt1 | contig 10878 bp, 11 predicted proteins | sample MGYA00376238_ERZ650302 | MGnify/ENA primary metagenome ERZ650302 (study PRJEB26733, sample SAMN07839298) | wastewater metagenome | biome: urban; feature: wastewater treatment plant; material: waste water | place: USA: North Carolina | collected 2016-04-28 ... | reverse complement strand
CGGTTGCAAGAAAAGATACCACTTCGATGATTACTATTATTACGTATTTAAATGGCGAATACCTTACATCGTATTGGGCAGATGGTTTGATTGTTTCAACTCCAACTGGTTCAACTGGATATTCACTAAGTTGCGGAGGACCTGTTCTTACCCCAAATGTAGAAAGCTTAGTTATAACTCCAATGGCACCTCACAATTTAAATGCCAGACCATTAGTAATAACTGACGATATGGAAATTGAGCTTCGAATTTCGGGCCGAGAAGAACAGTTTTTAATTTCGTTAGATTCGAGAATTTCTGCTGTTTCAAAAGATACTATTGTTCGAATAAAAAAATCTCCTTTTACTATTTCAATCATTGAATTTAAAGAAGAATCATTCCTAAATACGATTCGAAAAAAATTACTTTGGGGAGAAGACAAAAGAAATTAACACTCAATTTATATCATTTTTCATTTTTTAACGTTTTTAGCGTATTAATTAGCAACAAAAAAATCCCATAAAATAGGGATAAGAAGTCAATATTGTTATATTTGCAAACTATTTTAAAAAATGAAGTACTTTTTAATCTATATATCGCTGATTTTCTGCGGGTTTAGCACACATGCTCAAATAAACGAATTAGGTGTATTTGTTGGTGGTGTTAATTATATTGGTGATGTTGGTCCAACGACCTATATCGCGCCAAATGAACCTGCAATTGGAATTTTATATAAATGGAACAGAAGTCCTCGCCATGCTTATCGTTTTTCATATACCCAAGGTAGTTTGAAATCGAAAGATATAGACAGCGATGTTCCAAGTAGAAACCTAAGAGGAAATTCATTTGAAAATAGCGTAAAAGAATTTTCTGCTGGATTGGAATTTAATTTTATGGATTTTGATTTACATGATTCTAAAACAAAGATTTCTCCTTATGTTTACAGTGGTGTAAGTTATTTTATTTATGATGAGATTTACATATTAGACAATACAAGCCATCTCGATTATCAAAGTAGTGCTTTTGCTATACCAATGGTAGTAGGATTAAAAGGTCGATTTTTTCAGAATTTTGTAATTGGTGCCGAAATAGGATTTCGATATACATTTACTGACAATTTAGACGGAAGTAATCCCAAAAATGACAATTTTGAAACGTTGCGTTTTGGGAATTTAAATAGTAATGATTGGTATGTATTTACCGGTTTAACATTAACATACACATTTGGCAAAAACCCTTGTTTTTGCGCAGAATAAAAAAATGGAGCTAGTTCAACAAATAAATACAGCAACTCTACCACAACATTTAGCCATAATTATGGATGGAAACGGAAGATGGGCTAAACAAAAGGGATTAATTCGAGCATTGGGCCATGAAAGTGGAACAAAGTCGGTTAAATCTACCGTTGAAACCTGCGCTAAACTTGGAATAAAAAACCTGACGCTTTACGCTTTTTCAACTGAAAATTGGAATCGTCCAAAATTAGAAGTAGAGACCTTAATGAAGCTGTTAATCTCTTCTTTAAAGAAAGAAATCAAAACATTACAAGCGAACAATATCAAATTAAATGCTATAGGAAATTTAACAAATTTACCCATAAGCGTTCAAAAAGAATTACAAGAAGTAATAGACAAAACTTCTGAAAACACTAGGATGACATTAACTTTAGCACTTAGCTATGGCGCTAGAGAAGAACTCATACAAGCTGTTAAAAAAATTTCAAACAAAGTTAAAAATAATATAATTTCTGAAGAGGCTATTGACGAATCAATTATTAATCAGCATCTTTACACACACAATTTACCGGATGTCGATTTAGTAATCAGAACAAGTGGCGAACATCGTATAAGTAATTTCCTGTTATGGCAAATAGCCTATGCAGAATTTTATTTCACAGAAGTCCTTTGGCCTGATTTTTCAGAAAATCATTTATATGAAGCAATTATTAGTTATCAAAAAAGAGAACGCCGTTTTGGAAAAACTAGCGAACAAATTATACCCGAAAAAAATGTTTAAAAAAGGATTACAACTACTTTCAATTTTTATATTACTAAACAGCTCTTCCATATTTTCTCAAGAAACTAAACTTGAAAACGGAAAAGAATACATATTAGCTAAAGTCTCAGTTACAGGAAAAATTTCCTATAACGAGCAAACTGTTACAACCTTCACTGGATTGGAAAAAGGACAATCTATCGTTGTTCCGGGAGAAGATATAAGTATAGCTATTAAAAAACTTTGGAAATTAGGATTATTTTCTGATGTAAATTTTTATGTTAATGAAATTAAAGGAGATAGTATTTACCTTGAATTGAACATCAATGAATTGCCTAAAATTTCTGACGTTAAGATCAAAGGTGTAAAAAAAGGAAAGTCAGAAGAAATAATTAAAGAAACTGAATTAAAGAAAGGTAAAATAGTAAATGAAAACTTACTAACTACTACTAAAAATTATATTGAAAACAAGTATAAAAAAGAAGGTTTTTACAACACTAAAGTAGCCATAAATACGATACCAGACAGTACAAATAGTAATGTTAACATGGTAATTAATATAGATAAAGGAACAAAAGTTAAGGTAAAAAGCATCGATTTTGAAGGAAATTCAGAATTAACAGATGCCAAATTAAAAAAAGCATTTAAAAATACGAAACAAAAAAATGTCTTACGAATATTTAAATCATCAAAATTCATTAAAGAAAAATACAAAGAAGATTTAGATAACGTTGTTACAAAATACAAAGAAAAAGGACACAGAGATGCTCGTATTATTTATGACTCGGTATCATATAACAAAAAAAACAACACTATTGCTATCAAAGTAAAAGTAGAAGAAGGAAGAAAATACTATTTTGGTGACATTAGATACCTTGGAAATACGGTATATACTGACCGACAATTAAACAACATTTTAGGAATAAAAAAAGGGGATGTTTATAATGGAACCTTACTTCAAAAGAGAATTGCAGACCAGTCAAAACCTGATGGATTAGACATAACTAATGAATATCAAAATAACGGTTATTTATTTTCAAGTGTTAATCCAGTTGAAGTGAGAACTGTTAACGATACTATTGATTTTGAAATTAGAATTACCGAAGGACCAATAGCTTATTTTAACAAAATTACAGTTGTAGGGAATGACAAAACGAATGACCATGTAATCTACAGAGAATTAAGAACAAAGCCTGGTCAAAAATACAGCAAAGAAGATTTAATTCGATCTATTCGTGAAATTGGTCAATTAGGTTTCTTTGATCCAGAAGCAATTAAACCCGATTTTAAAAACGTTGATCCACAAGCTGGAACTGTAGATATCGAATACAAAGTAGTAGAAAAAGGATCTAGTCAAGTAGAACTTCAAGGAGGTTATGGCGGTGGAGGTTTCATAGGAACTCTTGGATTATCATTTAATAACTTTTCAGCCAGAAATATCTTTAAAAAAGAAGCTTACAAACCTTTACCAATGGGGGATGGACAAAAAATGGCTTTAAGATTACAGGGAAGTTCTTATTTCCAAACGTATAGTTTATCATTTTCAGAACCATGGCTTGGCGGGAAAAAACCTATAAACTTCTCAACATCTATATCTCATAGTAAACAATTCTTGTATAACTACAGAACTAGAGATGTAACAAGAAGTCAAAGTTTCAACATAACATCGTTATCAGTTGGTATAGCAAAAAGATTAACAGTTCCAGACGATTACTTTGTATTGTCTCAGGCAGTTTCTTTCCAATACTATGATTTAAATAATTACAATACTGGATTATTTACTTTTGGAAATGGTTCATCAAGAAATTTAGCTTATACGATTGCTTTATCAAGAAACAGTAAAGGAATTAATCCAATATTCCCTACAACGGGTTCAGAGTTCACTATATCAGGAAAATTTACTTTACCGTATTCACTATTTAATGGTATTGACTACAATGAATTAAAAAATTCAAAAGCATACAAGTTACAATATGACCCTAATGCAGGAATAGCAGTTCAAGGAAATGATCAAGAGCAATATCCTGTAGCTGGTGATTATATTCAAGAAACATTTGAAGGTTCTGGAATTTATCAAACTGTTGGAGAAAACTGGGAACAAGCTTCACTAGATAAAGCAAAATATGACCAAAAACGTTTCAATTGGTTAGAATACTATAAAATTAAGTTTAAAGCAGATTGGTACACAAGAATATATGAAAAACTTGTACTTAGAACGCTAGGAGAATTTGGATTTATGGGAGCTTATAACTCTGATAGAGGTTTAGTACCTTTTGAACGTTATTATTTAGGAGGTGATGGATTGGCAAATTATTCACTTGATGGTAGAGAAACCATTCAATTAAGAGGGTATCCAAATAACTCTTTATCGTCTCAAGATGGAGGAACAGTTTATAACAAATTCTCATTAGAGTTACGTTACCCAATTACTTTGAATCAATCAGCATCAATTTATGCCCTTTCATTTTTAGAAGCCGGTTCTGCATTTAATGATTTCAAGCTTTACAATCCATTTAATTTACAACGCTCTGCAGGAGTAGGTTTACGTATATTTATGCCAGCATTTGGTTTATTAGGAATCGACTTTGCACATGGATTTGATCCAATCCCTGGGGAAACAGTTAAAAGTGGTTGGCAAACACACTTTATTATTGGGCAACAATTTTAGGGTTTGTTAGTACTTTTTGTTAAATTCGTAAAAATATTTCACATTTTATTACGTTTAACATTCATTAAGTAAGACAGCTACGAAACAAAATTAAGTTAAAATGAAAAAATTATTATTTATACTTGTTGTACTAATCACTTTTTCTTCTAAAGCACAAACCGCTAGAGGAGTTAAAATTGGCTACATAGATATGGAATATATCTTAGAAAAAGTGCCTGATTATGCCGATGCTATTAATCAATTAGAGCAAAAAGCACAAAAATGGAAACAAGAAATTGAAGTTAAAAAAACCGAAATCAATAAGTTAAAAGAAAATTTAAAAACAGAAAGAGTACTTTTAACTAAAGAATTAATTGAGGAAAGAGAAGAAGAAATTGCTTATTTAGAAAAAGAACTTTTAGAATATCAAGAAAAACGTTTTGGACCAAAAGGTGATTTAATTATTCAGAAATCTGTTTTAGTTAAACCAATTCAAGATCAAATTTTCACTATAGTTCAAGATGTTGCTGAACAACGAAAATATGATTTTGTTTTTGACAAATCGTCTGATTTAACAATGTTATTTGCCGCTCAGAAATACGACATTAGTGATTATGTTGTAAAAAAGTTAACTGCTTCTCAAAAAAGAGAAGAAATGTCTAAAAAACAACTAAAAGCCTTAGAAGCAAAAGAGGCATTAGATGAAGCTGTTGAAGAAAATCCTGCATTTACAGAAAGAAAAAGGATTTTAGATGAAAAAAAGGCTGCTAGAGAAAAATTAATAGAAGAGCGCAAATTAGCTAACGAACAAAAGAAAGCTGATGCCGCCGAAAAAAGAAAAAAATTACTTGAGGAGCGCGATGCTAAAAAAAATGGCACAGTAATTGAAAATAAAACTTCAGAGGGTGATAAAGAAGAAAAAGTTGATGATAAAATAGACAAAAACTCAAACGAAGATAAAGACATCGTAAAAGAAGAAACAAAAAAGCTCGATCCTAAAGAGGCTAGACAAAAACTTATCGACGAAAGAAATAAAAAACTTGAAGAGAGAAAAAAAGCTTTAGAAGAAAAAAAGAAAAAAATAGCTGAGGAGAAAGAAGCTGCTAAAAAAGCAAAAGAACCAAAAACAGAAACAGAGAACAAAAATTAAATAACTTAAATTTTAAAATTAAAAATGAAACAATTAAAAACTTTAGCAATTGCAATCGTACTTTTTATTGGAACACAAGTTTCAGCTCAAACAAAAGTTGCTCATATAGATGTACAAGCATTAATGACTTCTATGCCTGAAATGAAAACAGCACAAGATCAAATGAAGAAAATTCAGGATACTTATGACAAAGATTACAAAAACATGGTAGCTGAATACCAAACAAAATTACAAAAATATGAGCAAGAAGCTCCAACTGCAGGTGATGCTTTAAACGAAACTCGTTCTAAAGAAATGCAAGACATGGGTTCTCGTATTCAACAATTTCAACAAAATGCTCAAAAAGAATTAGGTCAAAAAGAAATGGACTTGATTAAGCCAATCATGGAAAAAGCACAAGCTGCCATTAAAAAAGTAGCAAAAGAAAAAGGTTTTAACTATGTATTAGACTCTACTACAGGAAGCGGCGTTTTAGTTGCTGAAGGTACAGATTTATTAGCTGATGTTAAAAAATCATTAGGTTTCTAATTAATTCAAACCAAAATTTTAAAAACTGCTTAATCTTAGTTTAGATTAAGCAGTTTTTTTTATTTTTGTTGTTATGATAAACGAAAATCCAATAGGCTTGTTTGATTCAGGTATTGGCGGTACTTCAATATGGAAGGAAGTTCATGCCTTAATGCCTTATGAAAACACCATTTACCTTGCCGACAGTAAGAATGCGCCCTATGGACTAAAATCTAAAGACGAAATTATTGCACTTAGCTGCAAGAATACCGAGTTTCTATTAGAAAACAACTGTAAAATTATTGTTGTAGCCTGTAATACCGCCACCACAAATGCAATTAAAGAACTTAGAGCTAAATACAACGTTCCCTTCATCGGAATTGAGCCTGCTATAAAACCAGCTGCACTTCAATCAAAAACACAAACGATTGGTATACTAGCGACGAAAGGAACGCTTAACAGTGAATTATTTCATAAAAATGTAGCAAACCATCCCGATGTTAAAATAATCGAACAAATAGGACACGGATTGGTACAATTGATAGAAAATGGCGATATGGATTCCGCAGAAATGGAAGAATTATTAAAGAGCTATTTAAATCCGATGGTAGAAAAAAATATTGATTATTTGGTACTAGGTTGTAGTCACTATCCTTATTTAATTCCACAGATTAAAAAAATCATCCCATCGCAAATTAAAATAATTGATTCTGGTGAAGCAGTAGCCAAACAGACACAGAAAATATTGGAACAGAATAATTTATTAAATCTTTCAAAAAGAAAAAGCTCGCAAATATTCTACACAAATAGCGAGCCTGAAGTTTTAAAAAATATACTAGGAAATTGTGAAAATGTAATTTATAAGAATTTTTAATCTATTCTTTAAACCAACCCGAATACATCACATAATTATTTGAAATACGTTCAATTTCACCTGCAAAATCACTTTGATCAATATCTTTTACTTTTTTTGCAGGAACACCCGCATAAATACAACCCGATTCAACAACCGTATTTTGCGTAATAACAGAACCAGCGGCTACAATTGAATTACTCTCAATTACACAGTTATCCATTACAATAGCGCCCATCCCAATTAGAACATTGTCTTTTATTGTACAACCATGCACGATAGCATTATGTCCAATAGAAACATTATTTCCAATAACCGTTGGATGTTTTTGATATGTACAATGAACTACTGCTCCATCTTGAATATTTACCTTATTCCCAATAGTTATCGAATTAACATCACCTCTTATTACCGCATTAAACCAAACACTACAATTGGAACCAAATGAAACTTCACCAACAATAGTTGCATTTTCAGCTACATAGCAATCATCTGGGATTTGTGGAAATTTCCCATTAACTTCTTTGATCAACATAATTAATTATTTTAAAAAAAATGTCCCGATAAATCGGGACAAATATACTTGAAATTTATTTTATTAATTAACAGCAGGACAATTACAATCCCATTGCTTGTCTTTACAGAAAACATTCATACCTAAAGTAATTTGATGGAATCCTCCATTATCAAACTTGATATCACCCATAACATGACTGTAAGTATATGAAAACATAAAGTTTTTATAATTAACACCTAAAATTGGTGAAACCCATTGTAAATTTTGCTTACCGCCTTCATACTGAGCGCTATCAAAACTTCTTCTGTAAGAAACTGCAGCCCATAATTTACCAAAGTCAACTGCTTTATAAACTTTAAGGTTTAAATCAATTGAAGATTCTTTAGTCTCAGAAATACGTTGATACATAAAAGAAGGTTCGAAAAGTAATCTATCCTCATTACCAAAAACAGCTCCTACACTCCACAATAATTTACTTAAGTTGTCTGATTCAAATCCTTTAGAATATAATTCTCTTCTTTGATTTGCTAAAAAGTTTTTCATTGTAACATGAGTAAAAAAGTCCATGTAGTGATATGAAACCCCTAAATCAACATTAAAATATGCATCTTTTTGAATAACTCCATTAACAATAACTGGATCATTCCCTGTAAAAGTTGAACCATCTAATGTACTTTGAACAAAAGCAGTGCTTAATCCAAAAGATAATTGATTTAAATCAACAGTACCTCTAGAAAATCTCAAATGGTGAGCATACGTTAATTTAGCACCTTTTTGTGAATGATAGCCATTTTTATCATTAAATAAAATTACCCCCACACCAGAAATACCATCCTGATCAATTGCTGTATTAAAACTAACAGTTTGTAATGATGGAGCTTCATCTTGTCCAAACCATTGTTGACGACCAGTTAATCTAATTTTACCACAATTGGCAGCACCTGCCATTGATGGGTGAATTAAATAATAATTATCCGATAAATAATCAGAATAAACAGCTATTCCCTCTTGTGCGAAAGAAAATTGTGCCAATAAAAATGCTAAAATAAAATAACTCTTTTTAAAATTCATTGTAGTTATTGTTTAATGAAAACATACCTCTTACTATCCTAATCAAACTCTATGCTTAAAATTAGAATATTATTAATAAAAAACAATAAGTAAATATGGTTTTTTACTACGAACTTGCCAAAGATATAAATTTTTGTGTTTCTTTTACAATACACTTAAAATATTATTAGATTTAATATGTGATTTTTTATGTTATATAACACTTTTACATTGTATTTATCAAAATCTAATAAAAAGTTAAATAAAAAAAGTGCTCTACTAAAACAAACCACATATCTTATGAACTTTGTATCTTTGCAAAAAAACAAATATCATGCAAGTAATCGCAAATAAAATAACACAAAATCCTGCCATTGTAAAATTTGAATTGGACGAAATTATTGTAAGAACTGAGAATTTTGAATTTAAAAATATTGACGAAACGCAAAATTCTCCTTTAGCAAAACAATTATTCTTTCTTCCTTTTGTTAAAACAGTCTATGTTTCAGGAAATTTCATTGCTATTGAAAAATTTTCAATCGTAGAATGGGAAGATGTTCAAGAAGATGTAGCCAATCAAATCAATGAGTTCATTTCTAATGGTGGAGAAATCATCAAGATAGATGAAACCAAAACAAAAAAACAACCGATAACCGTTTATGCAGAAACCACCCCTAACCCATCGGTTTTAAAATTTGTTTGCAATAAACTACTAACTAAAACTGCTCTGGAATGTAAAAACATTGATGAAACATCTGCTTCTCCTTTAGCAAAAGAATTATTTAAATTTCCTTTCGTAAAAGAAGTATTCATCGACGAAAATTATATTTCGGTTACCAAATTTGCTATAACAGAATGGGATGAAATTACTCTTGAATTAAGAACTTTTATTAAAGAGTACATTGAAAACGGAAACATTGTAATTGATGAAACTGCAATTGTGAAAACAGAAATTCATCAAAAACAACAAGAAGCTTATTTTGACACTCTTGATGTTACTTCTCAGCAAATCATAAACATTATTGAAGAATATGTAAAACCAGCTGTTCAAAGTGACGGTGGAAATATTATGTTTGAATCTTTTGACCCAACAGAAAAAAGAGTAAAAGTAGTTTTACAAGGCGCTTGTAGTGGATGTCCTTCATCAACTTTTACATTAAAAAATGGAATTGAAAACATGTTGAAAGACATGTTAAAAGACGAAGGCATAAAAGTAGAAGCCATTAACGGATAATTCTAAACCATATAAAAATAAAAAAGAGCCTTATGCACTGCCCCCAAAAAGTTAGACACTATTTGGGGGTATTTTTATGGAAAGAAAAGTCAAGTATGATTATGCATTTAAGCTTGAATGTGTACAATTAGTTTTAGAATCTCATTATTCTTGTGAATCAGTTTCTAAAGAAAAAGGACCTAATGAATCCAACATTCGTAAATGGGTTGGGTTTTACAATCAATATGGCAAGACAGGTCTTTTGCCTAGAAAAAATCAAAATTATTCAACAGATTTTAAGTTAAAGGTTCTTCAATCTATTGATGATGATTATCTATCTCTAAGTGAGGCCTGTTTGAAATTTAACGTCACTTCAGAATCAGTTATTATAAAATGGCAAAAAGATTTTATTACTTTTGGTATTGCAGGATTACAACCAAAACCTAAAGGAAGACCAAAATCGATGAGTGATTATAAGCGTAAAAAGCGTAAAACAGACAAACCGCTAACAAGAGAAGAAGAACTTCTTTTGGAGAACGAAAGGCTTCGTTGTGAAAATGCTTTGCTAAAAAAGTTACAAGCCTTAATTCAAGCCGAAGAAGCAGCCAAAAAGCGCAAGCAATAACAGAATTAAGGCAAGAGTTTGATTTACATTTACTTTTAAATCAAACAAAAATGGCTCGTAGTAGTTTTTATTATCAAGTAAAACAAAACAAATTACCTGATAAATATAAAGTCATTAAGAAACTCATTCAATCCATTTATCACAAGCATAAAGGTCGCTATGGGTACCGACGAATAACAGATGAACTTAAAAATAAAGGTATAATTATTAATCATAAAACAGTTTTGCGATTGATGAAGTTGTTAGGATTAAAAAGCATAATAAGATTAAAAAAATACAAGTCTTACAAAGGAGAACAAGGAAAAATAGCACCTAACATATTGGAACGTAATTTTAAAGCCA
>ERZ650302.2084-NODE-2084-length-10887-cov-30.138479_pt1 | contig 10887 bp, 8 predicted proteins | sample MGYA00376238_ERZ650302 | MGnify/ENA primary metagenome ERZ650302 (study PRJEB26733, sample SAMN07839298) | wastewater metagenome | biome: urban; feature: wastewater treatment plant; material: waste water | place: USA: North Carolina | collected 2016-04-28 ... | reverse complement strand
CTTTTTTCTCTTTCATTTCTACTTCAGAAGCAGCACCTACATAAAGAACAGCAACTCCACCAGCTAATTTAGCCAATCTTTCTTGCAATTTTTCTTTATCATAATCAGAAGTAGTAGATTCCATTTGAGCTTTTATTTGGTTTACTCTACCTTTGATTTCTTCTTCGTTACCAGCTCCGTTTACGATGGTTGTATTGTCTTTGTCGATAGAAACTTTTTCTGCTCTACCCAACATTTCAATCGTAACATTGTCCATATTGAAGCCTCTTTCTTCAGAAACAACTTGTCCGCCAGTTAAGATAGCGATGTCTTCTAACATTGCTTTTCTTCTGTCTCCGAAACCTGGAGCTTTTACTGCAGCAATTTTAAGAGAACCTCTTAATTTGTTTACTACTAAAGTTGCTAAAGCTTCACCTTCTACTTCTTCAGAAATAATTAAAAGAGATTTTCCTTGTTGAGCAACTGGTTCTAGAACTGGCAATAATTCTTTCATTGAAGAGATTTTTTTCTCAACCAAAAGAATATAAGGATTGTCTAATTCAGCTACCATTTTCTCAGCATTAGTTACGAAATATGGAGATTGGTAACCTCTATCGAATTGCATACCTTCTACTACATCTACCGTAGTATCAATACCTTTTGCTTCTTCTACAGTAATTACACCTTCTTTTCCTACTTTAGAGAACGCTTCAGCGATTAAAGAACCGATGGTTTCGTCATTATTTGCAGAAACAGAAGCTACTTGTTTTACTTTTTCGGCAGAATCACCTACAGATTGAGATTGAGATTTCAGATTTTCAACCACAGCAGTTACTGCTTTGTCGATTCCTCTTTTTAAATCCATAGGATTTGCACCAGCTGCAACATTTTTAAGCCCTTCTCTTACAATTGCTTGAGCCAAAACTGTAGCAGTAGTAGTTCCGTCACCAGCAATATCATTGGTTTTAGAAGCTACTTCTTTCACCATTTGAGCGCCCATATTTTCTACTTTGTCTTCTAGCTCAATTTCTTTAGCTACAGAAACTCCGTCTTTAGTTACGTGAGGAGCACCGAAAGCTTTTTCGATCACTACGTTTCTACCTTTAGGACCTAAAGTTACTTTTACTGCATTTGCTAATGCATCAACACCTCTTTTTAGAGCGTCTCTTGATTCAATATCGAATTTTATTTCTTTTGCCATATTATTTTGCTTTTGGCGAATGGCTTTTAGCTTTTAGCTTTAGCGATTCGCAAGTTTAAGATTTAATTTGATTTAATTTCCATTCAGCTTGTTCCACAGAGCTACAAGCTTTTTCTTTAATGTTGTTAGTTGTAAAATAAGATTTTGAAAATCATCTTCGTTAATGTATTCTAAATCTTTAGATAAAATTAATTGATTTTCGGCTTCATTTGATGAGCCTAATGCAATATTGACAAAATTAGCAAATTCTTTATCAGAATTTCTACCACTTCCTTCAGAAATATTATATCCAATAGAAGCAAAACTTCTTCTAATTTGAGAAGTAAGTCCAAAGATTTCTTCTTTAGGAAAATTTCTAGAAATTTTATAAACATTAAGAGTCAATTGATGGCTTAATTGCCAAACTTCATATTTTCTAAAATCTCTCATATTGCATTTTGATTATAGCTTCTTGCTAGTTGCCAATTGCTAGTAGCCAGAAGCCAATTGCTATTAGCCTATAATTCCTAATAAATCAGATTCTCTTACAATTAAATAATCTTTACCGTCTAGTTTTAATTCAGAACCGGCATATTTACCGTAAAGAACTCTATCGCCAACTTTTACTGTCATTGGTTCGTCTGGTTTTCCGTTGCCTACAGCAACTACAGTTCCTTCTTGTGGTTTTTCTTTTGCGGTATCAGGGATGATGATTCCTGAAGCTGTTTTAGTTTCTGCTTGTACAGGTTCTACTAAAACTCTGTCTGCTAATGGTTTAAAATTTACTGACATATGTATAATTATTTTTTAAAGTTATTCTGTTTCTATTTTCTCTAATTTTGTGCCAATTCTAAATTGAGATTTGAGATTTGAGATTTGAGATAATTTTGGCAGAGTTATGACAAATGATGTGAAATTTTGGCAGAAAAAAGCCACTCAAAAAATTTTTGAGTGGCGTATTATTTAATCAATTATTTTGATGTTAATTTTTCTTTCCTGCGGCTTGCATTGGGTTTACCATTCCTGCGGCTGCACCTCTTGCACGTTGCTGCTGTCTATCTTTAAATACTTGGAATTTGGTTGGTTCTGAGAAAGTTCCCCAGAAATTGTTAGAAGTATCAATGTCAGCAGTTTCTTTCATTGGGTCTAATTGAATAGACTTTAATTTTTTGTCGAAGAAATAAGTTTTAGAAACAGATTTTTCATTTTTTCTCCAAATTTGAGCAGAGATTTTATCGCTTAATTTAGAACCGTCTTCGAAAGTGAATTCTAAAATAAGTGGCATTACTAAACCTCCTTTATTAGAGAAATCTATTTGATAACCTATTAAATTTTTGAATTTTTCTCTTTCTTTTTCGTTCAAGTTTTCTGCTGCTTCACCTTTGATGGTGTATTCTTTCGTAGTATCTACATTTTCTAAACCTCTATCGTATCTCCAGTAGAAATCTTGGGTAGAAGTATCTTTGTCTGTATAGAAAGTAATTTTTTTATCTTCTCTGTTTCTAATTTTAGAAATGTCTTCAAAATCATTAAGAGCAGGTTTTTCTACTTTGTATTTGAATTCTCTTGCGTTTGCTTTACCATCAAAATCTGGAGTGGCAACAGTTACTTTATCAATCGCAATATCTACAGGATCTGTACTATAGAACCAACCTCTCCAGAACCAATCTAAATCTTCGCCACTTGCATCTTCCATTGTTCTGAATAAATCTGCTGGTTCAGGATGTTTAAATGCCCATCTTTTAGCATAAGTTTTAAAAGCTTTATCGAAAAGCTCTCTTCCCATAATGGTTTCTCTCAAAATATTAAGACCTGTTGCTGGTTTAGAGTATGCGTTTGGTCCAAATTGAATAATATTTTCAGAATTAGACATAATTGGTTCCAATTGGTCTTTTGGAAGTTTCATGTAATCTACAATAGTGTGAGCAGGTCCTCTTTTTGAAGGAAATTTATTGTCCCAAAGTTCTTCTGTAAGATATTCTACAAAAGTATTAAGACCTTCATCCATCCAAGACCATTGTCTTTCGTCTGAATTAATAATCATTGGGAAGAAATTATGCCCAACTTCGTGAATGATTACCCCAAGCATTCCGTTTTTAATTCCTTCGGAATAAGTACCATCTTTTTCTGTTCTACCATAATTGAAACAAATCATAGGATATTCCATACCGTTTGAAGCTTCTATAGATTGTGCTACAGGATAAGGATATGGAATGGTGAAATCTGAATATGTTTTGATGGTATGAGCTACGGCTTTTGTAGAATATTTTCTGTATAATCCGTAAGCTTCTTTAGGATAAAGGCTCATACACATTACTTTGTTATTGTTTTCAGCAATTACCTGAGGCATAGCATCCCAAATAAATTTTCTAGAGGAAGTCCAGGCGAAATCTCTTACATTTTCTGCTTCGAAGACCCAAGTTTTTCTATTTTTAGATTTAGATTTTTCTGCTTTTTTAGCTTCATCTAATGTTACTATTTCTATTGGCTCGGTAGCATTTTGAGCTTTTTGCCATCTTGCTAATTGTTCTGGTGTAAGCACTTCTGAGAAGTTTTTACCAACACCTGTAGAAGCAATGGTATGGTCTGCAGGAACATTCATTTTTACTTTGAAATTACCAAAAGTAAGCGCGAATTCTCCTCTACCTGTAAATTGATGGTTTTGCCATCCTTGGAAATCTGAGTACACACAAAGTCTAGGATACCACTGTGTCATGGTAAAAAGATAGTTTCCATCTTCTGGGAAGAATTCATAACCACCTCTTCCGCCCATTTTCATACGGTCAGAAATATTGTAATTCCAATCTATTTTAAATTTGAAAGTTTCCCCTTTTTTGAGTTTTTTAGGTAAATCTATTCTCATCATCGTTTTATTCACCACATAAGAAAGCGGTTTTCCCTCTGCATCAGTTACTTTTTCTAAATTTACCCCAAAACCGTTGTCTTTTGCAGGCAATTCTGTAGCAGTAAGTCTAGTGTTAGATGTTTGTTTTGGTAACATAGAACTGCTATCATAGCCTGCATTTTTTACAGAAGATTGCTGATTTTCATCTAATTGAATCCAAAGGTACTCTAATTCATCAGGTGAATTATTGTAGTAAGTAATGGTTTCAGAACCTTTTAGGTTTAATTTGTCTTCGTCTAAATAAGCAGAAATGTCATAATCTGCACGCTGTTGCCAATATTCGTGGCCAGGTGCACCAGATGCAGTTCTGTAATTATTTGGCGTTGGTAATATGGTGCCCAATTGTTCGAATCTATTCCCGTGATTGCTGCCAGGATTATTCTGAATGTTTTGAGCGGAAATGCTCACCATAGAGCATAAAAACATAAAAATGCTTAGACTCCTTTTCATTATCAAATTAATTTTTTCAGATTTGTCAACAAATATAGAGATTTGTTACATGAAAATATGATTTTTTTAAACAATTGTTCAAAAATAATGGGGTTTAAATGAAAAAGAGAGATTTTAATAAAACTAAAACGGAATTCTTTCAATTGCCATTTTAAGAGAAACAACTAAAATAGGAGCTGAAACCAAGAGAATCCAATGTTTTTTCTGCAATTTTAAAAAAGTGGAGAGCAAATAAAAAATACTTAAAACAATGATTACTACTGCAATTTGACCTATTTCTAAACCTACATTAAACCCAAATAACGGGATAGTAATGCTTTGCTCTTGTGCCAGCATCATTCTTACAGAATTGGCAAATCCCATTCCGTGGATTAATCCAAAAAATAGAGCCAAAAAATAATTGAGTTTTATTAATTTTTCTACATTTTTAGAGAAAATAAGATTGTCTAAAGCTGTGAAAACAATAGTGCAAGGAATCAAAAATTCTATCCAATTGCTAGGAAATCTGATGATATCAAATGCACTTAGTGCAAGTGTTACGGAATGCCCAATCGTAAAAGCGGTAACTAGAATGAGAACTTTTTTTAAATCTTTAAAACTGAAAATAGCAACCAATGCTAAAATGAATAATTGATGGTCTAAAGCATCACTAGAAATGATGTGTTCCCAGCCTAATTGTAAATAAAATAGAAAATCCGTCATTGTTTTTAAAATAAGTTACGAAAATAATGATTAATTTCGGAACGAAAATTGAAATGTTTTAGATATGAAGAAGTTGTTTTTATTATTCGGGATGTTGTTTTCTCTTTTGCTTTCGGCAAGAGGTGTGCATCCGTACCACGTTGGTTCTGTAGAGATTAACTATAATTCGAAAACCAAAGTTTTTGAGATTTCGGCTAGACTTTTCTTAGATGATTTAGAAAATGGACTCAATAAAAAGTATAATCAGACCTTGCATTTTGGGGAGGAAAAAAGTAAAGAAGCCATTAATAAAGCTTTAGAAAATTATTTTTCAGAATATTTTAAACTGAAAAATAATAACAAATTCTTAAAAATTAATTTTTTAGGATACGAAGAAGATAAAGAAGCGGTAAATATCTATCTAGAGTCTGAGGTAACCGAAGCTCCCAAAAAGGTAGAAACGGCAGTGAGTTTACTTTATAATTTGTATGATGACCAAATGAATATTGTACATATTGTGGTAAACGGAAATAGGAAAAGCAGCAAGATGAATTATCCGGAGAGATATCTCTATCAGCTCTTTTAATTTTTAGAAATTCTCATTGAATTTATCACAAAAATCTTTCAATTCTGGGAAAAATTCTTCGTAGCATTTTCTCAAAAAATCTTTGTTATGCTGAAAAAATCCATAAACAGGAATGGTATTGTCTAGATATTTAGCTTTGTTGAGCACATTGGTAATGCTGTATTCCATGCCCCAATCAAAACGGTAATTGTAGAGCCAATTGTCTTTTTCCATTCTCGGAAGAATTTTCCTGAAGGTTTCTGGTAAAATTTCTTCATATTTGTTTAGCACTTCATAAACATGGCTAGAGAAATCTCGCCATTCTTTTTCAGATTTTAAAGATGTGTCGTGCGCCAAAAAATAATCAAAAGTTACATCTACAAAAGCGCCAGAGTACAATCTCACAATCGGTTGAAAAACTTTTTTGGCTTCCAAAACTTTAGGATGTACGTCTGTAAAAGCATCTATGGCACGGTGTAGGGTAATGCCTTGCTGTATTCCTTCAGGATAATCATATCTGTTTTTATTTTTGATAAAATCACCAATAATGTTTCCTACGATTTGTTCGTCTGAATAAGAAAGAAAAGTATGGGCAAGGTAATTCATAACTTTCGGATTAAAGAAAAAAATCTTAAATGTTTGTTTAAAGTTAAGAAATTTTTGTGATTGATAAATCTTTTTTCTAAAAAATCTTTTCGTGGAATTCTTCTATTTTATTTACGCCTTCTATAGCGATTCCGTAATTTTTTTTAGAAATTTTACTTTGTTTAGAGATGAAAATTTTATCATAGCCTAGTTTTTCAGCTTCCGAAATACGCTGTTCTATTTGCGGAACTGGTCTTATTTCTCCACTCAAACCTATTTCTCCTGCAAAACAATATTTCTCCGAAATGGCTAAATCTTCATTACTGCTTAAAATCGCAGCAATTACCGCTAAATCTAATGCGGGATCATCTGTTTTTATTCCACCAGTAATATTCAAGAAAACGTCTTTTGCACCGAGCATAAATCCTGCCCTTTTTTCCAGAACCGCCAAAAGCATATTCAGTCTTTTGGCATCAAAACCAGTAGAACTACGTTGTGGAGTTCCGTAAACTGCACTAGAGACCAATGCCTGAATTTCTAGCAACATAGGTCTGTTTCCTTCTAAAGTAACGGCAACAGCATTGCCAGAAAGTTCCTCGAATTTTTTAGTAATCAGAATTTCCGAAGGATTTTTTATTTCTTTCAAACCTTGGGTTACCATTTCGTAAATGCCAATTTCTTGGGTAGAGCCGAAACGGTTTTTCTGCGCTCTCAACAGTCGGAAAAGGTGATTTCTGTCTCCATCAAAATTTAGTACTACATCTACCATATGTTCTAGAACTTTCGGGCCAGCAATTTGTCCGTCTTTGGTAATATGCCCCACTAAAATAATAGGGATGTTGTTTTCTTTGGCGAATTTTATCAATTCATTAGAACATTCTCTAATCTGAGAAATCGTTCCAGGTGAGCTTTCAATCAACTGAGATTGAAGTGTCTGTATAGAATCTACAATCATAACGTCTGGTTGCAGATTTTTGGCTTCCTTTAATATTTTTTCAACAGATGTTTCGGTGTAAAGAAAACAATTCGGGTTTTGCACATCCGTTAATCTATCTGCGCGCATTTTAATTTGCGAGGCACTTTCTTCGCCAGAAACATAGAGGATTTTTTTCTTCATTTTTAAGGCAAGTTGTAGCAAAAGCGTAGATTTCCCAATTCCGGGTTCACCACCAATCAAAATCACAGAGCCGAGAACAATACCGCCTCCCAAAACACGATTTAGTTCTTCACTTATTGTTTTTAGACGTTGTTCATTACCTGCTTCCACTTCGGTAATGTTGATTATTTTTTGTTTTCCGCTTCCGATTACATCATAGTGCGAAGATTTTTTCTCCACTATTTCTTCTACTAAAGTATTCCATTCTCCACAGTTTTTGCATTGTCCGTGCCATTGAGAATATTGGGAGCCACAGTTTTGGCAGTAATATGCAGTTTTAATTTTTGCCACTTTTCTTAAAAATGATGATTGATAAATGAATTTGCAATTTACAAAAATTTGTGTTCAGTGTTTTATCTGTATTTTGTGTGCAAGAAAAAAACTCCCGAAAAGTTAATTTCGGGAGGAAGGCTTATTTTACTACGAATTTTTTGGATGTTGTTTTGCTATTGCTAGATGTATTAAATATGAATAAGCCTTTGTTTAAATCAGATTTTTCAATACTGAATAAATTGGTGTTTGGTGTAAAGGTGTAAATTAGCTTTCCAGCTGTATCGAAAATTTCTATTTTTTTGAATTTTTCTGATTTGTTTTCTAAGAAAATTTTTCCATCAGATTCGTAGATTGAAATTTCTTCGTTTTTAACAATGTTTGATGTTGCTAAAGTGGCATCTGGCTTGTAAACGATTTCGAAACGATTTTTTACATCGCCCGCATCGGCATAAAACGGGTAGTTTTCTTGTGAAAGATTTATTGTTTTGTTTAAAGTTTTATCTCGAAGATAAACTGCTTGGCTTCCATTGAAAATTCCCTCGACTTGAGAAATGGAGATTTCGTAATTGCCTTTTTCAAAAAATGTAGCACCTAAAGTTACTATATCATTGTTGGTGAAAGAGTTGTTTCTGCCTTGTATTACAAGATTTTTATTGTCAATAACAGAATAAAACATATCGGAAGATTGTGTTATTGGTTCGGCATCGTAACCTCTATCTAAACCATCGGTAGCTCCTTTTACATATCCAATTAATAAGGTGTTGAAATTTTTAGCAGGCGTTGTAAGTTTTAGCCATATTTTATTATTCGTAGAAGCTGTTCTTGCATTGAAAAAAGTTCCTTTGCTAGATGTTCTCATACTATTATTAAATATAATGTTTGCATTGCCTACGTTTGTTTTTTTGATGATAAAACCTTGTCCCACAACTATTTCGTCAGTAGGAGCAATGGTGGAGTTTACAGCTCCAACTCCTCCAGTTAAATTTCTTATAGCATAGTTCGCTCCGTCGTAGCTTGAGCCTTGTATTATTGGTGGATTAGGATTTACATTAGTCCAGAAATAAGCGATAGGATCTATTATTGAAGAATTAGCACTATAAAATTGACTAAAACTAATGTTGGAAGGAAAAGGGTTTCCAATAAGATTAAAACCATTTCCGTTTCTTTGAACAGGAAGTGTAATAATTCCGTTATTAGGAACTCCAGTAAATGTCCAGTCAACGGTTTGCTCAGAGGTGCTGTAGTTATTCGGAGCTCTTATGGCGTATCCTTTTGCTGTTTCAAAGTTATAGGTAGTTTTGTTTTGAAGAGGAAATGCATTGGCTACAGTAAAACCAGGATATGATGAATAATTGAATACTCCATCAAAATAGTCATTACTTTCATTATAAACATAGAATCTGGAATCTAATGTACTAGAGGAAAAGTTTTTTAGATTTTGTCCGCTAACTGAGGAGCTCCAGTAAGTGTAATCTAAGCGTTTCATTTTCGCTTTTCTTTTTACGGTGATGTTGCCAATGTTTTGAGCATCATTATTTATTTGAACAAGATTAGCATCAGATTCTACAATAAGGTTTCCAGAATTTACTTCTAATTCATTATTAATGGTGAAATTTTTGCCTTCGGGTACTGTGACAATAGCGTTGTTGGATATTTCAGCAGAGCATGCGGTGATATTATCCTGTAAAGCATAATTATTGGTAAAAATAGCTTTCTTAGTTGTATCGGGCAAGCCATTACTCCATCCAGAGCCATTGTAAGTTGTAGATAGAGATTTTATAGAAGCTACAGCTGAAAATCCAGAACAACTGCCATTTGACAAAACGGCTCTATAATACATTTCTGTAGTAAGTTTATCTGGTAATAATAATGTATCCTGTGTGTTTGCAATATCGGTTACATTACTAGAAAAATCGCTTGCTGTAGAAGATTGCCATTTTACGATGGTTCCAAAATATCCTGACAATGTAAGAGTGTTTCCAGTATTGTATTTACTGCAAATGTTTAAACTATTAATTGTACCAGGTGAGGTAGGGTGATGAACGGTTACGGTCACAGTTCCTTCAGAAGTATAGGTGTTTTCAGATTTTGTTATTGATATTTTGAGTCTGAAAGTATAATTTCCTGGAATAAGATTGTTCACTGTTAGAGATTGAGTATTTTGGGTTGAAAATCCCGAAAAATTAGTTGGCGCACTATCAAGGTACCAAGTATAAGTTTTTGTTAAAATTATGTTTGAGTTGTCAGGTGCGGTTAATATTACAGAATTATTTTGTGAAGAATTATAACATAAACTGCTCGGTGATGAGGTAGGTGTAGCGTTAATAGTACCTCCAGATTGGTTTACATCGCAGAAGTCGCCTGCAGCAGCATTTCCACTTCCAGCGCAATTACTATAGGTGAGATTTCCAATAATTAAGGAATTTTGATTAGAACAACTTGCGCCTACTAAGCCATATCCGTTAATTCCACTTCCGTTATTACAATTTCCAGAACCAGTATTAATTATGCTTACTTCTGCATTACCTTTTAGTTTGAGATAAACATTATTTTGATTCCAAGCAACTGTACCAGCGTCTATTAATAAATAGCTAGTGTCGTTGAGTTCAAGATTGATGTTTAAGGTAAGTTGACCTTTTACAATTAAATCGCCAATGTTGTAAATAGAGGTAGAAGAAGGAGTGTTGTTTCCGTTTCCATAAGTTCCTACAGTAATAGTATGTCCGTCTTCTATTGAAACGGAATAATTTCCTGATGTTTGTCCAGGGAATTGCGTTGTGGCTGTCCAACCAGATGCAGTGTAAATCTGCCATTTAGTATAGTCTGCCCAATTGCCAGATGCAATGGTTTTGTAATCTCCAATATTCTGAGAATATAGTAGATTCACCAATAGTACGAATACTATGGTGTAGAAATTAGTTTTCATCACTTGTGTATAGTTAGTTTGTGTTAAGACAAAAGTAAATGATTTTTTTTCAATTGAGACTAATGCATTTTACGTATTTTTTGTTGTTTTTTTTCAAAAAGTATTGTCAATAGAAATTATTTTCTTAAAGATAAATTTTAGTTTTTTGGGACTTTATCCAAAATCCCCTAACTTTGCACAAACCTAA
>ERZ650302.2080-NODE-2080-length-10914-cov-5.740492_pt1 | contig 10914 bp, 12 predicted proteins | sample MGYA00376238_ERZ650302 | MGnify/ENA primary metagenome ERZ650302 (study PRJEB26733, sample SAMN07839298) | wastewater metagenome | biome: urban; feature: wastewater treatment plant; material: waste water | place: USA: North Carolina | collected 2016-04-28 ... | reverse complement strand
GTTCAGACGTGTGCTCTTCCGATCTAAGAAAAAGTAGAAACTTCTTCTGGATATTCTGTTGTAGATGATAATCCACAAGGTTTAAATGACGACACACTTCGGATAAAAGAAAAATACTCTATCATCATGGAAGTGATGCCAAAAGAAATTAGAGATTACAAACTGTATTCTTATTTAGATGAATGGATTGGTACACCTTATAAAAAACAGATGTTAGAAAAACAAGTGGGTGTAGAAGCATCTTATTTTGTTCAGGCGTTGTACAGTGATATTTACAAGGAAACTTTCCCAAAAACTCCTGATGGCATTTTCCGTTCCAAATCGTTGCAGTTATTTACAGGACGTACTTTTTTGAAAGAAGGAGATATTTTGTTCTTCCGATACGATAAATTTCATCCTATTTCCGATGTAGGAATTTATCTTCATAACGATCGTATTCTTGCTTGTACCAATAAAGGTTTAAATATTTACAACTTTAATGATGAATATTTTCAGTTGAGATATGTTGCGGCAGGTAGAATAAAAGAGAAAGAATAACTATGGATCATCTACAATACTTATCTCAACTCATCACCACTTTTAATCACGATGTGAAAGCTGAAGTGATTTTGGGTGACTTGCTAAAGTCGGGAGATCTTGATTTTGACCAATTTATTATTCAAAAAGATGGTCAGTTTACTCGAGCGTATCGTTTTGATATTCTGAATGCAGAAGTTGTAGATTTTGATTATGATAGTAAACAGTTTCTAAAACTCATTCTTTCTAGAGATAGTATTTATGATATGCTTCCTGAAGGTGTAACGCATCAATCCAAACATGATGTTCCTGGAAAAGGAGTGGATACGATGATTAAAGAATATAATATCCGAAAAAAACAACAAAAAGCAGCGAGAAATTTTTTTCAGCCTTTTGAAAACGAGTTTTTCAGATATGGTGTAGAAACCGAACTTTTTGAAAGCGAATTTCTACATGAACTCAACGGAAGCAAAGCCCCCGAAATGTTTTATAACTTTTGGAATATTAGTCAAGATTTTCCACCGTTATTGGTTTCAAAATTCATTAAACTATTGCCCTTTGCATATAAAATTGTAGGAGATATTCCTTTAGCAGCACACATTCTCTCTATTTTACTAGAAGAAGAAGTAAAGGTAACCGATCGGGAATACCAAGAATACTCCGATGATGATCAAGGGATTTTATTAGGCGAAAGTCGATTGGGTTTAGATTTTATAACCGGAAATAGCTATGACGATTATTCCAAACATTTGGATATTAAAATAGGGCCTTTAAAAAATGCTTCTTTCACCGAGTTTATCCACGAAGGAAATAAGAAAAAATTTGTAGACATGTTTTATGAACATTTTTTCCCATTAGAAGTAGAAATAAAAACTATTATTCTACTTCCCGAAGAGAAACAAAAATTTGAATTTGATAACCAAACCGAACCAATTTTAGGATATAATACCTGTATATGAGCAAGATAAAAAAATATTTCACCAATTTATTCGATCCGCAATTGCTAGTCATCGTTCTCGTTGTTATTGCGGTATGCATCATTCTTTCCATGATTTTTTCGCAAAAAACGTCGGAGTTTAAGCAGAAATACAAATCAAAATTTTACATCTATTTATTTTCAATGGCTTTTGTATATGCCATCATTGCTTTGTTAGGGTATAACAAACTGTTTTCCGATAATCATTTGTATGAATTTATTTTTTACCAAATCTGTTCACTGATTATAGGCATCATTCATTGTTATGCGTATAGAGCATATTTTGACAAATTCGGTTTCAAAAAATCAGGAATGGAATATTTATTTGCCTTGGTTGCCGTTTGCTATTCTTCTGTGCCATTTCTTCTTATTTACTCCTTCTTGAATGGAACTGAACTTACCTACCTAATGTTGGGGCATTTTATTGTATTTTTTATTCCAACATTTCTTAATGATACCTTCAACAGAGCCATGGCCATTCCGCCAAAAGTGTATGTAACATGGCAGTTTCCTGAAAATTACAAAGAAGCAGCCGGAGTAAGTGACGAGGAAATGAGAGATTTGGTGGTATTCACATTTTTGATGGATAAAGACAAAGAAGCCACCAAGTACAGCGTTTACAGAGCAAAAGGACCAACCAGAATAGATTTTGGAAGGTTGTTTTACAATTTCGTGTTGGATTACAATGACAGACATCCTAATGAACAAATTCAAATTGAAGACGAAAACGGATTGTTTCAATGGGTATTTTTTCTTCAGCCCAAATGGTATGAAGCAACCAAATACATCGACCCTAAACTCACTCTTTATATGAACGGAATCGAAGAAAATAGCGTTGTTTTCTGTATGAGAACGGATCAAGTTTTGGGCGATGAATCAATAGACAGAAAAACAGATTTCGAATACGATAAGGAGAAGGATAATGAACGAGTAATAAACGATTAAATCAAACCAAACAATGATAGAAAAACTCAACCATTTTCCCGTGAATTGGATCGACGGGATGAAGATTAATAAGAATCACTTTTTAGAAGTACAGAATTTTGTAAGCGATTCCATTCGGGATTCGGTGGGGATTCATACCTCGATGATCAATTATGGCTTGCTTCCTGTTGCAGAGCCTATAAAAATGAACTTGATTATTGATAATCATAAACTTTTAAGAATAAAAGTAGAAGAATGTCATGCCATTACACCCAATGGTTCAAGAATCGATATTGGAACTTCCGAGAGTTTAAGTTTGTCTATTCCTTATCCAGAAGCTGTTCGGGAGCTGAAAGAAAACGAAAATGCAGTTCTTTTGGCTTGCATTTCGGTGAACCATTTTAAAAGAACACCTTACGGAGAGCCTGATCCAGAAGAAAATCCGCCACGATATCCTTATACGCATCCAGAATATTCCCTCAATTTGATTCCAGAGGATGAGCTTAAAAACACCATTGGTTTTGGAGCCAATTATTTAACCATTGGAAAAATTTTGGTTAGTGCAGGCGAATCTAAAATTGATGACAACTACATTCCACCAAGTGTCAGTGTTTCCAGTCACCAGAAATTACAGGATTTATACACCGAAATCGACCGTTTTTACGGACAGATTGAATTATATGCTGTACAAATCGCCCAAAAAATTCACGCCAAAAAACAATCCAATGATTTGGCGGTGATGATGGAAATGATGTCGGATAAAACCTTGAATTATCTCGGAATGGAAATCAACCGACTTCGATGGATGTCACCACATACACCACCAGCAAATATGTTACTTTCGGTAGTTGCTTTGGCAAGGGTTTTAAAGAATTTTATTGATGCCCGTTCTGGAGCAGGAAAAGAAGAACTACTCAATTATTTTGCAGAATGGTGCAATGTAAGTCAGGGAGACTTTGAAGTCATTTTTTCGGAAACCATCAATACCGATTACAACCACAACCAAATAGATAGAGTTATTTCAAAAATCACAAGGTTTATGAAAACACTAGAAGATTTGTTCTCTATTTTAAGCAGGCTCGATTATATCGGTAAAAAACGAGACGGAAGCATCTTCGTATCCGAAAATACGGACGAAAGAGAAGCGGTAATCCATGCCAAACGAAGTCGAACATTTTTGGCGGACTAATTTTATAAAAGATAAATGCTCATTAATAACATTTATCATTCATCATTTATATTAAAATAAAATAAATTTTATGGAGGTTCTAAATCATAAACAAAGAAGCAGAGCATATTGGTTTTTCGTGTTATTTTTTGCCATTACCGTGGCGGTTTTGGTTTCTGCGATATTTTTCAATGCTTATTTTCCGTTTAAGGAAAACAGTTTGCTGAAAAAAGAAAACGCTAAAATGCAAAAAGAAATGGAAATTCAGGACAAATTTTCTTTTCAACTGGAAAAAGTAAAAGTAGCAGTCGATTCTATGGGAATGCCCAATCAGAACGATTTTTTCAATGAAAAACTGGCGCTTTCCACCCTTGCCGATATGTACAAGCAGTTGCCAAAAGACACGTTGAAAAATAAAAACATGTACAACAACACCATCATGACCTATAAAGATCTGATTGATGCTAAAAAACAAATCAAGCAACTTTCGGGTAATCATGTATTGATGGATAGTTTAAGCACCATCAACAAATCGTTGAAGGCTGAGTACGATAAAATAAAAACCGATCTGGAAGTGTGCAGACAATTGTATCAGGCTCAATAATGAAAGTAATGATTAAAAGATTTTTATTTTCCAATTTCCTGTTTTGGGCTGCTTTTTTCAGCGCTCAAAATCAATCAATAGATTCGACAGAGTTTGTGCCTTTTGATTGTGGAATTACCCAAACCAAACAACGCTTGGATAAACGATTTTTCGCAAGCACTACTCCCATTGAACTCAGAGTAAATAATGAAGAGTTTACGTTTACCACTTTGCAATTTGGGAAAAGAAAAAACAAAATGTATCTGTATCTGCGGATACTTGCAGACAATATTTGCATTAAAAAAGAAAAAAATGTGGATGTTCATTTCAAGTCAGGAGAAGTCATTACGTTAAAGAACGAATATCCCATTAATTGTGAGTCTTTTTTTGCCAAACAACTGAAGAAAAAAGAAATCGAAAAATTTTTGCAGAATGAGATTACCCACATTAAAATCTATACCTACAAAAAGAATTTCGAAATGTATGTAAGTACAGTTCAGAATGCGAATATTCAACACTCGCTGAATTGTTTGCTTGCCTATAAGATAAAAAAATCAGATGAAGTGAAAGTGAAAAAGAAGAAGCAAGACGGAAGATCCGAGAGCCAAGAATCAAGATCATCAACCGATAACCAACAACCAAAAGAAGAATGAGTCCACTTCCAGAACTTAACCTTAATCTAGGTTTAACAAATAATCCAAGTTCTCCATTTTACGGAGGAAACGGAGAAGAAGGCGTGGTGGTGAGAACCGATTCTGCCATGAAAAAACACACCATTACCTTGGTGATCTCTGATCAGGAAGTAGGAAGCATTTGGCTCAAAATAAATGATCAGGAATTGGAAGTTCCTACCTATAAATTAACGGTTACTGATGACAAAACAGGCGAAACCAATGCTTATCAAATTACCCGAGATACGTTAAATTTCGTGACCGCTAAAACCAAGAAAAGTTTTCTGTCTTTTTTCGGGTTCAAGCGTTTTGATAGCACTTCTTTTTTGTATGACAATATTCCTTTTGAGCCGCAAATAGAGTATTTGGAAAAGTTTGATATTTCCCGACATCGAAAACTCTCGCAAGAGCTTCTTACCTACGAACTTTCGAATGACGGACAAAAAGTATTGATCTACGCAGGAGATTTAAACGATTTTAAAGTTTCAAAAGAAATTTCTCAATATTTTGTAGTGACAGACAAAGACCAAGGAAAAAGTTTTATCGGCGATATTTTGTATCGGGAAAAATTCCTAAAACTCACCCCAAAAGTAGAATTACACATCATCAAAAGAAAAAAAATCCCCAAAAATTTTGAATACGATGACAAAGGAAATATTAAGAAGGTGATTTATTTGTAAACAGAACCAAGAACCAAGAACCAAGACCAAAACTGAACCATCAACAGAAAACCATCATTCATCAACTATGTATCATGCAAGGAGTTTATCATAAAATACCGTTCGATTTCGAAAGTCTTACAGAAAAAAAAGATGCCGAAAAAATGTCTTTGGAAGCCTCTATTCATCAACATATATTTTTGTTGGCTACCACTTCTTTTGGCGAATGTAAGTTTGATGAAACCTATGGTACCGAGATTTGGGAAATGGATTTTGATATTATGAAAAGTGATAACAGCCTAAAAGAATTTATCGCAGAAACACTAAAAAAATCCATCGCCATGCACGAAAGAAGAATTAAATTAGAAGATGTAGAAGTGGTGATAAGTGATCACAATTTGGGAACTTTAGGAAAAAAAAGAATGAAAAAAAAAGTTTCTATATCCATAAAAGGGCTTATTTTGGAAACCAACCGACCTTTTATTTTTAATAATTCATTTTTTGTAGGACCGCTTTCGTATTAAATAAAAGATTCAAGAGCCAAGAGCCAAGAGCCAAGATTCAAGATTCAAGAATCAAGAATCAAGAATCAAGAACCAACAACCATCAACAGACAACAAAAAGCATGAATCAAGATCGTATAAAAGACCGCATATTAAGAAGAGCCGCAAGAATGTGGGGCTATAGCGAATTAGAAGCTGAAACTTCTTTTGATCCCATTGTGAGTTTGCTGCTTTCTGCAAGCGCAGCCGAATTGGAAAAACTAGGATTTGAGCTGGAAAGCTCCCGCTCCAGAATCATAGAACGCGTGTTGGAAGTGATGTTTCCGGAAGAAGTTTCGGGAGTGATTCCTGCAAGAACTTTGTTGCAGGTGAGTCCGCTGGAAAACAATGCGGAAGTTTCGTTATACAGCCGTTTTATGACCACCAAAAAACAGCAAAATATTTACAATCCTACCGAAACAACCACGAAAAATTTATTTTTTAGTCCCACCATAAAATCCAAATTAACCACTGGAAAAGTACGATATATTGCTTACGGAAATGTATTGAACCAAATTGAAAGTTTTTTCTACGAAGATCCTATCGGAAAAGCAGAAAAACATCTTCCATCAGGAGAAATTTGGGTGGGAATTCATTGTCCGAACAGAGAAGATTTAGAAGATTTGCAATTTTTTATTGATATTAATAATGCCTATCAAAAAGAGCTTTTCTTTTATTACATGAAGCAGGCAAAAGTATATTTCGGAGGTCAGGAGTATCCTTTACAAGAAGGCTATAATGTAGAAAACAGTCACCTGAATTTGGATCATATTATGACCAAAAATTATTCGGATCTGGAGCAGGTTTATCATGAGGTGAATCAATATTATTTTTCTAATTTTTTCACTGTTAAAGGGAAAATAGAGTTTAATAAAATCCCTGAACACGAAGAATTGTTTACCCAACATTTCATAGGTCATCAAGTGGCAGAAAATAAAGATATTGTTTGGTTGAAATTTAAATTTTCAGAAGCCATTGTTCCGGATATTTTGCAAAATGTTCGTTTTGCACTCAACTGCCTTCCGGTCATCAATACCAAACACGGAACTATGGGTCGGCGAATCAAAGGAAGAATGAATATTATTCCGATAGATGCTGAAGATTCTTTTTTGGATTTGGATTATGTAACCGATGAAAAAGGAAAACGACTGGATGTGAAAAATTATGAATCGGAAAACGAAGGGATTTCTGCTTTGCTCAGAAAAGGAGGTGTTTCGAGGTTCGACCAAAGAAATGCTTCTGAATTATTGCAGTATCTTTTGGAACTCATTAAAGATGAAACCGCTGCTTTCGCAGGAATTGGAGGAGACTCTGCTACCGAAACATTGCGAGAACTTAATCAAAATGTGGCATCGCTCCACCAAACCGCTAAAGAAAAGAATTTTACCCAAATCAATAATCCTTACCTTATTATAACATCAGGAAATACCGAAACCGACTTTCATTGCACGATTTCTTTTTGGTCCACCGCTGCGGAAGAAGCCAACAACTTAAAACCAGCCACTGTTTTCACATTAGATGGAAGCGGAAACACAGCACTGAATAATACCGCAGTAATGATTCAGGCTTCATTTGGAGGAAGAAAAAAATTGTCTTCACAAGATAAAATTTTGGAATACCGAAATGCACTTCTTACCCGAGGAAGAGTGGTTACTATTGCCGACATCAAAGCTTTTGGGATGAATCATTTCAAAAGTTTGGTCACAGGAATTGAAGTACAAAAAGGAACAAAAAAAGAAGCTTCGCTAAAAGGGGGATTCAGTAGAACAATAGATGTTTTCCTTATTAAAAACAAAGAACAAATGGAGAAAATAAGCTCTTCGGAATGGGATTATTTATGCGAAAGTTTTTTACTAAAACTGAAAAATGCTTCAGCAAACATATATCCGTATCGATTATTTGAAAAATAAATCATACAAAATATTGTTTATTAAAAATATTTTTTTATTTTTATATGACAAAATAAAAACAAATTGATGAAAATTCTTCAATCCTTTACAAAAATTAAACTTTTCTTTGGTTTAAGGGTATTCATGGAACAATAGAAATCATCTTTGATAGGAACAAATTAGTTAAAAATAACAATTTTTAAAATAAAATACTATGCTATCAAACAAAGGAATTGGTGGAAACGAAGTTCCACTAGACGCTAATGAAGCCATTGCGGAAATCCCTCAGAACAGAACCCTTTTTGCCCAAAAACTAACGGCAGAAGATCCAGTAAAGCCAGAATTGGTAGAAGGTCTTACGACTGTTGAAAAAGTTTTTGAACACTACAAGCCTGAAATTAAAGTCGATTTCGAGGATGCTGATGGAGCCATTAAAATGGAAAACCTAAAATTCAAAAATTTAGGAGATTTCGGAACCAAAGGAATTACAGGACAAAGCAACTTTCTTACAGGATTGGAAACCGAAAAAGACCAATACCAGAAAATTGTAAAGCAACTGAAAACCAACAAAATTCTTAAAGCCGCTTTGGAAGATCCAGATGCAAAAAAAGCATTGCAGGACACTTTACAATCATTAATCAAAGAATTAGAAGAAAACAAATAACCAAAAAAACACAAAATATGTCAAAACAACAAGAAATAGCACAACAGGTTGAAGCACCTGTTTTAGAGCAAAAAAAAGGTCAAGTTTCTTTAGATAAGTCATTAGAAAAATTAGCGAGATATGGCGGTTTCGATTTATTGGAAACCTCTATAGAAAACGTTCAAAATATTAATCCCGACAGAAAGGCAAGAAGAAAAATCTTCCTTACAGAAAAAGGAAAAGAAAAAGAAAGAGAAACACTCAAAAAAACATTAGAACTTTGGGCAAGTGTCATTAGCAAAAGTGATTCTTTAACCGATATGGTGGCACATTGCGACGATCAAAGAAAAGCAGCAGAAGATTTGTTGTCTAAAAACTTATCTAAAGCAATTGATGCCACCAGAGAATTGGAAGCCAACTACAGAACTGTGGCAATGTTCTACAAAAACACCGAAACGGACAAAGTAAAAAATATTACGATTGTTAATGCTAATTTAGAGCAATTAAAGGATTTAGACAATACCCGTTTTATCGATACGATTCATGCTGAACTTTCCGACAACTACGACCGTTTAGATTTGAAAAATAACTACGGACTAATGGTGATTCCGGGATATTTAGGATCCAATAAAGTGGTAGAAAAATGGGCAAAAATCGCTCACGAAAACAAAGTAATGTTGGTGACCGATTTCGAACATTTAGACGAACCGGATGATGTGATGGAAATGTTCGATCAAGCATATCTTACCGGAGGAGAAATCTACAGATCCAATGTATTGATGACGTGTAACTGGTTGGTTGGACGAGGACGTTTTGAAGAAATCAACGAAGCCGATGATTTATTCATTCCACCTTCTGGAGCTTTGGCAGGAAAAGTGTACAAAACATTAATGTCTCAAGTTACCGCAGGTAAAAAATTTGGTGGAATTAATGAAGTTGATGGCGTAAAATTCGATCTAAAGAAAAGTGAAATCGCTAATCTTGAAAACCTAGGATTAATCCCAATGGTAAACGAATACGGAAAAGTAATGGCGTTCTCTGGGAAAACCCTATTCAACGGAGATAATTTAGGGCTCCAAACTTATTCTGTAGTTAGAGTGTTCGATTATGTAACCAAAGTATTGATGGATTTCCTTAATAGAAGAGCCTTCGAAAACTTCACAGCCGTTACCCGAAAAGAAATCATGGGACAAATTGTACGATTTTTAGATGCCATCACAGGACCAGGAAAATTGATTGAAAATTTTGAGATTAGAAGATTCGAACAAGATTCAGTACAAAAAGACAGAATCCATTTGGATATCCACATGAAACCATATTTCCCAGCTAAAAACTTCCTTATCAAAATGGATGGTCACAAAGGCGACGATGGAAACGAGTGGGACACCGAATACGAACAAAAATAATTATTTTACACATTTGTGTTTTGAAGCATGGGAGCAATATTTGCATCTGTGCTTTTTTTAATTTTTAACACTAAAAAACTAATTGTATTCAATTTTTGTTCATTTTTTTATTAATCTTAAATTTGTAAAAACAAAACGGATGAAGAAAATTCTACTTTCATTTTTAATGGCTTTCAGTACTTTTTCACTTGCGCAAGAAACTATTGAAAGTGATACTATTCAACACAGAAAGGATCTTTCTATTAATCAAAATCCCATTCAAGAAAAAAAGTTATTTCAAGATCGAGATTTGGTTGTTGTTCTTAAAACAGATCTTAACGGAAAAGATTGGATTACGCTTAATTATGGAGAGAATACTCCTATAGAAATTTCCAAATCGGGAGAACTCAAGGTACAAAATAAAATTGTTACCCAAAATCTCAATCTTACCAATATCCCCTTTCAAGAAGCAATGAATCCGAATTATATTTTGGATTTAAGTGCATTAGAGAAACACATCAAAAAGAACAAAGCACTTCCCAGTTTTCCATCAAACGATGAGTTACAGAGGTCAGGAATCGATGTGGCTTCATTTCAAATGAAACTCCTAAAAGAAATAGAAGAACTTACCTTGATTATTATTGACCAAAATAAACGCATCGAGAGTATGAAAAAAGACATCAAAAAGATGAAAATCATAATGGTGAATAGTTCTTCCAGATGATTTTCGTGTTTATTTTTTAATTTTCTTTTAGTTAATTACTTAACATAATAAAAAAGATTGTATTTTTTTTCTAAAAAATTTGTGAGATAAAAAAATAGTAGTACATTTGGTATGAATATATTCCATATTTGGTTTTTGTAAAAGTATATTTCGAACAAAAAAGCATTATAAAGAATATATTCCATTATTGGTAGTAGTAAAAGTTAAACCTTAAATATTTTTTATTATGTCATT
>ERZ650302.2077-NODE-2077-length-10921-cov-17.210933_pt1 | contig 10921 bp, 8 predicted proteins | sample MGYA00376238_ERZ650302 | MGnify/ENA primary metagenome ERZ650302 (study PRJEB26733, sample SAMN07839298) | wastewater metagenome | biome: urban; feature: wastewater treatment plant; material: waste water | place: USA: North Carolina | collected 2016-04-28 ... | reverse complement strand
AGTTCTGATTTTGTTTTGAAATTTTTGATTTTTTCTTTATGCTCTATTATATTAATGGCAAGTTTTTCAGAAATTCCTGAGATAAATGAAAGCAGTTTATATGAAGCTGAGTTTATATCAACTCCCACTTTATTTACCAAATCCACAGTTACATTTTCAAGTTTTTGCTCTAACTCTTTTTGGTTTACATCGTGTTGATATTGTCCAATTCCTAGTGATTTTGGGTCGATTTTTACAAGTGCAGCCATTGGGTCACGAAGTCTTTGGGCTATTGAAATTGCACCTCTTATTGTAACGTCCAGATTTGGATATTCCATCATAGCTATTTTTGAAGCTGAATAAACACTTGCTCCTATTTCACTTACAACTGCGTATTTTACATCTAAACTGTTTTCATTTATTAGTTTTGAAATAAACGCTGCTGTCTCTTGAGAGGCTGTTCCATTTCCTATTGCTATTGAGTTTATTTTATATTTTTTGATTAACTCTAAAACTATTTTAGAAGAGTTTACAAAATCTTCTTTTGGTTTGGTTGGATATATAACATTTGAAGCTAGATAATTTCCATTTTCATCTATGACTGCAAGTTTACAACCACTCACATATCCAGGATCCATTCCCAAAATCACTTGATTCACAAGTGGAGGGGTTAAAAGTAATTCTTTTAGATTTTTCCCAAAAAGTATGATTGCTTCACTTGAAGCTTTATCTTTTAATAAAGTTAAGGCTTCTCTTTTTAGACTTGGAAGTAAAAGTCTTTTTAGTCCATCTTTATAAGCTTCAAAAACTAAATCTTTTGAACTAGCTGCACTTGCTGGAATTTTATATTTTTTTATATTTTCTAAAATATAGTTTTCATCAACTTCGATTTTTAGGGTTAATTCTTTTTCATTTACAGCTCTGTTTATTGCTAAGAATCTATGTGATTTTATATATTTTATTTTTTCACTTACATTTGCAACACTTACATACACACCTGATTCATTAAATGTTTTTGTTTTTTTAGTTTCTATTATTCCATAGTTTAAAACGATATTTCTAATCACTTCTTTTGTTCTAAAATCATCTGCATATCTTTGAGCGATAATATCACTCGCTCCATTTATGGCATCTTCTATTGTTAGAACTTCTTTGTTTAAAAACTGTTTTGCTTTTTGGTTTATTTCATCAAGTGAATATTTCATTGATTGAATAATATTGCTGAGTGGTTCAAGTCCATTTTCAATGGCACTTAGAGTTCTTGAAGATTTTTTATCTTTAAAAGGTGCATAAATATCTTCAAGCATTTGTAAAGTTGTAGCACTATTTATATGAGTTTGAAGTTTTTCATCCAAAAAGTTTCGCTCTTTTAGGATATTTATAATCTCTTCTTTTCTATTTAGAAGTTTTAAAGAGTAGTTATAAATCTCTTCAAAATCACGAAGTTGTTCATCTGTGGCATTTGAAGTTAAATCTTTTCTATATCTTGCAATAAATGGAATAGTACATCCATCATCAAGAAGTTTTAAAATATTTTGAATAACACCTTTTGAAAAAGATGTTTTTTCTTCTAGTAAATTTATTAGATTATCAGTCAAGAATTACCTCTTTAAAATCACTTCTTGTATTTGTGATTGGTTTATTTGAATTAGCACGTACAGTATAAACAAAAGAGATTTTAGGTTTATCCGAACTGTTTTTATTTGCATGATGCAGAGTTTTACAATGAAATAAAACAACATCACCTTTTTGAAGATTCGTATGAACTTTTGTTTTTATTAGTTCAATATTTTTTGGGTGAGTATCCAAAAAATTATCAACTTCGTCAAACTGCTCTTTTTCAAAAGTGATTTTGTGAGATTTTGGAATAAACTCTAAAAGACCATTATCTAAATATTCATCCCCAAGACTTAACCAAACAGAAACTAAATCATTGTTTTCAAAATTCCAATATCTTCTATCTTGATGCCAAAAAGTTCTTGTACTCTCAAATGGTAATTTTGTCATAATTGAGTTATGATGAGCTAGAGTTAAAACAGGAGAATCATTCAAAATTTGTTTTAAAATAGGTCTGATTTTTTCATTTGTCATCCATTTTTGAAAAACTTCTTCTCTGTCATAAACTTGTCTTAATCTTCTTACTGTTATTTCAGTAATATTTTTTTGCATATACTCTTGCTCTGTTTCAATAGGTGCAATTTTATTTTGTAGATGGAATTTTGCTTTTTCTAAAATTTCATCACAAAGTGTTGTATCTGCAAAGTTTTTTAAAACTAAAAAACCATTTTCTTGGAAATATTTTAGTTGATTTTCATCTAATATCATAGCATCTCTTATTGTTTATATTTTGTGCAATTATAGTAAAAAAAGCTTTTTTTTAATTGATAATTGCATTATGCCATTGAACTAAACTTATTCTTCTTCCTTGAATTACTTTTAATACTTCATGGGTAAAATATGGATTACTCAAAAATACAATCATACTTCCAGCTTTTGGTTTTATTTTTATCTCTTTACCATTTACATCACAAAGAAAATTAAATATAAGTTCTCCACCTTCAAAACTACTATCACTTGCTATATTATTACAAGTGGTAGTAAATAAAACTGTAGAAATTTTTCTTTGTTTTGCAACAGGAGTAAATCCAATCAATTCTTCATTTTTATATAACATACTAGAATCATCACTATGCATAGCATAAAATGAATTTATTAAATACTCCAAAACTTGCACTTTGGTTGAAGTTGTAAGAGCTAATTTAAAATAATTTTCTATTTGTGCTTGGTGTTCTAAAAATCTAGCTGTATAAATTTCTAAATACTTTTCACTTAATGAGTAGATATTTGTTTTTCTAATCTCTTCATTTGTTGTAGCTTTAATTACTATATCTTTTATTTTTATTTGTGCTTTTTGATAATCATCATCTTCTTTAATTTTTTCATTAATATCATTGCACTCACTACTATTTAAAAAGTTTTCAATAATTAAATATGGATAGTCATAATAAGGGTTAGGTAATAATTTTGTTTTTATATCGAATGTTGTTAAAAAATCAGCGCAATAAATATTATTGCTAATTTGTGTCATTTACCACCTTTCATAAACAAAAGAGTTTATGAAAGTTGCTTAGTAAGATTAATTAAATCACCAAGCACCCAAATATCTATAATTTTGCCATCTTTAAATTTAAAAAATGATGCCCCACTATAGACAATTTTATTGTTACTTGCTTCATAATCAAATAATTTTCCAGTATGTCTTCCATTGTATAAAGCTCTAACAGCTATAGTATCTCCCTCACAAACCATAGTTAAAATACTATGGAATAGATTAGGAATACCTATTAACATGGTTTCCATATACTCTTTGAATTTTTCTTTTCCTACAACTGAAATATCTAAAGAACCATGAAAAGTTATATTGTCATCAAATAAGATGTCAATATAATCCTTGTTTTGTTTGTTCCATAATTCAGTATAATATAATTTTACTAACTCTTTATTAGTCAATTTCTTCATGATTTCCCTTGTGATTTGAACCGTAATTATCATCAAAATCATAATTATCATATTCATCATAATCTACTGTGAATATTTTTTGATAACCTAATTTTTGAAGTTCTTTGTCAATATTTTCTTCTGTCAATCTATTTTTTACTCTATCCATGATTAATTCAATGTGCTCTTCACTAACATTGTTTGCTCTTAATTCATAAATAATCGCTAAATCCATAATTTTAATTCCTCTAATTAATATATATTTTGATTCTAAATTGCTTTTATATTAGGCTTTTTATCAATATATAAACTGCTTAATATATATAAAATTGTTTTAACAGACTTAATTGAAGCTGTTTCCTCGACTGTATGATAACCCGTTGTTGGTATTTGTAAAGTTGTTCCTTGTATTGATCCACGAGATTCCATTACAATTCTACCAAGTTCTGTACTTCCAAGAGTAAGTAAAGGTAAGTTTTTTTCTTTTCTTACTTTATTTTTTTCTTGAATAAAAGTATCTTTGCATGAAAAATTAATTTGATTTTTATGACAAAAGTTTTTTAGTTGTTTTAAAATAGGAGATTTAAATCTAGCATTTGCATCTCTATTTCTTAAAACTACTTGTTGAACATCTGCTTCAACTCTACTATCATAAGGACTTGTATCTAAAACTAATAATTCATTTGTAGTTACTTTGTTTTTTCTAAACCACTCATAAACATATCTCCACGATTTTCCAGCTTCTTCTTGTGCTGTGAAAAATGCAGTTCCTTGAAATCCATTTTGATATAAATAGATAATAATAGCTGCACTAATAACATTATCAAGTTGGGCAGAAATTAAATCATCTTCCCGTTTGAGTTTATCACTGAATGCAATTGGTGTTCCTGGTTGCAAGTGAGATAAACCATCAATTTTGAAAACCAAGTTATTAACTTCTTCACTCATAAAAGCATCAGAAATTTGACCAATTCCTAAATAACTTCCACTCCAAGGTTCGTAAGCTTGAACTTGTTGATTTATATATCTTTTGGCAATTAGTTGATAAGTTTGTTCAGATAAAGAGTTTCCTCTTAAGTCAGAACGATTTTTTGCAAGAAAGGCAGCAAATTGGAATTCATTTGGACCTGTACAAATAACACCATGTCTATCAATATGTGCACTTAACATCCCTTTTGTAGGATTTTTACCTTGTGCAACTAACAGCCCATCGTAATATTGTGTTTTTATACCAATCTCTTCTAATTCTCTTTTTAAATATAATAAAAATGAGTGTTCAGCACCAGTTACCGATGGAACTCTTATTAATTGTTTTAAAAGGTCTAGAAAATGTACAAAGTTTATAATTGGTTCATTTGAAGATGAATCATCCAATTTATTCTCCCGAAAATTTTAGATAGAATAAGACTGTAGGAAGTGAAATTAAATACCTAAAGATTTAATTCTTATTCTATATTGCAATTATAAACCATAAAAAAAAGAAATATCCTGAAACAAATCTTAAAAATAATTTTGCCTTTAATAAGTGTGTAATTATGGGCTTTATATAGAATAAATAAATTCTATGAATATTTTTTATCACCAATAATGATAAAGAAAATCAAATAAAAAAAATGATTTTAAATCATAGTAAATTAATCAAGATTAATTTTATTTATCTTTTATAAAAATAGGATATAATTTTGAAAATAAAGTGATTTAAAGATAATATTTATACCTTTAAATAATAGGAGAAAAAAGATGGCGAAAGAGTTATCAGCACTAGAACAATTAAAAGCTTCAAGAAATCCTTTAAGAGTTATTGATGATATATATAAAGAAGCAAATGAAGGGATTCCTTTGAGTGCTGAATATATTGGTTTATTAAAATGGTACGGAATGTATCCACATGTAAACACAGATGGAACTGAAGATAAAAAATATTTTATGAAAAGAATAAAACTAATTGACACTAGTATGAATTTAGAGCAATTAGGAGTTATGGCAAAAATTGGAAAAGAGTACGCACAAGGTTTAGTTGATTTTACAAATAGACAAAATGTACAATTTCACTTTATTCAAATAAAAGATATGCCAGAAATTTTTAAATTATTAGCATCTGTAGGATTAACTTCAAGAATGGCATCAGGTGATGGACCAAGACCAATTATGACATGTCCTGTTGGTGGAGTTGATAAAAATGAGATTTTTGATGCAAGAGAACTTGTAAAAAGTGTAGATGCATATTTTGATAAAAATGAAGATAGATTCTGTAATTTCCCTAGAAAATACAAAATAGGTATTAGTGGATGTGCATGTCATTGTGCTTCACATGAAATTCAAGATGTTGCTTTTACTGCATTTAAAACAGATGCTGGAGAAGTTTTATTTGAGTTAACTATTGGTGGAGGTTTATCAAAATCAAAACAAATAGCAACAAGAGCTGCTAGATATGTAAAACCTGAACAAGTTCAAGATGTTGCAGTTGCATGTGCTGAAATCTTTAGAGACAATGGAAATAGAGATAATAGAAATAAAGCTAGAGTTAGACACTTATTAAATGATTGGGGAATTGAAAAATTCGTAGCAGAAATTGAAAAAGTGATTGGATATTCTTTACAAGAAGGATTAGTTGAACCAAAAATTACATCTTCTGAAAATAGAAATCATTTTGGAATCAACAAAGCAAAACAAGAAGGTGAGTCTTATGTTGGTTTTGCTACAAATTCTGGAAGAGTTGCTGGTGAAGATTTCCAAGCAATGTATGATATTTGTAAAAAATATAATGCAGGTGGAATTACAATAACTGCAACACAAAATTTCATTGTTTATGGTGTAAAAGATGAGGTTGTTCAAAATCTTGCAGATGAATTTGCAGATTTAGGTTATCCATATAAACCAACTCCATTTAGAGCAAGATTACAATCTTGTACAGGAAAAGAGTTCTGTAAATTTGGTATTACAGAAACTAAAGAATTTGCTAAGAAATTCTTAGTTGAACTTGAAAATAAATTCCCTGACTTTAAAGAAGATGTAACTATGGCAATTTCAGGATGTGGAAATGGATGTTCTCATCCTCAAATTTCTGATATTGGATTTGTTGGTGCGATGATAAGACATGAAGGTGAAAGAGTTGAAGGTTATGAAGTTCTTTTAGGTGGAAACTTAGAAGGAACAACAAAAAGTAGAATTGCAAGAAAAATAGGTGTTAAAGTTCCAGCAACACAACTTGTATCTTATGTTGAGCAATTAATTAATGATTATAAAGCTGATAATTTAGGTCAAAAAACTTTTAAAGATTATTTAGCTGTGTTACAACCATCAGGTGTAGTTGAAGATAACGATTAATTTTCAATTATTTTTATGATGGCTTTTTTGTTGATACATAGATTCATCTGCTTTTTTTAGCAGAGAATCTAATGTATCATTTTCTTCATAAGTGGCAATTCCAAAACTACAAGTTACTTTTATTGTTTTACTAAATTCAAGTTCATTTAACTGTTTTTCCAAATGAGATACAATATTTTTACATTGAGATAAATTTGTTTCTGGTAAAATAATCAAAAATTCATCTCCTCCCCATCTTCCAATTGCATCGATGCTTCTAATACTTTTTTCTATAATATTTGAAATTTTTACTAAAACTTCATCTCCTAAAAGATGTCCTAAAGTATCATTTATAATTTTAAAGCTATTAATGTCAAAAAAGATAATTGATAAATCACTTTTATATCTTTTTGTTCTTAATAATTCTAATTCACAAAGTTCTTCAATCTTTCTTCTATTAAAAATATTTGTTAAACTATCTTTATTTGCTAATTCTGATAATTGCTGTTCTATCTCTTTTCTTTTTGTTATCTCTTTTTTTAATTTGAAATTAAAATATATAAAAATAGCCAATAATAAAATAAATGGAATAATAATTTTTCCAATAAATAATAAATCAATATTTTTTGGATAAAAAATAAATTGATAATTATTTAAAATAGTATTTTTATCTTCTATGGAAAATCTATTTATTGCACTATTTAAAATAGGTATAAAAAGTTTATTCTTTTCTTCAACTTGCAAATATATATTTAATTCATGATTTAGTAAAGTATTTATTTTTATACTGTTTAAATTATTTTTATCAATTTTATGGGAAATGGTGTACATATTATCAATTAATGCGAACAATTTATTTTGTTGTAATTTTAAAATTGCATCATTAATAGTTTCCATTTCAATAAACTCTATATTTGGATACTCTTTTTGTAAAGTTGGAATTATCTCTAAGTTTTTTACTACTCCAATTTTTATATTTTTTAAAGTAGATAAATCGCTAATAAAATTTTTATCATTTTTTGTTGCAAGAACAATAGGAATCTGAGCTAGAGGTTCGCTTAATAAATAGCCATCTTTATTTTTCTTTTCAAAACCATATACAAATTGTGTTTTGATTGAATTTGAAAAAATATTAAACATTTTATCATTAATAGTTTCTTCTATATTAAGTGGTTTTGATAATTTTTGTGAAATTAAATTCCAAAAATCAACTTCCATCCCTGTTAATTTATTTGTTAATTTAAAAGAAAAAGGAATATTGTTATCTTCCACTAAAAGAGTAAAGTGATTATTTTCTAGATATTTTATTTCATTGTCATTTAATAAAATATTCATTTTACTTAATATAATAGAGTTTGTATCAAAAATAGTATTTTGTTTATTTAATCCTAAAAAACTATAAAATCGTTTTATTTCATCTATTGTTTTAGAATCAATTTCTCCTAATATACCTTTTTCAATTTTTGATAATTTTTTTAATATATTTCCTTCATATATCAAAGAATCTAAACTTTTATTTTGAGTGTTATATTTTTCAAATATCAATTTTGCAGTTTCTTCAATGTTGTTAAATGCGTATTCCCAGCCTTTTAAAGAAGCTTTATTAAAGTTTTGAACACGAGAAGGATTATTTAATAACTCTTTTTGTGAAGTGTAAAGGATACCTTCATAAAAATCAAAACTATAATCATTTGGATTTAATACATTATATTGAATATTTTGTTTTTCAAGAAAATAAGGTTCATTTGATAAAAAACATGCCATTGCATCTGTTTTTTTATTTTTTAAATCATTTATATCAAATGAATGTTTTTGAACAATAATTTCATCTAAATTAATGCCTTGTGAAATAATCATTGAATTAATTGATGCAGAAGTTATTGCATCATCTGTTATCATTATTCTTTTGTTTTTCAAATCTCTAGGATTTTTTATGTTTGAATCTTTTAAACTAATAAGAACTAAGGGAGAAGCTTGATAAATACTTGATAATAAAACTACATCATTTCCATTAAACTTATCTATAATAAGAGATGATTTCCCAACGCCATATACAGCATCTTGAGTCATCACTTCTTTTACAATATTTGAGTTAGAATTGTTAAATTCTTTGATAGTAACATCAAGTCCAAAATTATTATAATAACCTTTTTCTTTAGCGATATAATATCCAGCAAATTGGAATTGGTTTAACCAATCTAAATAAAGCGTTACTTTATTGTTTGTTTGGGCATTTAAGTTTATAACAAATAGTAGAAAAAGTATAATTAATTTTTTTATAAACATAGTAATATTCTACAATATTAATTATAAAAATAATATTGTAAATTAATAATTCTAGAAACTTAAAATTTCTCCATCAAAATCATATTTTATATTTTGATTAATTTTTAAATTATCATCAAAACTATGAACTAATAATTCTTTATCATTTGTTTCAATAATTATTTCATAAAAACTACCATAAAAAACAATATTTTTTATAATTGCCTCATATTTTCCATTTGAACTTATATGAATATGTTCTGGTCTAATAAATGAATTATCTGAAATTTTAGTCATTTTTCCTAAAAAATTTGCACAATATAAATCAGCTGGATGATGATAAATATCTTTTGCAGTTCCTACTTGTAAAATATCTCCACCATGCATAATGGCAATTCTATCTGATAGATAAAAGGCATCTTCTTTATCGTGAGTAATAAATAAAGCAGTAATTCCAAAAGATTTTATCATCTCTTTTAATTCAACTCTTAAATGAGCTCGGAGTTCTGTATCAATATTACTTAGAGGTTCATCTAAAAGTAAAATTTTTGGTTTTGTAATAATCGCTCGTGCAAGGGCAACTCTTTGTTGTTGACCTCCACTTAATTCATGGGGAAATTTATTTTCTTGACCTTTTAATTTTGTTTTTTCTAAAACTTCTTCTAAATCAGCTTTTGAAGCATCACTTCCAAAAGTAATATTTGAAGCAATACTTAAGTGAGGAAGTAGGGCATAGTTTTGAAAAACAACTGCAACTCCCCTGTCTTTTGGTTGAAGATTTGTATTTTTTGAAAAAACTTCTTTATTATCAATAATAATAGTTCCATTATCAGGAGTTTCAAGACCTGCTATCATTCGTAAAAATGTCGTTTTCCCACTTCCACTTTTTCCAAGTATTGTAAAAATTTCACCTTCATTTATAAATAAATTAATATTATTAGCAACGCAGATGTTTCCTTTACAAAAAACTTTTCTTAAATTTTTTATTTCTACAATTTTTTTCATATTTTTCTTCTTACAAATTTTGAGTTAAGTAATATAACAGCAATTGCTGTTGTTCCAACAAGAACAAGACCTGGAAAACCAACTTTATAAAGCATCTCATTACTTGCAAGTTCATAAATTCTAATTGCTAAAGTATCATAATTAAATGGTCTTAATATTAAAGTTGCTGGCAATTCTTTTGCTATGTCTATGTAAAGAATTAAAAAACCACTTAAAATATATGGTTTCATTAATGGAAAATAGACTTTTAAAATATTATTTGATTCACTTTTCCCAAATATTTTTGTAGCATCATCAATACTTGTATCAATTTTGCTAAAACCATTTTCAATAGAACCAATACTAGAAGCAAAATATCTTGTTGCATAAGCAAAAATCAAAATGAAAAAAGTTCCACCTAAAAGTACATGTCCTAATGAAGTATCTACAAAATTACTTATTATTAAAGCTCCAACTCCAACAACAGCTCCTGGAATTGAATATCCTAAAATAGATATTTTATGAGTGATATTTCCAACTTTTGAAGGATAAAATCTCAACATATAAATAACAATAAAAGATAAAGAAATTATTACAATTGAAGATAAAATATTTAAACTTAAAGTATTAAAAAGATAGTTAAATGCAGTAAAATCAAGTGTATGAATATCTAAAATAGACCAGTAAATTAAAACCATAGTTGGAATAAAAAGAGTAATAGTAGCTATTAAAAATGAGATTAAAAATGCAATAAAATTATATTTACCTTGTAATTTTATTTTAGAAGCTTTTTTCCCACTAAAAGTTGAACTAACAAATCTATATTTTTTTCTGATTAAACTCTCTGTCCATAAAATAGCAAATACAAATATCAGTAAAGCAATGGCTA
>ERZ650302.2073-NODE-2073-length-10930-cov-4.613517_pt1 | contig 10930 bp, 4 predicted proteins | sample MGYA00376238_ERZ650302 | MGnify/ENA primary metagenome ERZ650302 (study PRJEB26733, sample SAMN07839298) | wastewater metagenome | biome: urban; feature: wastewater treatment plant; material: waste water | place: USA: North Carolina | collected 2016-04-28 ... | reverse complement strand
CTGTAGCCGTGACTGGAGTTCAGACGTGTGCTCTTCCGATCTGCCTGCTGGAACGTGGGACAGAGGCGAATTTATTGCTTTCCACTACCCTTCCGTCCGGTGTAGCCTCTACTTTCATTTCTCCTGATGGAGAGCGCACTTTCGGCACTTATTTGGGGGCGGCTTCTACATTGAAGGCGGAAGATCTTTCGCTGGATATGTTCAAAGGATATGCTTACCTATTTATAGAGGGGTATCTGGTGCAAGACCATGATATGATTCTCCGTGCCATTGAGCTGGCTAAAGAGGCCGGCTTACAAGTATGTTTGGACATGGCGAGCTACAATATAGTAGAAGGAGACCTTGAATTTTTCTCTCTGTTGGTCAACAAATATGTGGATATTGTTTTTGCCAATGAGGAAGAGGCAAAGGCCTTTACGGGTAAGGAACCGGAGGAAGCATTGGACATCATTGCCAAAATGTGTAGCATAGCCATTGTAAAGGTGGGTGCCCGTGGTTCTCTGATTCGCAAAGGTACAGAGATGGTGCAGGTACAAGCGGCTCCGGTAGAGAAAGTGGTGGACACTACAGGAGCTGGCGACTATTTTGCGGCAGGTTTCTTGTATGGACTGACGTGTGGCTACTCGCTGGAGAAATGTGGCAAGATAGGCTCCCTTCTCTCCAAAGATGTGATACAAGTGGTGGGTACGGAGCTTCAGGCTGCACAATGGGAAAAAATCAAGGAAGAAATTTTATTAATTAATTAATGTGCTGATGTGCCAATGTGCTAATTGGCTGCGCAATATTTGTTTCGCTATTACGCTGCAGGTTATTAGCACATTGGCACATTGGCATATTAGCACATTATCATAATTATGAGAAGAATTTTAAAGATACGCTGGATGGTTGCCTTGCTGATTGTAGCGGGAGCCGTTTGTTTTTGGGGGTTTAAGAGTGGTGATAGCCGTAGTTTCCAAATAGCAAAGAATCTGGATATATTCAATTCCATTGTGAAAGAGTTGGATATGTTCTACGTGGATACGATTGATCCGAACAAGACTATCCGTGAAGGCATTGATGCCATGCTCTACTCGCTGGACCCCTACACGGAGTATTATCCGGAAGATGACCAAAGCGAATTGGAGCAGATGCTGAAGAATTCCTATGGTGGTATAGGTTCTGTGATTACTTGGAATCCGAAACTGAAACGTTCCATGATATCTGAGCCATACGAGAATATGCCTGCTGCCGATGTAGGCCTGAAAGCCGGAGATATTTTGATGGAAATTGACGGAAAAGACCTTGCCGGAAAGAACAACCAGGAAGTCAGCGAGATGCTTCGCGGACAAGTGGGTACCAGCTTCAAGCTGAAAGTGCAACGTCCCGGTACAGAGAAACCGTTGGATTTCGACATTGTGCGCCGTTCCATCCAATTGCCGTTCATACCTTATTATACGGTGCTGGATAATAATATAGGTTATATCAATCTCAGCACCTTCTCGGGGAATCCTTCCAAGGAGTTCAAGCAGGCTTTTCTGGACTTGAAGAAGCGGGGGATGACTTCGTTGGTGATTGACTTGCGGAACAATGGGGGTGGCTTGCTGGATGAGTCTATAGAGATAGCCAACTTCTTTCTGCCTCGCGGAAAAACACTTGTGACGACAAAGGGTAAGATTAAGCAAGCCAGCAATACCTACAAGACATTGCGTGAACCGTTGGATTTGGAAATTCCTTTGGCTGTTCTGGTCAATGGCGGAACGGCTTCTTCGTCAGAAATCCTTGCGGGCTCTTTGCAGGACCTTGACCGTGCGGTCATTATCGGTAACCGTACTTTCGGTAAGGGATTGGTGCAGACCACCCGTCCGTTGCCATACGGTGGTACCATGAAGCTGACGACTTCCAAATATTATATTCCCAGCGGCCGTTGTGTGCAGGCTATCGACTACAAGCACCGGAATGAGGACGGCAGTGTGGGACGTATTCCGGACAGCCTTACTACCGTGTTCCATACGGCTGCCGGACGTGAAGTGCGTGATGGTGGAGGCGTGACTCCGGACATTGCGGTGAAGCAGGAGAAGCTGCCCAACATTCTGTTCTATCTTGTCAATGACAATCTTATTTTCAATTATGCCACGGACTATTGCCTGAAACATCCTACCATCCCTTCAGCAGAGAAGTTTGAAATTACAGATGCCGATTATGCGGACTTCAAGGCGATGGTGAAAAAGGCGGACTTCAAATACGACCAGCAGACAGAGAAGATGCTGAAGAACCTGAAGGAGATGGCCGAATTTGAGGGCTATCTGACTGATGCTTCGAAAGAGTTTGAAGCGCTGGAGAAAAAATTGTCGCATAATCTGGACCGTGACCTTGACCATTTCTCCAAGGACATCAAGGGCATGATTGCGGTAGAAATCATCAAGCGTTATTATTTCCAGCGTGGAAGCATTATCCAGCAGTTGAAAGATGATGATGATTTGAAAGAGGCTGTAAAGATACTCACTGCTCCGGAAAAATATAAGGAAATGTTGAGTGCTCCGGCAGTGACGTCAATGTCTCTGCAACAAAGAAAGGAGACAGCCCCGGTTTTTCTGAGTACCGCTACGAGAGCAAATGAACATGTTTATGATGAAATAGTATAAGGACATTCTTAAGAGGATTCTTTTATTTGCTCCTTAATTTATACCGGATAGTCTCTGTATAAGCCTTTTATACACGACTATCCGGTTAAGTTGTTTGTAGGGTATTAACTTGTTTTATATTTTTGCAGGTGATAATGAAAATATTGACAAGGTTATGAAACAATTGAATTCTCTGAAAGTATGGCTGTCTGTGGTATTGTTGCTTTGCTTCTCTCTTTCCGGACAAGCCCAGTTCCTGCGCACTTCCTACTTTATGGAAGGAAGTAACCAGCGTATGCAGCTCAATCCGGCCTTGATGCCGGGACGCGGTTATCTGAATATTCCCGTGATAGGTTCGTTGAATGCTACCGTCAACTCCAGTTCCCTGGGGTATAGGGATATTATGGACATTATTGAGAACAGTGATGATAGCGACTATTTCATGAGCAATGACTTTATGAACCGACTGGATGCTACCAATAACTTGAATGTGAATTTGAGTACCGACATTCTGTCTGCCGGGTGGTATAAAGGAAAGAACTTCTGGTCAGTCAATGTGGGGTTGCGTAATGATATCGGTGCCGCCATACCGAAAACCATGTTCCAGTTTATGAATAACATGAGCAGCCGGGAGTTCGGTGACAATATTTCTGACTATTTGGGCATTAACGAAACCATTAATGGACAGAAGCTTGAGATAAATTCCTATGCGGAAGTCGGCCTTGGCTTTGCAAGGAATATCACAGACCGACTGGCTGTAGGTGGTAAGGTGAAGATGCTGCTGGGTATCGGTAACTTAAAGCTGAACATCAACCAGATTCATGTGGAAACTCCTTCTGTCGGCTCTTCAGGAGTGACGAGTAAAGCTTCCATTCAAGTGGATGCAACTTTGGAGAACTCGTCAAAGCTGTTAGAACTTCCCGAGAATGAGAATGGTGATTATATCGATGAAATCGATTTTGGCAGTTTTGGTTTTGCCGGATATGGTGGGGCTATTGATTTGGGAGTATCTTACAAGTTACTGGATAAATTGACACTTTCTGCTTCAGTTCTTGATTTGGGCTTTATCAAATGGTCTAAATCGAATACCAGTATAGCGCGAGCCAATGCAGAGCAGACTTATGATCTTCTTGACCCGGCCTCGCAGCAGGAGTTCATGAATATTGTGAACAGCGGCGAGATTCTTAACTATGACATGTTGAAGCTCAAGACGGAGGAGGCTTCTGAGAAGAGCCGTACCCGTGGATTGACTTCTACAATGGTTCTTGGCGCTGAATATGCCTTATTGAATGATTGGCTGGTAGTGGGTGCCTTGTATACCGGTCGTTTTGCCAAACCGAAAACTTTGAATGAGCTGACTTTCTCTGCCTGCATCCGTCCGACGAATGCTTTCAATGTAGCTGCCAGCTATTCCGTACTTCAAGGAGCCGGTAAAACCTTCGGTCTGGCACTGAAACTGGGGCCTTTCTTTGCGGGAACAGACTATATGTTCTTTGGCAAGAATACGAAGAATGTCAATGCTTACTTGGGGGTTTCTATTCCTTTGGGAAAACAGAAAACGGCTGAAAATTAATAAAGTGAGTTATCAGTTGTCGCGGGTTATCTTTCTATAAAAGAGGATAATCTGCGATTTTGTTTTTACGAAAACGCAAAAAGCTTTATCTTTGCTGGTAAATACCTATAAACAGTACTCATGAGAATTGCAATAACGTTTCTCTTGTTTTTGGTTTTCAGTAGTTTGCTGCAAGCTTCACCCATACCTTTTTCTCCTATAGTGAGGAGCTATTCGGTGTCGGATTATAATGCCGGTATTCAGAATTGGGCCATTGCTCAAGACGAAAGAGGAGTGATGTATTTCGGTAATAACAGTGGGCTGTTGGAATTTGATGGAAGTGCTTGGCGGCTGTATGAATTACCGACAAAAGGAATTGTGCGTGCTATATATATCAGTGAAGATGGAAGAATTTATGTAGGCTCTTACGAAGAATTCGGTTATTTTGTCCGTACTCCTTATGACACTCTTGAATATCATTCATTGAAAAATAAGGTGAAAGATTTTGCGTTTCATAATGACGAAATCTGGGATATTGCTTGCGTTCAAGGAGAAATTGTATTTCAATCATTCGGTTCTCTCTTTTTTTATAATGGAAATTCGGTAGAAGGTATTCGAATGAAGAACCTTCCACTGAATTTGTTCCAGGTTGGAAATACTTTTTATTCTCAAAGAATAAACGGTGGACTTTATGTCTTTGCCGGTAGGGAAATGAAAGAACTTATTCCCAGAAAGGCATTTGGAGATAGTGATGTCCTGGCCGGGCTCCCTTATGATGATGCGGTTTTAATGTTTACCCGTAATCAGGGAGGTTTCCTGTATCGAGATGGGAGGGTAGAAAAATGGGAAACTGAATGTGATGATATATTCAAGAAGCATACCATTAATCGTGCGGTGATGACCAAAGATAGTTGCTACGTTGTTGGCACAATATCCGATGGCATATATGCGTTGGATAAAAAGGGAAAGCTGATTTGGAAGGTCAATACGGATAATAAACTACAGAACAATACTGTTTTGAGATTGTATTGTGATGATGACAACAATATATGGACAGCTTTGGATGAAGGTATTGCCTATATACACAACAATTCTTTAATCTATTATTATGAACCTCCATTTCGTAAAATAGGCATGGTATATGATGTTTTGGTAAGGGAAAATGAAGCTTATATTGCTTCTAATCAAGGACTTTATTGGCTTAGGGATGGAAAGACTGAATTAGTTCCGGGTTTGGAAGAACAAGCGTGGTTCGTCGATGAATGGGGAAAACAGATTTTTTGCGGGCATAACAAAGGAACTTTCCTTATATCGGGGTTGAAGTCAAAGTTGGTATCTGATGTAAAGGGAGGGATGTGTATGGAAAAGATTGAATCGAAGGAAGAATCTTTTTTATTGGAAGGAACTTATGCGCTTTTAAATCTATATACGGAAGATACTTCGGGAGCATATGGTTTTATCCGGTCTCTGCGTGGATTCAGTCATATGGTCCGTCACATAGAGGTGGACCATCAAGGGAATATCTGGGCGAAACACTTAAGGAATGGTTTGTATCGTTTTCGGATTGATCCGGATATGAAGCAGGTAAAGGATGTGCGGAAGTATGAGAGTTTGGGAGAAGTGAAAGGTGGGAGTTTTACTTTGTTCAAAATCAATGGTCGGGTAGTTTTTTCTAATGGGGAATATTTCTATACTTACGAAGATATGACTGATTCGATTGTTCCCTATGAAACAATGAATGAACAATTGATGGAATTGAAGGGAATCAAGACAGTGAGTCGTGCGAACGGAGATTACTATTGGTTTGTGGGCGACAGGACTGTGTATTTGGTGAAGTGTGCGATAAATACTTTCAATATCGAACTTCGGATTCCATATTCTTTGTTTGACGGTCTGGCTGTGGAAGAACGAGGAAGCGTGGTTTATGACAAGAGAAATAATCATTCCTATCTTTGCTTGAATAATGCTATTGCCCGTATTGAAACAGATAGTTCCTCGTTATATAAATCTCAGACTAGGCGTTCTTTATGGATTTCAGAGATGCAGGTTACTGAGGAATTCAGTGATAAACGGAAAACATTGGTCGTGCAGTCGGGAGTCAAGGTCGAACATGAGTTTAATACAGTGAGTTTTACATTGTGCTATCCGGTTTATAACGATTATACTTATAAAGTAAGATACCGGTTGGAAGGGTATTCTGATCAGTGGATACCCGATGGACGCAATTTGCAGAAAAAGTATGCCCGTCTTCCTTATGGAAGTTATGTTTTTCGGGCGGAGATATATGATACTGGTAGAGTTTTGGCATCGGTAGAGTTTCCCTTTGAGATTTTGTCTCCGTGGTATTTGTCTTATTGGGCTGTGGGAAGCTACATTCTGATAGGGTTGTGCCTGCTGGCCTTGCTGCAATATATTGTTTATCGTTTTGTGAAGAAAAAGAAGGATCGTGTGATTGAGCAGCAGCGTGTAGCCCATCAGGCAGAGCTTGAACGGCAAGAGAAGAAGATTATCGAGTTGGAAAAGGAACAGCTTGAGGCCGATTTGCGTTTTAAAAGCAAAGAATTGTCCAGCGTGGTAATGATGAATATCGCTCATCAGGAGTTTTTGAATTCATTGAAAGAGGAGATACAGAAGCAAAAGTTGTCGGGACAGCATAGTCGTAAGAATTTGGATAAGCTTCTCGCTTTGGTTAACAATAATATAGTGTCTGATGAAGAGAGCTGGATAATGTTTCAAGCTAATTTTGACCGTATACATGAAAATTTCTTCCGGAATCTGAAACTTCAATATACAGATTTGACTTCAGGAGATTTGCGCTTTTGTGCATTGCTTCGCTTGAATATGCCGACAAAGGAGATAGCGAAGTTGCTCAACATTTCCACGCGTGGGGTTGATGCTGCAAGATACCGGTTGCGCAAGAAATTCAATCTGCTTCCGGAAGAAAGTCTGACTGATTTTCTTATAAACTTTAAATAGCTGCTTTACAGTGAAATATTAATGGGGGAAGTACTAATATTGTACTTCCTCTTTTGTTTTTTAGTGATGGGTGTACTTTTGTTGTAGTGCGGGATGTGGAGGTTGTCGCATGCTTTTCTTTTATTTGCAGCAAAATAATATTTCTATAAATTAAAAGCATGAAAGACATGAAGCATTTACTTTTCAAGTTACAATCATTTTTAGTCTTGTTGGTGTTTACTGCCGCTAGTGCGTATGCGCAGAAATCTCCGGTCGATATGAATCGTTTCATCGACGATTTAATGAAGAAGATGACCCTGGAAGAGAAAATAGGTCAGTTGAATCTGCCGGTTACCGGTGAGATTACGACCGGTCAGGCTAAAAGTAGTAATGTGGCCAAACGTATTCGTGCCGGTGAAGTGGGCGGGCTTTTCAATCTGAAAGGCGTGGAACGTATCCGCGATGTACAGAAGCAGGCGGTTGAAGAAAGTCGTTTGGGTATTCCTCTCTTATTTGGTATGGATGTTATTCATGGATATGAAACGGTGTTTCCCATTCCTTTGGGATTGTCGTGTACATGGGATATGAAGGCGGTTGAAGAATCGGCACGTATTGCAGCCATTGAGTCCAGCGCCGACGGTATTTGCTGGACATTCAGTCCGATGGTGGATATTTGCCGTGATGCCCGTTGGGGGCGTGTGTCCGAGGGCAACGGTGAAGACCCGTTTCTGGGAGCAGCCATTGCGCAGGCCATGGTACGTGGTTATCAGGGAAAGGATATGAGCCGTAATGATGAAATCATGGCTTGTGTAAAGCATTTTGCCTTGTATGGTGCCGGTGAGGCAGGACGTGACTATAATACAGTAGATATGAGTCATCAGCGCATGTTCAATGAATACATGTTGCCCTATCAGGCGGCGGTTGATGCCGGTGTGGGCAGTGCGATGGCCTCTTTCAATGAGGTCGATGGCATTCCTGCCACTGGAAACAAGTGGTTGATGACGGATATACTGCGTAAGCAGTGGGGATTTGACGGCTTTGTGGTGACAGACTATACTGGAATTGCTGAGATGACCGACCACGGTATGGGCGATACGCAGACTGTTGCCGCCTTGGCACTGAATGCAGGTGTGGATATGGATATGGTGAGCGATGCATTTGTAGGTACGCTCAAGAAGTCATTGACAGAAGGAAAAGTGACAGAAGAAGCAATTAATGCGGCTTGTCGCCGTATTTTGGAAGCTAAGTACAAGTTGGGCTTGTTCGATAATCCTTATAAATACTGTGATGTGAAGCGTGCCAAGAAGCAAATCTTTACCAAAGAGCATCGTGCCGTTGCGCGTAAGATTGCTTCGGAGAGCTTGGTGTTGCTGAAGAACGAGGGTAATGTGCTTCCGCTGGCCAAGAAGGGCACTATTGCTGTGGTAGGTCCGTTGGCAGACAGCCGCAGTAATATGCCGGGTACTTGGAGTGTGGCTGCTGTATTGAAGAATGCAACTTCTTTGGCTGAAGGTTTGAAGGCGGTAGCAGGCGATAAAGCCGAAATATTGACTGCGAAAGGCTGTAATTTGATGAGTGATGCCGAATATGAGAAACGTGCCACTATGTTCGGACGTTCTTTACACCGTGACAATCGTTCGGACAAGGAGTTGCTGGACGAGGCTCTTGCCGTGGCTGCCAAATCGGATGTTATTGTGGCTGCGCTCGGTGAGTCTTCGGAAATGAGTGGAGAGAGCAGTTGCCGCACGAATCTTGAAATGACGGACACCCAACGCATACTGTTACAGGAATTATTGAAAACGGGAAAACCTGTGGTACTGGTGCTGTTTACCGGTCGTCCGCTGGTACTGAACTGGGAGCAGGCAAACGTGCCGGCCATTCTGAATGTATGGTTTGCGGGCAGTGAGGCAGGTTTTGCCATCGGTGATGTACTGTTTGGTGATGTGAATCCGAGTGGGAAGCTGACTACGACTTTCCCGAAGAGCGTGGGACAGATTCCTTTGTTCTACAACCACAAGAACACGGGCCGCCCTCTTGCCGACGGTGCATGGTTCCAGAAATTCCGCAGCAACTATATAGACATAGACAATGAACCGCTTTATCCTTTTGGTTTCGGCTTGAGCTATACCACATTCTCTTATAGCGACGTGTCTTTGGACAAGACTAGCATGACGGATAAGGGCGAACTGACTGCTACCGTGACTGTGACCAATACCGGCAAGAGAGACGGTGCAGAAGTGGTTCAACTTTATATTCGTGACCTTGTGGGAAGTGTAACCCGTCCGGTGAAAGAGTTGAAAGGCTTTGAGAAGATTTTCCTGAAAGCCGGCGAATCTAAAAAAGTATCTTTCAAGATTACCCCCGAATTGCTGAAGTTCTACAACTACAATCTTGATTTTGTATGCGAGTCCGGTGACTTTGAGGTGATGATTGGCAGAAATAGCCGGGACGTAAAGAAAGCAGCGTTCAAGTTACTCTAACTGATTCCCAAGGCGGCAATATGCAGCATTCGAGCCACTGCGTTGAGATGGCATTGTTGCTGCATATTGTCTGCATTTTCACTGCAAACGTTTTGCAGCGCTACTGCAAAGGTGTTGCAGCGTCATTGCAAAAGTGATGCAGTGCCACTGCAAACTATATGCAGTATTCTTGCAGTATTTGCTTGACTTGTGTAAGATAATATGATCTATTGAAAAACATGAAGAAAATATTTTTATTAATATTGTGTCTGTCCACCATGTACCCGGTTGTCAATGCTGGGCGGGTGGTTCAGAGTTTTAATGACGGCTGGTATTATGCCGCATGTGATGACAATCGGTTGCAGGAAGTGCAACGCCATGAAGAAGGTTGGCAGCAGGTACATCTGCCGCATACCTGGAATGCGGATGCCTATTCTACCCGTAACTACCGCAGGGCTTCTTCCTGGTATAAGAAAGAGTTCCGTACGGATGCCGCGCAGATGCGGGATAAACAGCTTTACCTGAAATTTGATGGTGTCAATTCTCTGGCAGATGTGTACCTCAACGGCGAGCTGCTCACTACCCACAAAGGAGGTTACTCTGCCTTTACCGTAGACATTACGGATAAAGTAAGGACCGATGCCCCGAATCTGCTGATGGTGCACGTCAATAATCAGAACGACCGGATACCTCCTTTGTCCGGCGACTTCACCATCTTTGGCGGCATCTACCGCAATGTGTGGCTCATCAGTGCTGCAAAGCAGCACATCAGCCTTACCGACTATGCCTCTACGGGCATTTATGTCGATTTGCCTTCCGTGAGTGAGGATAGGGCAGAAATCAGTGTGCGTGGGACTTTGGTGAACCGTGATGTGCGGCGTGCGGTGTTGAAGTTGGACGTCGAGGTGCTGGATACAGATGGGAAGACCGTAGCCCAATCTTTGCGCAGCGTCCGGATAGATGCCGACGGGGCGTTCGCCTTCAAGGAACGGTTACAGTTGGAAAAGCCACAGTTGTGGTCGCCCGATTCCCCTTATCTGTACAGCGTGAAAGTTTCTTTGAAAGATGTGCGTGGCAAGGTGTTGAAAGATGAGATGCGCGTTCCTTTGGGGGTTCGCTGGTTCAGCATGGATGCGCAGGAAGGCTTCAAATTGAATGGGAAACCAATGAAGCTGATAGGAGCTTGTCGCCATCAGGACCAGATGCCGATGGGCATAGCGCTTTCGGATGAGATGCACCGCAGGGATATGCAGTTGCTGAAAGACATGGGTGTGAACTTTGTCCGTCTGGCACATTACCCACAGGACGATGCCGTGTTGCGTGCTTGCGACGAACTCGGCATGCTGGTATGGGAGGAGATTCCG
>ERZ650302.2072-NODE-2072-length-10932-cov-4.441298_pt1 | contig 10932 bp, 12 predicted proteins | sample MGYA00376238_ERZ650302 | MGnify/ENA primary metagenome ERZ650302 (study PRJEB26733, sample SAMN07839298) | wastewater metagenome | biome: urban; feature: wastewater treatment plant; material: waste water | place: USA: North Carolina | collected 2016-04-28 ... | reverse complement strand
CGATCTAGGTTTATTTTTTTGTTGTGCACGAACTATCCCAGCCGAATAAACAAAAATGTCTTAAGCAAATATAAATGAAGAAAAATGTAAGTTAGAATAGTTCTATATTCCTAAAACAACTTGATACGGTTTAAATCCGTCTTGTACCGCCTCTGAAACTAACCGAATAAATGCTTCAGTCTTTCCAGAAGCCATCCATTGATCCAATGCTTCATAGTAAGCTAAACGATTTTCTACAGTAATCACACAGGGTGGATAGCCTGCTTTAAGCAGTTCCAGATTCATCAAAAGACGTGATATGCGACCATTGCCATCAATGAATGGATGGATACCCACAAAATCCGCATGTACTTTGGCTGCACGTTCAATCGGGTGAAGTTTATATGCTTCAAGGTTATACCAATCGATTAGCTGAGCCATCTTGTCATTTAATAAAGTATAGTCAGGAGGGGTAGTAGTAGCACCAGAAATCAATACATTTTGCTGACGATAACGCCCAGCATTCTCATCATCAATATTTTTTAAAATAAGTTGATGAATATTGCGAATTTGCCATTCAGAAAATGACTCTTCTTTTTTGATAATGTCTTCGACGTAGTAAATCGCATTACGATGATTAATCGCTTCAAAATGTTCTCTTAGGGCTTTACCACCAACAGTAATTCCTTCAAGAACAACTTTGGTTTCTAATAGTGTAAGTGTATTTCCTTCGATTGCATTCGAATGGTAAGTCCAGCGGACAATCAGGTCTTCTTGTAAATTTTTAACAATGGCAGGTGCAAGAGGGCGATGCTGATCTAGTTTATTTTTTAAATCATCAATAATCTCAAACATTACCTTATCCATAAATATAAGTTATCTGATAATGATACAGGAAAAACAAAAGCAAAAAAAATGAAACGATATAATGTATCTTTTATTATTGGGTTGCGATGTGCTAATATTTTTTAAGTTCAAATCCTGAATTTGGATTTGAACAAGATTTTTTAAATGCTTTAATGCACTAAATCTGATGTGGGTCAAAATTGGGTCAATGAATTTTTTTATTCAATAAAATATTTTTGGAATGAATGGGTTGGGATTTGAGTTCAATTGACGCCACCCCACCAAATACCTAACAAAACATGGCAAAATATGCCAAGTTTTAAAACGAAAAGGCTTGATTCTAAAGGGATTGAGCCTTTTTTCTTGCCTAAACATAACCAAATATAACTAGCCATAGGGATACATGCCATGTATCCTAGCGTGTATCCCCTCATATTTATTGAACTGGCAGGGATACAAGAAAATGAAACGAACAGACATAAAACGCAGACCACTAGCAGACACCGTACTTGCAACCCTTGAGCCTGAATCAAAAGAATATCGGGAGCTAGACGGCAACGGCTTATATTTTCGTGTCAAACCTGATGGTAATAAATCGTGGCAACTACGATATAAAAAAGCTGATGGCAAAAGGTCATGGTTGGGCATTGGTACATATCCTGATTTATCGGGTGCAGGTGCAAGAAAAAAAGCGAGAGAAATTATCAAGGATATTTCACACGGCGATAATCCAATCATTACCAAACAAGAACGCAAGCGACAGAATTTTGAACGACCTCTTTTCTACCCATTAATTCAATTAAAAATGGGGGTATTACCAAGCGATCTAGGTTCAAATTCACTTTTAGTGGTTTGAGCCTTTTTATTGGGTGGTTTATTCATCTCCAAACATTTTTCGCTTTCACTCCCCAAACCGAATAACTCCCCCGCACAACAACAAAATAGATTATATTATCCTTAATTGATAAAAAATTATGCGGAGTACACATGCAGGTATTTCCCTTAGGAAAGCGAACTATTTCCGTGATTGTGGTCATTGTAGCTCTGGTTTTATTTTTAATTTACGTGGTCTTACGCACAGGCCCATTTGCCCCTGTCAACGTCACCCTCACGCAAGTCAAATATCAATCCATTCAACCTAGCCTGTTTGGCGTAGCAACCGTTGAAGCGCGTTATAATTATAAAATTGGCCCAACTGCAGCAAGTCGCTTAAAAAACTTAAAAGTAGATATTGGCGATAACGTACAAGCAGAACAACTGTTAGGCGAAATGGATCCTGTCGATTTGGAAGATCGTTTATTGGCTCAACGTGCGATAATCCAAAAAATTACCGCTCAGCAACAAGACACTCAAATCCGTCAAAATTTTGCGCAGCAACAAGTCAATCGTTATCAACAACTAGCTAAAATCAATGCCACCAGCCAAGAATCTTTAGCCATTAAACAACAAGAGCTCGATTTGGCAACGGCGGCACTCAGCGCGATGCAACAAGAACTCAATAAAGCACGTGCAGACCTGAATACCTTACAAGCACAGCGTGATAATTTAAATTTAGTGGCCACAGCTGCAGGTGTCGTCACTGCACGTTATGCAGAACCGGGTTCAACGGTGGTAGCAGGTCAAACCGTACTAGAAATTGTCGATCCTAACTCCATTTGGATGAATGCCCGTTTCGATCAATCCAGTGCGATTGGTTTAGCTGCTGACTTACCAGCTCAAATTCATTTACGTTCACGGCAAAATAATGCTTTGGCAGGTCATGTGTTATGGGTAGAACCTCGTGCCGATGCCATTACCGAAGAAATTTTAGCTAAAGTGGTTTTTAATCAACCTCCAACGCCTCTTCCGCCTTTGGGTGAGTTAGCAGAAGTCACCATCAGCCTCGCACCATTGGCACGCAGCTTAACCATTCCCAATGCGGCAGTTCACCGTATCAATAACCAAGTAGGCGTGTGGAAAGTTGTGGCCGAAAAGCCGCAATTTGTTGAAGTTCAATTAGGACGTTCAAATTTAGCGGGCGATGTGCAAGTGCTCGCAGGCTTATCCGAAAATGATCAAGTGGTGCTGTATAGTGAAAAACCCCTACATGCCAAAAACCGTTTACGGGTTGTCAAGCAACTTGCAGGAGCAGCTAAATGATTAGTCTGGCAGGTCGTGATATTTTCCATTCATGGGGTAAATTTGTATTTACTGGCTTTGGACTCGGCTTGCTGATTGGTGTGACCTTAATTATGGCTGGCGTGTATCGCGGCATGGTAGATGATGCCAAAGCCCTGCTGAATAACAGTGGTGCTGACCTATGGGTAGTGCAGCAAGATACACTTGGCCCTTATGCAGAACCTTCAAGTGTGCGTGATGATTTATATCGCAGCGTGATGAATATGCCCGGGGTGGCGCATGCTTCAAATATTACTTATTTAACCATGCAAGTGCATCATCAAGATAAAGATATTCGCTCGATGGTGGTCGGGATTCAAACAGGTGAACATGCGTGGAATAACTTGGGGTGGCCGCCACATTTATTGGCAGGACGTCAATTGACCCGCGGGCACTATGAAGCCGTAGCCGACATGAGTACGGGATTAAAGTTGGGTGATCGTATTAAAATCCGTCGTAACACCTTTACCGTGGTGGGTTTAACCCGACGCATGGTGTCTTCGGGTGGTGACCCGATGATTTTTATTCCGCTGAAAGATGCACAACAGGCGCAATTCCAAAAGGACAATGCTGCCATTTTACAAGACCGTAGACGAATTGCAGTAAACCCAATTTATAACCGCCCTGCTTATCCTGACTTGCTTGAAAGCGTACTCAATGCACAAAGTAGCAACCGTTATGTGAATGCTATTTTAGTCCGTTTAAATGCAGGTGCTTCAGCTGAAGAAACAGCAGCACATATTCAGCGTTGGCAACAACTAACAGTCTATACCCGCCCGCAGATGGAACACATTTTAATCAGCAAAATGATTGCCACATCCGCCAAACAAATTGCCATGTTTTTGGTGATTTTGGCCTTGGTCAGCGCCGCGATTGTGGCATTTATTATTTATACCCTGACTATGGACAAAATTCGTGAAATTGCGGTCTTAAAATTAATTGGCACACGCAATCGCACAATCGCTTGGATGATCTTGCAACAAGCACTCGCGCTTGGATTAATTGGGTTTGCTGTTGGTAAAATCAGTTCAACCTTTGCCGCACCATATTTCCCGAAATATGTCTTATTGGTTCCGCAAGATTCTATTTTTGGATTTATTGCGGTGATGCTGATTTGCATGTTAGCCAGTTTGGTTGCAATTCGGATGGCACTGCGCATTGACCCTGCCGAAGCAATTGGGGGATAACATGACACACGGCATTTTAATTGAAGGTTTAAAAAAGCGTTTTGGACAAGGTGACAATGCCTTTTATGCCTTAAAAGATGTCAATATGCAGGTTGCACCCGGTGAAGTGGTTGGGCTGATTGGCCCCTCAGGTTCGGGTAAAAGCACCTTGCTCAAATGTTTAGGTGCCGTGATTGATCCTACCGAAGGACGCATGACTTTGGGCGATGAGGTGATTTTTGATCAACGTTGGTTAGTCAAAGACTTAAGTGCCTTACGCCGCGATAAAATTGGTTTTATGTTCCAAACCCCGTACTTAATTCCTTTTTTAAATGTTTTGGATAATGTAGCGCTGCTGCCGATGTTAGCAGGCGTAGCCAATGACATTGCCCGCGCCCGCGCATTGGAAATTTTAACGGCGCTCGATGTGCAGCATCGGGTACATGCTATGCCTGGACAATTGTCTGGTGGTGAACAACAGCGTGTCGCCATTGCACGTGGCTTGATTAATCAACCGCCTGTGATTTTAGCCGATGAACCCACTGCACCATTGGATAGTGTACGCGCGATGACCGTGATTCGCTTATTACACGAAATGGCAGAAAAATTTCAAACTGCAATTATTGTAGTCACACATGACGATAAAATCATCCCTACCTTTAAACGCTTGTACCACATTCGAGATGGTGTGACTTATGAAGAACAAGGCGAAGGACGTCCTTTTAAGTAGGCTCTAAAGTTTTCAGCGCTGGAAACTGATGTTTTAGCTCAATATCAAAAGCAATAAAATATCTGCATTTCAAGTTACATGCGACACAATACTAAAAAACGGTTGATGTGGTATTCTGATAGCATCAGAAATGCAAAAATATAATACTTACTAGCTTCATACTGTTCTTGGAATTTAATCAAAATACGCATATATTGATTAAATAGAGCAATTTATTCTTAATCCAAGAATTGACGCGCTAACCATGAAACTTAATCACCTAGAGGTTTTAGATATGTCAACTAGAAACCGAACCAATGAAAGTGAAATCGCTACAGCTGCAGCTGACGTTTTGCGTGAACGCTTCATTGCAGTAGCTCACAGTGATCGAGTACTTTATGTGGAAAATGATGCCTTAGTCAGCAAAACCCCGAATGGCAAACCAGTTTTAATCAAACAGTTATCTGGTCGGAACCCTGATCTAGCCCGCCAGTTTAATGGTCGCAGAACCTTTAAAATTAGAAAACGTAACATAGAGGCTACTGCAGAATAATTTATGTTGCCAAAAACACCTCGAATCAGAATGTTTGCGGGTCCAAATGGATCGGGCAAAAGTACGATGATTAATGGTTTAGATAGCCGTTTATCTAAATTGTTTTTGAATGCTGACAACCTTGAGCGCGATCTTAAAGCCACACCCATTCTTGATCTAAGTCAATTTGATATACGCATTAATGCAAACATATTGGTTGATTATCTTACTCAAGCAAGTCGACCACTAAAAAATGCAGATGGTACTCTAAGCAAAAGTCCTCTCCTCTCAGTAGATCCTGTGATTGATGGAAGCTTAATCGACTTAAGCGGGAACACGATTGATTCCTACCTCGCAGCCCGAATTCTTGATGTCATCCGTAAAGAGTTACTTACGCTTAAGGTTGGATTTACATTTGAAACCGTAATGTCTCATGAGAGTAAAATCGAGTTTTTGCGAGATGCTAAAACGCAAGGCTATCGTACCTATTTATACTTTGTGACGACTGAGGACCCTGATATTAATGTGGACCGAGTTAAACAACGTGTGAAAAATGGTGGTCATCCAGTCGAAGAAATTAAAATCCGTGAACGCTATTTCCGCACTATGCACATGTTGATTGATGCGATTGAAGTATCTGACCGAGCGTATTTATTTGATAACTCAAGTAATGCGACCAAGAATATGGCTTCTTATATCTGTGAAGTGACTAACGGAGATACATTGATCATTAATCCAGATTTTAAAGGAGAGTTTCCGATCTGGTTTGAAAAATATGTACTTGTTCATTTGGTTGATGAAGAATAAAAAAACCGCGCTTGAATCATTCAAACGCGGTTTTTTAAATATTCACAGGTCAGTAAACTGAACCCATCGGCATCTTACTCAGCCAACATTTTACTCAGTATTCATAGCCATTGTTGATTGACCATTGCTGCAATTTGCCATAATAGATTTCATCGTTGAACAGTAGGTCTGCTTTAGAGGCAGCATTACTTTCTTCAGTTGGGCAGAAACCATCATCACAATCGGCATCGACAACCCAGCAACCACGAACGAACAATACTTTATTGCCTTCTTGCTCCAGTTGTTTCTGAACGCGATCAATCGCTTCATGTAAGTCATCTGCGCCTAAATATGCGGTCAAATACGCATAAGAGCCTGTTTCATCGGATGCTTTGCGGAACTCGACACCCACACAAAATAAATGTTTTTTCATTCTTGGCTCCTTGTCATCTTATTCAGCTAAACTAATCTTTAATTTGGTCTAGGTCTAGTGCTTTTTCTTACACTTAACAATACGTTACCTATTCACAATACTGCAGTTCAAAGTAAAAACATAGTATCCAAATATTAGACTTAAGCCATAATCGCTGTATAAATGAGGTAGAACGCAACACCAATGACTGTTGTAGCAAATACCTTTTGTACAGTATTGCTATTCATGCGATGTACCAAAGTACGTCCAAGTAACATCCCGACAATACACGCCAGAACAAAGGTGATGGTGACTGCCATTGGGTACTGAAAGCCATCTAAAACGTGTGCTGAAATACTCACGCCACCAATCAGGAAAATAATCATCAAAGAGGTTGCGACGATACTGCGCATATCCAAATCGGTAAATTTAAGCAATAATGGCACAATAATAAAACCACCGCCCACACCCAACAAACCCGTCAGCAAGCCTGCAATTACACCCACACCACCAAGCAAAGACGCCGTTTTAACATTCCAAATTAAGCGTCCTGTGTTTTGGTTTACCTTACACGGTGGATTAGTTTGGTCGTTGACCTTATTAAAGAAAATACGATACGCCACAATAAACATGACCAGACTGAACGCCAGTGTTAACCACATGGGCGGCACAATACCTGCCAAATGCACCCCATAACGCGCAGATGGAATACTGATTAGGGCAATCCACAATGCAGCACGATAACGTACAATACGTTTGAACAAGCCTTCAACTGTGCCAACCAAAGCCGCCAAAGTGACTGCCAATAAACCGACAGGTGCAGCCTGCGCCACAGTCCAGCCCTGACTTGCCATAAGTGCAGGAACGGCAAGAATACCGCCCCCTGCCCCAGTTAAACCCAGCAAAGTACCAATCGCCAAACCTTCTAGGATTAACATCCACATGCGTATTTCCCCCTATTCCATCACTATGTTGTGCTGTGCAAACATCACTTGCCACAAACTTTGTTGGCAGGCAAAGCCACATCAATATGTTTTGGATAAGGCAGGTTTAAATTCTGCATGAGGGTAATAAATTCCGCTTTGGTACGTCCTTGTCTTAAACGCGAGTTATTGCGTTTTTCCTGCCCAACGGTAGAAGATAAACGCCCTTTATAGTCATGCCCTGGATACACCAAAGTGTCATCAGGCAAGCTAAAAATTTGTAGATGAATGCTGTCATATAAAGTCGCTGGGTTGCCTTCCTGAAAGTCAGTACGACCACAACCATCAATTAACAACGCATCGCCAGTGAATACCATGCCATTGACCACATAGCTGGTACAGGCGTTGGTATGACCCGGGGTATAACGTGCTTCAATCAACAATTCACCCACACGAATGGCGCTGCCATCGGTAATGAAAATATCGCCACACACCACACCTGAATTACGATGTAATACAGTTTTACAACCAAAACGTGTTCTGAGTTCGTTGGCAGCAGTAATATGGTCAGCGTGTACGTGCGTATCTAAGCTATACACCAATTGCAAATCATGCTGTTCTAGAAAAGCAGCATATTGCTCAACCTCTGAAATTACAGGGTCAATCAGCACCGCTTCACGGGTTTGTTCAGATGCCAATAAGTAAGTATAGGTCGAGCTGTCAGCTTCAAAAAATTGATGAAAGATCATGAGATAGATACTGAGTTTTATATTTTGTTATTCTTAATTTTGCAAATATAGTGCCAACTTAATCTCTTTTAAATATATTAATAAAATACAATATATTAAGAGATATTGTTTAATTTAGATCATCCTCCATGTTTCACATCTGTTGCATTTTGTGTTTCAATTGAATCAATAATGAAACAAAAGATGAAACATCATGAATGCGATACATGACTTTGAACAACAAGCCAGTCTTGAAAGCTTTTTGTTTCATTTACAACAACTTTGTCCAGACAGTTTGCTCTATGTTTATGACGACATTGCTCAAACATGGATTTATGAATATGCACAAGATGCTTCTGTTTCTGCAGCTACGGGTAAAACATTAAAAAATCAATTATTGAAATTAAAACTACAATCACAATCAGCATCACAACCACAGACAGGTCTGCTGCAACTCCCGAATAGTGCTAAGGCATGGCACTACCACAGCTTAAATATTCGTGTCCATACAGCCGATTTCACAGGATGTTTATTCTTTCTGCAGCCTAGCGTTGCAACAGTGTCATCACAAACACTCACCCCATCTGCCCAAGCACAAAATAGTTTGGCGGAGTTTTTCCATAGTGATTCGCCACAAATGCAGCATATGTATTCCATTATTGAACGGGTAGCGATTACTGAGTTTCCTGTTTTGGTGCGTGGTGAATCTGGTAGTGGTAAAGAGTTGGTGGCGCAAGCAGTACATGCACGCAGCCAACGGCATGCACAAGTCTTTATTGCGATTAACTGCGCGGCTTTAAATGCCAATATTTTAGAAAGTGAATTGTTTGGGCATGTGAAAGGTGCATTTACAGGGGCAATTCGTGAGCATAAAGGTGTGTTTGAACGTGCTGCAGGTGGTACTTTATTTTTAGATGAAATTGCAGAAATTCCACTGGAACTGCAAGCCAAATTATTGCGAGTATTAGAAACGGGCGAATTCACCCCTTTGGGCGGTGAAAAAGCGATTAAATCGAATGTCAGAATTATTACCGCAACCCATCGCGCTTTACGTGAAGAAGCGCGTTTAGGCAGATTTCGCCAAGATTTACTTTATCGTTTACGGGTGATTCCAATTTTTGTGCCACCACTACGTGAACGTAAACAAGATATCCCTAAAATTGCAGCATTTATTTTGCAACAACAAGTCCAGTTTCAGGTCACGCCACATTTGACCGAGCAAGCACTGAAGGTATTAATCAATTACGATTGGCCAGGCAACGTGCGTGAATTAAAAAACACCTTGCTGTATGCCTTAACCATGTCGGCAGGTAAAATTGAAATTGATCAACACGATTTACCCGATGAAATTGTACATGCCAGTTTGAAACTCGCCTCAGCTCCCGCAACGCCACAACCTATTGAGCTACCCATCAAAACCAACAATAAAGTAGATAAAGACACGCTGCAGGATTTACTAGAAAAATATCAGGGGCAAACTGAATTGGTGGCACAAGCCTTGGGCATTAGCCGAACCACCTTATGGCGATATCGAAAAAAATATCATTTATGAGGCGGAAGTTTGCTGAATAAAGGACGCTTTGCTTTGATCTGCATATTCATAAATGGTGTCTAAATCTTTTTGAATGGCAGCTGCGACTCGGCTAGGCATCAACTGATTAAGTTTTACAAAGACTTTTTCAGGATAACCGACCTGATAGGATTGACGGTCTGTTTGTAAAAATTGATACAGCTCTTGTGCCACAAATTCAGGTGCATCCACTTTTGTACCCATTTTGATATTCATTTCTATCACATCGGGATTGTTCATACTGGTATTGGTCGCGCGTGGGGAGAAATATCTAAAACGAATGGCAGTCTGACCATACTCTCGCGCCAATGCTTCAGTTGCACCACGCAAGGCAAACTTACTGGCGCAATAACTCACATAGCCAGGGTAGCCGATGCTGCCAAAAGTCGAGCCAATATTGATGATCTGACTCGGCTGACTGTCCGACATATATGGAATCACATCCTGAATCAGTTGCAGCGGATAAGCCACATTGACCAACATCATTTGCTCAATGGTATCCTGTGATTGCTGCGCAAACAGACGAAAATCATTCATGCCTGCATTGTTAATATAGTAATGAATCGGCTGTTTTAATGCGGCAAGTGCCTGAATAAAATCATGACGACTGCTGGCATCAATTAAATCACAACGCAGACTGTGTAATTGCAACTGAGGATACTGCTGCGCCAGACTTTGCTCTAGTTGTTGCAAGGTGTCTTGCTTACGCCCAACCAAAATTAAGTTTAAGCCTTTTTCAGCAAAATGATGCGCAATCGCATGACCAATCCCGCCTGTTGCCCCGAAAATCACCGCAGTTAAATTTGACATAAAAGATACTCTCAATTTTAAGATATTCGATACAACTCAATTATAAAAATGCAGGATTCAGTCCCAAGCCCATACAAATATAGAGTTTACGATCTTCTAATGGCACCAATATTTCACGTCTGCCATGCATAAAGCGCTTGTTATCAATGAGCACCACATCACCATCTTGCCAGTCAATTTCTGAGGTTTCACGCTCGCAATGCTCTGCCAATTCTTCCAATAATTCTGCTTGGATTTCGCTGCCATCGGCAAAGTAAAAACGCGGCTTTTCGTAATTATAAGAAGGCCCCAACAAGGTGTTGGCAAAGGCAGGC
>ERZ650302.2071-NODE-2071-length-10935-cov-8.227298_pt1 | contig 10935 bp, 10 predicted proteins | sample MGYA00376238_ERZ650302 | MGnify/ENA primary metagenome ERZ650302 (study PRJEB26733, sample SAMN07839298) | wastewater metagenome | biome: urban; feature: wastewater treatment plant; material: waste water | place: USA: North Carolina | collected 2016-04-28 ... | reverse complement strand
CTACAATCCAAAAAACTTTATCATAATTTTCTGAAAGTTCTTTTACGTATTCATATTGTTTTTTTAGACTTGCCTTTTTTATAAGTTCTGGGCGAATATTAATGATTAATTTTTCTGCATCTTTTAATAATTGAAAATACCATTTTTCGCAATCGCCATCTCCAACAATTGCAAAGGTTTTCTTTCCTTTATTGAAAAAAGATTTTCTATTCTTCATCTAAATTTATATAATAATCACCAAGATTAGGAACACCACCCAATTTTCCAGATTTATAAGCATTGAGAACATTAGTAGTGTCTCTTACAACAGAACTATCAAAATCTGCTAAAGAATATAATTCTGTTGCAGAATCTTCGTTTTTATCAGTAAACCAAATTGCATCATCACGGAAGATATCTCTATTGTTTAAAATTTCTCTGTAGTGTGAAGTTGCAATGAGTTGAGAGTTCTTTGAGTTTACTAAAAATGTTAATAAAAAATGTTGAAATAATTCTGGATGTAATGAAGATTCTAACTCATCAATAGAAACAATTGTAGAAAAATTACTAATTAAAATTATTAGTATTCCAGAAAAACTATAATATTTTTTTGTACCTTCAGATTCTTGTCCAAATTTAAGAGAATAATTTTTATTATTAATGCTATGAATCAATTCTATATTATCATTAATACTATGAATCAATTCCACATCATCATCATGATTATATTCAGATACCTTGTTGTCTTTAGAAACCTCTTTTTCTTTTATGATAATATCAGTAATATTTAAATCTGCTTTTTTAAGAATTTTTATTATATTATTTTTGAAGTATTTATTATTTATAATATTCTTAGAAATAACATCTTTAATTATAGCATCTGTTGAAAATAAAGGTGAGTTAGTATAATAAAACCATTCGAATATATCTTTTAAAATTGATATATCTAGATTTGCTTTTTGAAAACCTCCAAAAACTGTGTTATTCCATAAAGTGAAAATTTCCAGACTATCTTCTAAAGTTTTTCTTTTTGGAATTTTACTTCCAAATTTAACTGAAGTCAACTCTTTTTTCTCATCAGTGATTCTTTCAAAAACAATAGCTTTATTTGGATTAAAATTGTAAAGTTTTTCTTTTACAATACAATTTTTATTTAATTCAACTTCATAATAATATCGAATTTCATTTTGGACAAACTCTAATTCAAATTTTGTATTTTGATTTGGGGTATTTTCATCAAAAAGAAAGGGTTCAAAATCAAACTTTTCTGTTTTTTTGTCAAAGGACATAAATAAGAAAACCAATAAACAAAGATATTTTCGTTAATTTTAAAATCTGTGACGCACGATATAGCACAAAAAAAAGCCCCTCGCTTAGCGAGAGACTTTGTCATCTTTGCGAAGATACAAATCCTATAAATACCAAACAAAAGGATTAATTTTAAAATTAAAAACCGTGCGTAAAAGTGTTTTTTATTGAGAATTATTTATAATGCAAATATTAAATCTCGTTATTTTTTGGAAAATAATATTTAGGAAGCACCCGAACAGGAAATTTATTTACATTAATACGCAAATTTCCATTCCGATCAATTCGTTGTGGTTTTTGATTTTCTATATCGAAAAAGAAGCGTACAGAATCTTTTACTTTCCCCTTTTTGTCATAAAGAATTAAAGTAAAAATTTCTGTTTCGTAAGTGATATATCTTCCTGAAATTTCATAAGAACCAATTCCACGAGGGGAAAAACGTTTAATTGAATGCTCCACAGAACAGGAGTATAGGCATAGGAATAAAATTCCTATAGGAATTAAATTTTTCATTTGTATAAAGTTTAAAAATTAAAGAGTTAAAGAGGTTTTTAATCACGCAGAACATTAATTCTACTGATTACAGGTTTTCCGTTATACGTTCCGTTTTCGAATTCAATATAATTTGGTTCTTCGGGTAGTTCATAGGTTTTTATTTTCTTTTTTTTCTTTCTGCAATTGCTTTTTTCATCATTCCAAATTGCACCCGATTGCATTTCTAAATCCATTTTAAGCCACGTTTCGGCGGATGTAGTTTCTTTTTTAGGTTTTTCCATAGAGTTATATTTTTTGTAAAATTTCTTTTAAATAAAATTCGTGTAACTTAATATTTTTATCCTGGAGAAAAATTACCCAAGATAGAACAGCCAACCACACCAAAATAACTATTAAAAGAGCAATTATTATGTTTTCCTTTTTTTTCTGCATTATTAAAAATATGTTTTTTCAAGCGCTTCATTTATTAAATCCTTGAGACTTTTATTTTTCTCTGCAGATAAAATTTTCAATTGCTTTAATTTTTCTGTATCAATGTAAAGAGAAAATAATTTTTCATCTTTTTTTTCTTTCACAGGCACAACCTTTTGAATAGGAGTTTTTATTTTCATCCAAGCTCTATCCACATCTGCCCATTTTGAAACTAACTCATTTGTTCTATCTTCACTAAATGCTTTGATTAGTGCTTGAATATATAAAACATAATCCCATTTTTGATTATAGATTTCATCTTCAAGTTCGATTAGTTTATCTGCAAACTCTTCAAGGGCATCAACAACTTCTGTTGTCTCTTTTTTGAAAGCTTTGATATATGCTTTTGAAGTATATTTATCTTTTTCTTTAACCAATGCAGAATAACATCTATCAGCAGTAATTCCACCATGTCCTAAATCAAGAAGTTTTTCATCTTCAAGATATTTCATAATTTTTTCTTCATTTCCATCAAACTTAGCCATTAAATCTTTATTTACACCATTTATAATATGTGCTGTCCAAGAAGTTTGCCAAGCAGTCATTTGAAGACCAACATTATAAACACCTATAAAAACTTCCCTATAAAATGGAGTTAAAAGATTGTTTTGTACAATTAAATCTATTAATTTTGTATGTTTTTCATGCCAATATTCTTTTACAAAACCATAAGCTTTTTCTTGTAAATCTATGATTTCTTTTTCATTTTTCTCAAGTTTTTTCAAAACTTGCACCAAAGAATCATCCCTTAAATTCACAAGTCTAGTAACAAGTGCAAATCTTAAATCACTTGTCATTTCAAGCTTTAAAGCCTTTGCAAAATCATCAATAAGCCCCAGTTTATCAAACTCTTCATTTTCAAGATGTGATATTAGTTTATTAGTTTGTGTTTTTTCATCGTTTAAAAAGTCATATATTTTTTGTAAGTCGTTTAAAAAGGTCTCTTTATTCATTTTTTAATCCTTGATTTTAAAAGTAGAGTTTATCTTTTTTGAACTTTTTTTTAGTTAAATTAGCACTCAATACAAAAAAGTGCTAATTTTAAGAAAAACTTTAGCTTCCTTTTATAAAGTTGTGATAAAATTCTCTTCTAAAATTAAATAAATTATAGGAGAAATGACATGGCAAAACATCAATTTCAAACAGAAGTAGGACAATTATTACATTTAATGACACACTCTTTATACTCAAATAAAGAGATTTTTATAAGAGAACTTGTATCAAATTCAAGTGATGCAATCGATAAATTAAACTATTTAAGATTAACAGATGAAAATCTAAAAGACAAATTCGCAGATTGGAAAGGTGAGATTAATATCTCTTTTGATGAAGCTGATAAATCTTTAACAATTTCAGATAATGGTATTGGTATGAATGAAGCTGACTTAATTGCTTCTATTGGAACAATCGCAAAATCAGGAACAAAATCTTTTGTTGAAGCACTAACTGGTGATGCAAAAAAAGATTCAAACTTAATCGGTCAATTTGGAGTTGGTTTTTATTCTGTATTTATGGTAGCAAATAAAGTAGATGTTATCACTAAAAAAGCTGGTGAAGAAGTTGCATATAAATGGTCAAGTGATGGAACAGGTGAGTTTGATTTAACAACTGCACTAAAAGAATCAAATGGAACTGTTGTTTATATCAAATTAAAAGATGAAGAAGCATCAGAGTTTGCAAGTAAACATAGAATCCAAAATATCGTTGGAAAATATTCAAATCATATTGCATACCCAATTTTCTTAAATTACAACGAAGAAGTAACAGAAACTTTAAGTGAAGAAGACAAAAAAGCAGGAAAAGAACCAGCAAAAACAACTGAGAGAAAACACGAAAAAATCAATGAAGCAACAGCTTTATGGATGCAACCAAAAGCAAAATTAAAAGAAGAAGATTATAATCAATTTTATAAATCAATTTCTCATGATTCATCAGAGCCAATGCTTACAATTCATACAAAAACAGAGGGTGTAAACGAATACACAACACTTTTCTACATCCCAAAAACTGCACCTATGGATATGTATAGAGCAGATTTCCAAAGTGGTGTTAAACTGTATGTTAAAAGAGTATTTATCACAGATGATGAAAAAGAGTTATTACCAACTTATTTAAGATTTGTAAGAGGAATTATTGACTCTGAAGATTTACCATTAAATGTTTCAAGAGAGATTTTACAAGAAAATAGAATCTTAGCAAACATCAAACAAGGAAGCGTGAAAAAAATCCTTGCTGAAATCAAAAAATTATCAAAAGATGAAGAAAAATATGCTGAGTTTGTAGCTCAATATATCAGACCTTTAAAAGAGGGTGTATATCAAGACCATATGAATAAAGAGACAATTTTAGAGTTATTAAGATACAAATCTTCAAAAACAGAAGCTGGAAAAATGACTTCATTAGAAGCATATAAAGAAAGAGCTGATAGCGAACAAAAAGCAATTTTCTATATCGTTGGGGATAATGAAAAAATCTTAAGAAGTTCTCCATTATTAGAGTCTTATAACAAAAACAATATAGAAGTTTTAATCTTAGATGATAAAGAAATCGATGAAATCATCACTCCAACTATGGGTGCTTACAAAGATTGGGAATTCAAAGACATCACAGCTTGTGAGCCTCCAAAAGTTGAGCAATCAGAAGAAGCAAAAAAAGAAGTTGAAGAGAAATTCCAAGACATCACTAAAAAAATTAAAGATAAATTAGGTGATGCAGTTAAAGATGTAAAAGTTACAAACAGACTTTCTGAATCACCTTCTTGTGTTGTAAAAGATGTAGCTGATGCACAAATGGCACAAATGGCTCATATATTTAGACAAATGGGACAAGCAATGCCAGAATCTGCTCCAATCTTAGAAATCAATCCAGAGCATGAAATCGTAAAAAAATTAAACGGTTGCCCTGATGAATCAACAATCGAAGATGTATCTTGGATTTTATTAGACCAAGCAAAACTAAGTGAAGGTATGGAAATTACTGATACAGTTGCGTTTGCGAAAAGACTATCAAGAATCACAGCAAAAGCTCTTTAAAAGAGCTATTTGCATAAATCTTCTGCGTTGAAGTAAATTTTTTGTTCAATCACGTACTATGTGTACGCTCGATCACAAAAATTTTACTTCGCCTTGAATCTTCATACAACTAGCTCTTTTAAATATTTAGAGGGCTAGTTTTTTAATATCTAATTTAATTATCTTCATAGTTCATAAATAATACAATCTTTTAAAATTATATTAAAGGTTTTAATTTTGGAAAAAGATAATTCTGCTCGTAGATTATTAAACATACTTGAAAAAGGAAAAAAAATTTCTACTGATTTCTCTTGTAAAAGTGCTTGGCGTAATTTATTAGATATAAAAGATGATGATTTATCATTATTATTCTCAAGATTAGGTAAGGTGATGACTCTTCAAAAGATTATTATAAAAGATTTAGAAAAATATTATCCTAATCAAAAGAAATCTTATGATTATTGGAGTAATCGTCTTAATATTGCTTTTAGTAAGCAGAATATTAATTCAACATGGTTAACTTTTATTGAATCAATTGATGACCATTCAATTGAATATTTAAGAATGTCAACTGATTTATTAGATTCAAAAATAGAAGTAAAAATTATAGAAGAAGAAAAATTGATTGAGATACGAGTTATTGTTGATAATCTTATAAAAGAAGTTATTAATTTAAAGTTAGATGAAAATTTTAAAAAATATTTAATAACATATTTAAAAAAGATTATTGATTCAATTGACGAATATAAAATAACAGGTATCACTCCAATTATTGAATCCTTTGAAAGTACTCTTGGTCATGCATTAGTTAATAAAGAATTTGGAGAAAATATTAAAAAATCAAATCTTAGTGATAAATTTATAAATATATTAGAAAAATTAAATATTTTAATTGATACAGGAAATAATATAAGTCAAATTACTAATGGATTAATGGGATTCTTACCGAAATGAAGGAAAATAAAAATGCTCTTAAAAATAAGAAACACAAGCCACAAGCCTTTCAAACAATCTTTAATTTTATAATGGAACTCCATTTATGAAAAAAAAACAAATGAAGTAAAAACAATTATATAAAAGATTGAAAAATTACTTTTTCTTAAACTCAACTGCAAAACTGTTTTTAAAATATTTTGTACAAAAAGCTCTAAAAAAATTCTGGTTGGTTTGAGTAGTCTTATTTAGATTGGAATATATCTCTCGAGTTATGAAAGCCTTAGAGCTCTTGTTAAAACAGAATGGATAGGTAATATCGATGGTGTCAGTTTAAAAAAATTCCACTTATTTACAAATCCTCACTAGGAATTGAAAACAAATATCCTTGTGAATAATCAATCTCTAGTTCTTTTATTTTTTCATAAATTTCTTTTGTACTAACATACTCTGCAATAACTTTGATATTTGCTTCTTTGGCAAAAGTAACAATACTTTTTACAACTAAATAAGATGTTTTATCATCTAATATTTTTTTTATGATATTTCCATCTATTTTGATGTAATCAGTTTTTATTTCTGTAAGGTAAATGAAATTTGAATAACCACTTCCAAAATCATCGATAAATATTCTATAACCTAGCTCTTTTAGCATTAAAAGATTTTTTTTAGCATCATCATAATTTGCTATTTCTTCTGTCTCAATCAGCTCTATACCAAGTCTTTTAGAAATATCTCTATCTGTTGCGTATTCTTTAAGTATATTGAGTATTGAACTATCCAAAATATCAATAGGATTTAAATTTACATTGATTTTTACATTTTTATTTTTAACTAGTTTTTTATGGGCAATTGCTAACACTTCAATTGTAATATTTCTGGCTATAAAGGTACCTTTAATTGCAGGTAATATCTTATCAGGTGTTATGATTTTATTGTCAGCAGTTCTAATTCTTAACAATGCTTCATAATGAGAATCTCCAGCAGTTTTTGTATTAATGATTTTTTGATAATAGCAAATTACTCTTTTTTCATCAATAGCGTGTTTAATGTCATTTATTGATAAAAATGAAGTTTGTGTTTGTTCATTTGTGTAAATTTCTATTTGATTTCTACCTTTGTTTTTTGCATTATATAAAGATATATCAGCTAGTTTAAATGCTTCTGAAAAAGTTCTTGAGTCTTGTGGATTTAGATTAACTCCAATAGAAACTGTAACTTTTATCGTTTCTAAATCAGAGATTGTAAATCTTTTATTTCTAATATTTTGAAAAATTCTATCAAGTGAATTAAGAGCTTTTGTATGACTATCTCTTTTTGTTTTAATCAAAATAAGAAATTCTTCTCCACCATATCTAATAATAATATCATCATTTTTTCGAACTGATTCTGTAATAGTTTGGGCAAGTTGTTTTAAAATTTTATCTCCAACAATATGACCATAGGAATCATTGATTTTTTTAAAATGATCAATATCCAAGGCAGCCATAATATAATCAGAGAAATTTATAAGAGTTTCTGATTCTTGTAAATAATTTCTATTATATACTTCAGTTAATTTGTCTATAAATACTGATTTTTTTATCATTGTATATTTAATTGTTTGAATGATTAACAAAATTATAAATAAAGATATTATTGAAATTATCGCAATTATTGAATATTTTATAGAAAATATAATTTTATTTATATCTTCAACTTTTTCAATAGCAAAATCAACTACTAAAATTATCTCAACTTCATTATTTAAAATTACAGGAATTAAATAAGTAATTGAGAGCTGTTTTAATAGACTTTGTTTGATTAAAATAGGTTCTTTTTTTTCATAAACTTCAAGCCATTTTGGGCTATCAATATCAAATTTTTGATTTACGTGGGCTTTTTCTGCTTCTGGTGAAGCATCAGCTAAAAATCTAAAAATATCATTTTTATCTTTATAAATTAAATAAGAGTATTTTATATTATTTGTTAAAAGAGTTTTTAATTTGTTTTCTAAATCTTTTTGAATATTTTTATTTTCCAAAATCATTTTTACTGAGATATTATTTGTTTCTAATGATTTAACTATAAAATTTGCAACATTGTTTGAGATAGAAAGAATATCACTCGTTGAAATATTTAACATTTTTTCTTCAAATTTATTCTCAAGTTTTATTGTAAAATTTAATAAAATTATTAAAACAATAGATATTATTGAAGCAGAAAAAATTAAATATAATGGTTTCTTTAAAAAAAGTTTATTAGTCATTAAAACTCTTCAATAAATTTATTATAAATTTCAGGTAATACAATATTATTTTCAATAAGTCTATCTTTTACAAAAACGATATTTGGTCTACTTTTACTCCAGAAAAATGCACCTATAAATTGTTTGTTTTTTAATAATGTGCCATAATCATTTGTAAAAAATATCTTTTTGTTTCCACTACTACATAAGTGATTAGATGTTTTTTCATTTTTTGCAAAAACAAAATCAGCATCATTGCATGAACTTGCAATATTAAAGAAACTAGAGTAAATATTTTTTTCAGTTTCACTAATTTCTGGAATATATAAAGATACCTTTTCATGTCCAAATTTAAGATTTTGTACAATATTTGATATGATTTTTGCTTCAAGTTCTATCTCTTTGTTATACTCTTTAACTAAAAAAGTATAGTTTTCAGACGCATTTAAAAGGTTAATAAAACAAAATATTAAAAAAAGAATTTTATTCATTAAAACAGCCATTTCATACTAAGTAAAAATGCTCTTTCATCATCCCTTAAAGAAAAGTAAGTATAGGGAGAAGTTGTTTTATCTGCATATAAACTTTTTATTGATTTATTTAAAAGATTTTCTCCTTTTAGGCTTACGCTTAGATTTTTATTGAAATTATATGTTGTTCCAGCATTTACATCAAATCCATCTTTTATTTCAGAATTTGAGAAATTATAACCCTCTTTATAAATCAAAGATGTAAAATAGTCAATTTGGTCATAACTACCCATATATTTTATATAACCACCAGTTGAAGAGTTTGATTCAACTTGATTACTATCAAGAGTATAAACATTAAACATAAATTGATTTTTTAAGTCAAAATCATAGGTATATTTAAACATTACAGAGTTTCCTTCAACTTCTTCATTTGAATTTTTAAATCCATTTCTACTTAAATAAATCATATTATCAACATCAATATTTGTGAATATTAAATCAAATTTATTTGAGTTATAAGTATATGCATTTTCCAAAGAGTAGTAAGTGATTTTTTGTGAATCTAAATTATCAACATCAGGAGATTGCATATCTACATAATAAAATGAAGGTGACATATATGATTGTGAAGCAAAAAGTTTAAATCCTAAATTATCATTTGGCACAAAAATAAAACCAAGTTTATATAGATTTTCTATTGAATTATCTAAATCGGCATTTCTTTGGTATTTGTCAAATTTTGCATCGCCGATTATATGTAAATAATCATTAATTTTATATTTGTCCTCAAACATTAAAGAGTAAAGTGTTTCAGTATCAAATTCACTAAATCTTTCATCTTCAAGTGTTTGTGTATTACTTATTGTTGTTCTATCTTCTAAAATATATCTTTTATGTTTAATACTTGAAGCTAAAATAACTTCATTTGATTTTTGAGTAAAAGATTTTGAAATATAAGCATCATATTTTTCAAATCTTAATTTTTCATCATAATGTGTAGGGATGGAATTAAACATATTAGTATCTGAACTTTGATCAATAACAGGTAATAAAATAATACCATTCTTATTTTCATCTACATCTGTATTTTCTTCTAAATAATCCCTCTCATTTATATCAATAGAAAAAATAGTTTTTAATGAGTTGTCTCTTAAGTAAGTATTGCTATAAGATATAAAATAATCTTTTGATTCAATATTTCCATTATCTGGAACAACATCCTTTGATAAACCCATAAAATTATCTTTTGATAATTCCGCATAAGCTAAATCAATTTTTGCATTATCCTTTTGAATAGTTGAATAGAAATATTTTCTATCTGAATCATTATGTAATATGCTATTTTTATATGTTTTAGAATCATCAACATTTTGATTACCAGCATAAACTAAAAATGACCATTTATTTTCAAGAACTTCAGAGTGACTTACTCCAAAATATTTTTCATTATTTGTGCTTGATGATAAAGTTAATTGATTACCATTTTCTTGAGATGGAGATTTAGTATAAACCCTTACAAATGTTGTTCCTGGTTCATTTCCCAATGAAAAAGAGCTATCACCTGTATAAATCTCAATATGATTTATAAAATCTAATGGTAAAGAATCCCATACTAAAAAAGGAGATAAGGTATGTACAGAAGATACTTCATGGTCATTTATAAATATTCTTGTTGAAGTAGAAATGGGACTATTAAATCCTGCGATACTAAGATTTTTTACCCCATATATATTATTGTTTTGATTTGAAATAGTGAGTTCTTTTAATACATCACTTAACTTAGTATATTGCATTTGTTGTAGCTGTTGTTGGGTATAAACAGTTAAATGTCCGACTTTTTCATCTATTGTTTTATTAGATAAATCTGAACTTATTTTGTACTCTTCCAAAAGATTATCTAAACTTTCTGCAAAGGCTAAAGAGTTTAGTAATAATAGTGATAATAAGGTTTTAGAATTCAAAATTTTAATCCTATAAATAATATTTATTGGTATTGTAGTAAAATAAACTAAATAATAAAATTAATAATATAAATTTA
>ERZ650302.2070-NODE-2070-length-10935-cov-14.099173_pt1 | contig 10935 bp, 8 predicted proteins | sample MGYA00376238_ERZ650302 | MGnify/ENA primary metagenome ERZ650302 (study PRJEB26733, sample SAMN07839298) | wastewater metagenome | biome: urban; feature: wastewater treatment plant; material: waste water | place: USA: North Carolina | collected 2016-04-28 ... | reverse complement strand
AGCTGGGCGCGCGTCGCAACACGGCGGCGATGTGCCGCAGGCTAAGCCCCTGGTGGGTCATCTGCATGATGCAGGCGCGTTCTTCTGCGCAAAGTTGGTGGTAGTGTGAGTCCATGGCGACACCTTAGCAGAGTGTTGCTATTGGTTCTTGAGACCGCCCAGGTTCAACTCACCATGATACTGTGTGAAGAAGTTTGCCATCTTGTATATATATTTACAGACACCCACTGCCATACGGAAGAAACCAACATAGTAGGTTGCCACTATGATATACCACTGCCATGCTGAATAGGGTGCTAGATTTCCTCGTATCTCAGAACGCCAAAAGCGCTGCGCTGCGTTTTATTAACCGATCCTAAAACCGCTTTGTATGCGCACGTAAAAACAGCCCGATTACGGGCTGTTTTTACGTCTTAGCGACTCAATTCCGGGTATCAGAACGGAATATCATCATCCATATCATCAAAATTCGCTGCCGGCTTGGCTTCCTGGCGGCGTGGCGGCGGCGGGGTGTCGTCGCGCATGCGCGGCGGTTGGTTGTCGTCGTAGCCGCCTTGCGGGGCGCCGTAGTTGCCGCCGCGATTGCCGCTGCCGCCACCCATATTGCCGCCACCACCGTAGCCGCCGCCGTCATGGCTGCCGCCTTCGTAGCCGCCACCGCCGCCGCCGCTGTTGCGGCCGCCCAGCATTTGCATTTGGTCAGCGACGATTTCTGTGGTGTAGCGGTCGTTGCCTTGCTTGTCTTGCCATTTGCGGGTTTGCAGGCGGCCTTCGATGTACACCGAGCTGCCTTTTTTCAGGTATTCACCGGCAATTTCCGCCAGGCGGCGGTACATGACAATATTGTGCCATTCGGTTTTTTCCTGGCGCATGCCATTTTTGTCTTTCCAGGTTTCCGTGGTGGCGATGCTGTAGTTCGCCACGGCGTCGCCGTTGGGCATGTAGCGCACTTCCGGGTCGCGGCCGAGGTTGCCGACCAGAATCACCTTGTTGACCGATGCCATTTTATTGAGTCTCCCTGATTGATTGGCTGGCGCCTGCTTCGTCCCAGCCGGTTTGCGCCACCTTGAGGTAGGCCACGCGCTCGGCGGCAATCACCACCGCTTCTTCCACGCCATGCAGGGCGCGCAGGCGGGCCGACAGCGTGGCCGGGTTGCCCTGCCAGCCGTCGGGCAGCGCCAGCATCTGGGTGCGCACGGCGCGCGGCGGGCGCATGGTGATGGCCATGAGCAGCCACAGCAGCATCAAGGCGGAGCAGAATGCAAACACGAACGGGGCGCCGCCATGGCTGTACAACCAGCCCCCGGCAGCCGCCCCGAGAAACAGGCCCAGCGATTGGGCGGTATTATACACACCGATGGCGGTGCCCTTGGCGTCGGCGGGGGCGATTTTGGAAATCAGCGAGGGCAGTGTCGCTTCCAGGATGTTGAAGGCGATGAAATACCCCCCCAGCAAGACCACAATGGCGGTCAGCGAATCCAGCGCCAGGGTCATGCCCAGCTGCGCGGCGGCCATCAGGGCGATGGCGGCGACAAACACTTTTTTCAGTTGGTGGCGTTTTTCGCCATAGATAATGGCCGGCACCATCAGCACAAAGCCGGCCACCACCACCGGTAGATACACCTGCCAGTGGTGCGCCTTGTCCAGTCCGTGGTGAATCAGGGCAAAGGGGATGACCACAAACATGGCCATTTGCGCGGCGTGCAGGGCAAAGATGCCAAAATTCAGCCGCAGCAGTTGGCCATCGCGCAGCACGGCGGGCAGCCGGGCGGTGTTGGCTTCAGTGTCGGAATGAAAGCGCGATACGCCAGGGTCGGGAATGGCGAATTTCACCCACACCAGCGCCAGCAGGCTGAGCGCGCCAGTCAGGGCAAAAATCCCCGGCACGCCAATCAGCCGCGCCAGCAGCGGGCCCAGCACCAGGCTGGCGGCAAAGGTCAGGCCAATGGTCATGCCAATCATCGCCATGGCGCGGGTGCGGTGTTCTTCGCGGGTCAGGTCGGCCAACAGGGCGGTGACGGCGGCGGAAATCGCCCCGGCGCCTTGCAGGGTGCGGCCCAGGGTGAGGGTGAGCAGATCATGCGCGCCAGCGGCCACAAAGCTGCCCAGGGCAAATACCGCCAGCCCGCCGTAAATCACCTTTTTGCGGCCGATGCGGTCGGACAGCATGCCCAGCGGCAGTTGCAGCAGGGCTTGCGTCAGCCCGTAGCTGCCCAGCGCCAGGCCAATCCAGGTGGGGTTGTCGCCGCCGGGCAGCTGGTGGGCGTACAGGGCAAACACAGGCAGGATAAGAAACATGCCCAGCATGCGCAGGGCGTAGATGCCGGCAAGCCCCAGGCTTGCCCGTAGTTCGAGTTTGGTCATGGTGACAGCTGTATGCTGGGCGCACGGTGGGGGTGGGCCATCCGTTGCGCCGGTTCTGGTTCCGAGGGGGGCCGCCATCTGCCCGCCGCATCATGGTGCGCCACGGCAAAATCCGTGGCGCACAGCGCGCTGGCGCGGGGGAGCACCAGGTTGCAGCGCGGCAAGTCAGCAGGCTTGGGCCAATGGCGGGAAACACGGTATATTAACCGATTCCTCCCCGGCTTTCAGCGCAGACACTCATGGATCTGATCCGCATTCGCGGTGCACGCACGCACAACCTCAAAAACGTCAATCTGGATTTGCCCCGACACAAGCTGATTGTGATGACGGGCCTGTCCGGCTCGGGCAAGTCTTCGCTGGCGTTTGACACCCTGTATGCCGAGGGTCAGCGCCGCTATGTGGAAAGCCTGTCCGCCTACGCCCGGCAGTTTTTGCAGCTGATGGAAAAACCCGACGTAGACCTGATCGAAGGCTTGTCGCCAGCGATTTCCATCGAGCAAAAAGCCACCAGCCACAACCCGCGCTCGACAGTGGGCACGGTGACTGAAATCCACGATTATCTGCGCCTGTTGTTTGCCCGCGTCGGCACGCCGTTTTGCCCCGAGCACGAACAGCCGCTGGAAAGCCAGACGGTCAGCCAGATGGTGGACCATGTGCTGGCCTTGCCGGCCGACACCAAACTGATGGTGCTGGCGCCGGTGGTGGTGGGCAAAAAGGGCGAGCAGCTGGATTTGTTTGACGAGCTGCGCGCGCAGGGCTTTGTGCGCGTGCGGGTGGATGGCGAGGTTTACGAGCTGGACGCCGTGCCCAAGCTGGACAAAAACAAAAAGCACACTGTCGATGTGGTGGTTGACCGGCTGAAAGTGCGCGAAGACGCCAAGCAACGGCTGGCGGAATCTTTCGAAACCGCGCTGCGCCACGCCGACGGCCGGGCGATTGCGCTGGAAATGGACAGCGGCCAGGAGCACTGGTTTTCCGCCAAGTTTGCCTGCCCGGTGTGCAGCTACAGCCTGCCCGAGCTGGAGCCGCGCCTGTTTTCGTTCAATAACCCGATGGGCGCCTGCCCCAAGTGCGATGGCCTGGGGCAAATCAGCTTTTTTGACCCCAAGCGCGTGGTGGCCCACCCCGAGCTGAGCCTGGCCGCTGGCGCGGTGAAGGGCTGGGACAAGCGCAACCAGTTTTATTTTCAGATGCTGCAAAGCCTGGCCATGCATTACGGCTTTGACATCGACACCCCGTTCGAAAACCTGCCGGAAGCAGTGCGCAAGGTGGTGTTGTACGGCTCGGGCAGCGAATCCATCCCGTTTATTTACCTGAACGAAAAAGGCAGCAAATTCACCCGCAGCCATCCGTTTGAGGGGATTTTGCACAATTTCGAGCGCCGCTACCGGGAAACCGACTCCAGCGCGGTGCGCGAAGAATTGGTCAAATACCAAAACAGCCAGCCCTGCCCCAGCTGCGGCGGCTCGCGCCTGCGCCGCGAGGCGCGCCATGTGCGGGTGGGCGGCGAAACCCTGCACACCATCAACCAATGGCCGCTCAAGCAAACCGCCGGGTTTTTCAGCTCGCTGGCGTTCAGCGGGCAAAAGCAGGCAGTGGCAGAAAAAATCGTCAAGGAAATCAGCGACCGCGTGCAGTTTCTGGTGAACGTCGGCCTGGACTACCTCAGCCTGGACCGCTCGGCCGACACCCTGTCCGGCGGCGAAGCGCAGCGCATCCGCCTGGCCAGCCAGATCGGCTCTGGCCTGACCGGGGTGATGTATGTGCTGGACGAGCCGTCCATCGGCCTGCACCAGCGCGACAACGACCGCCTGCTGGCCACGCTGATGCGGCTGCGCGATCTGGGCAATAGCGTGATTGTGGTCGAGCACGACGAAGACGCCATCCGCGCGGCGGATTACGTGGTGGACATGGGCCCTGGTGCGGGCGAGCACGGCGGCGAGGTGCTGGTGGCCGGCACGCCGGCCGAAGTGGCCGCGCATGGGGATTCGGTCACCGGGGCGTTTTTGTCTGGCCGCCGGCAAATCGCCGTGCCGGCCCAGCGCCGCGCGCCCGACCCGGCGCGCTGGCTGACGCTGAGCGGCGCGCGCGGCAACAACCTGAAAAACGTCACCCTGCAACTGCCGCTGGGCTTGTTGGTGTGCATCACCGGGGTGTCCGGCTCGGGCAAATCCACGCTGATCAACGACACGCTATACCACGCCGTCGCCCGCCATCTGCACGGCGGCAGCGCCGAGCCGGCGCCGTTTGACGACATCCAGGGTCTGGAGCAGTTCGACAAGGTGATCAACGTCGATCAAAGCCCGATTGGCCGCACCCCGCGCTCCAACCCGGCCACCTACACCGGGCTGTTCACCCCGATTCGCGAGCTGTTTGCCGGCGTGCCGATGGCGCGCGAGCGCGGCTACGGGCCGGGGCGCTTTTCCTTCAACGTCAAGGGCGGGCGCTGCGAAGCCTGCCAGGGCGATGGCATGATCAAGGTGGAAATGCACTTTCTGCCGGATATCTATGTGCCGTGCGACGTCTGCCACGGCAAGCGCTACAACCGGGAAACCCTGGAAGTGCAATACAAGGGCAAGAGCATTCACGAAGTGCTGGACATGACCGTCGAGCACGCGCTGGAATTCTTTGCCGTCGTGCCCACGGTGGCGCGCAAGCTGCAAACGCTGATGGACGTCGGCCTGGGCTATATCCGCCTGGGGCAAAGCGCCACCACCTTGTCTGGCGGCGAGGCGCAGCGGGTGAAGCTGGCGCTGGAATTGTCCAAGCGCGACACCGGCCGCACGCTGTACATCCTGGACGAACCCACCACCGGCCTGCATTTTCATGACATTGATTTGCTGTTGCAGGTGCTGCACCGCCTGCGCGAGCACGGCAACACCATTGTGGTGATCGAACACAATCTGGACGTGATCAAAACCGCCGACTGGATTATTGACCTGGGCCCGGAAGGCGGCGCGGGCGGCGGGCAGATTCTGGCGGCTGGCGCACCGGAAGAGGTGGCGGTGCACCCGGATAGCCATACCGGGCACTATCTGAAAAAAATCCTGGACGCAGCGTCCGGGCGCTGAGAGTGAGCGCTAACAGACGGCAAGCACCAGGATACATACTCACAAAGCACAGCGAAATGGCGCACGGCAAGCAGTACGGCAAAGCCATGCCCTCATGCCAGACGGGTTTGGCGAGCGGCGCCTAGCCGGTCACCCCGCGCCGCTCAAACAGCGCCTGCGCCAGTGTGCCAGGGTCGGTGTGCTCCAGCTCGCCGCCCACCGGCAGGCCGCGCGCCATGCGCGTCAGCGTCAGGCCGTGGCCTTTGAGCAGCTCGGACAAGGCATGCGCGGTGGTTTCGCCCTCGGCGGTGAAATTGGTGGCCAGAATCACCTCGCGCACCGCGCCATCCAGCGCGCGATGGGCGAGTTTTTCCAGCGGCAAATCGCGCGGGCCAACGCCATCCAGCGGCGACAGCCGGCCCATCAGCACAAAATACAGGCCATCGTAGCTTTGCGTGTGCTCCAGGGTGAGCATGTCGGCGGGCATTTCCACCACACAGAGTTGATCCTGACGGCGCGCCGGGTCGGCGCACAGCGCGCACAGCGGGGTTTCGCTGAAGGTGTTGCAGCGTTGGCAATGGCCGATGTGGCTGAGCGCATGTTCCAGCGCGCGGGCGAGTTTTTCTGCGCCGGGCTTGTCGCGCTGCAATAGGTGATAGGCCATGCGCTGGGCGGATTTGGGGCCAACGCCGGGCAGCACGCGCAAGGCGCTGATCAGTTGGTCAAGACTGGGCGGGTTTTTCATGGGGCATCCGGCGGGGTTCCGGCAAACAGGCAGCCGCCCCCGCGCACGATGAGCGCACGCGGGGGCGGCAGGCCAGGGCGGGGATCAGAACGGCAGTTTCAGGCCCGGCGGCAGGTTCAGACCGGCGGTGAAGCCGGACATTTTTTCTTGTGTGGTGCTTTCGACTTTGCGCACGGCGTCGTTTACTGCGGCGGCGACCAGGTCTTCCAGCATTTCTTTGTCGTCCATCACGCTGTCGTCGATGCTGACGCGCTTGATGTCGTGTTGGCAGGTCATCACCACTTTGACCATGCCAGCCCCGGATTGGCCCTCGACCTCGATGGTCGCCAGCTGTTCCTGGGCTTTTTTCATGTTTTCCTGCATTTGTTGGGCTTGCTTCATCAGCCCGGCGATACCGCCTTTATTGAACATGGTGTGTCACTCCTGAACGGGTTGAATAGAGTCGGGGCGCAGGGTGGCGTCAAATTCGCGCACCAGGGCCGTCACGACCGGGTCTTGTTGCAGCCGCTCGCGCGCCGCCTCCAGGGCTTCGCCGCGCAGGCGCTGCTGCTGCATGAATGGGGTTTCGCCGCTGATCTCGCCCAGCGCCACTTCCAGCTGCACGGGGGCGCCCAGCGCCTCGCTCAGCGCTTGCGCCAGGAGCGCTTGCACCTCGGGCGTGGCGCTAAAGCGGAACTGCGGCGGCGCGCGCAGGCAGAACAGATTGCCGCGCACGCCGGTCAGCTCGGCGTTTTGCGCCAGCATGATTTCTTTGGCGCCCAGACGCTCGCGCAGGCCGGCAATCAGCTCGCCCCAATTGCCCGAGAACAAGGGCGCGGCGTCGGCGTCAGCAGGCGCGCTGACCGGCGCCGGGGCGACAGGTGCAGCGGCAGGCGGCGGCGCTGCCGGCTCGGCGGCTTGGGCAAGCGGCGCGGGCGGTTCTGGCTGGCGCGGCGCCGGGGCGGATTCTTCCCACGGCGGGGTGTCCGCCGCCGCTGGCGTCATCGGCGGCGGCGTTGGGGCCGGGCGGGGCTCAGGCATCGGCGCTGGTTCTGGCGCGGCGTTGGCCATCGCGGCGCCGGGGCGGTGCGGCAGGCTGCCTTCTGGCGGCGGCAGGTCTTCCCACGGCGGCGCTTCGCGCAGATAGGCGGGCTCGGGTTCCGGTTCGGCCGGGGCCGGCGGCGTTTCCGCACGGCGCGGCGCGGCTGGCGGTGGCGGCGCGCTGGCGCGCTCACCCTGGCCGCTGCGCTTGCTCAGCAGCTTGGCCAGCACCCCACGCGCGCCAGCGCTGTCCTGGCTGGCGGACGCCGGGGCGGATGCGGCCGGGCTGGCCGGGCTTGCGGGCGGCGCAGCGGCGGCGGGTTGTGCTGCCGGCGGGCTGCTGGGCGCGGCGCTGGGCGGCACGGCAGCCGCAGAAACCGGGGCCGGCGCGCTGGCGGGCAGATTGGCCGGGTGAAACGCCAGCATGCGCAGCAGCGCCATATTAAAGCCGGCGTGTTCGTCCGGGGCCAGCGCCAGGTCGCGGCGGCCGGTGATGGCGATTTGGTAATACAGCTGCACATCGCTGGGCGGCAGCACGCCGGCCAGGGCCAGAATGGCGTCGCGCTCGGGCTCGTCGGCGGCCAGCGCCGCCGGCACGGTTTGCGCCAGGGTGATCTGGTACAGCAGCTGGGCCATTTCGTGCAGCGCTGAGTCAAAACCAATGCTGCGCGCGGCCAGTTGCTCGGCCTCGGTCATCAGCGCCGCGCCGTCGCCGTCGGCCAGCGCCGCCAGCAGGGTGAACAGATAACGGCGATCCACCGCACCCAGCATGGCGCGCACGCCTTCTTCGCGCACTTCGCCAATGCCGTAGGCAATGGCCTGATCCAGCAGCGACAGCGCATCGCGCATCGAGCCAGACGCCGCGCGGCCCAGCAGGGTGAGCGCGGCCGGCTCGTAGCTGACTTGTTCGGTATCCAGCACATGCGCCAGATGCGCCGCCACCTGCTGCGGGGTCATATTGCGCAGCGAGAATTGCAAACAGCGCGACAGCACGGTGACCGGCACTTTTTGCGGGTCGGTGGTGGCCAGAATGAATTTGACGTGGGCGGGCGGTTCTTCCAGCGTTTTCAGCATGGCGTTGAACGCCGACTTGGACAGCATGTGCACTTCATCGATGATGTACACCTTGAAGCGGCCCACGCTGGGCGCGTACTGGGCGTTGTCCAGCACTTCGCGGATATTGTCGATGCCGGTGTTGCTGGCGGCGTCGATTTCCAGCAAGTCCACAAACCGGCCGGCGTCAATCTGCCGACAGGCGGCGCACACGCCGCACGGCTCGGCGCCCACGCCGGTTTCGCAGTTCAGGCTTTTGGCCAGAATGCGGGCAATGGTGGTTTTGCCCACGCCGCGCGTGCCGGTCAGCAGGTAGGCGTGATGCAGGCGTTGTTCGATCAACGCATTGGACAGGGCGCGCACCACATGCTCCTGGCCGACCAGATCGGCAAAACGCTTGGGGCGCCACTTGCGGGCAAGAACTTGATAGGTCATGGGCGCGGATTCTACCCGATTTGCCGGCCGGCCGGCAGTTGGCGCGCGCAGCCAGCAGGGGCCGCTGGCCGGCACGAGGGCCTGGCATGACCGACAAAACCCGGCCTGGCGGCCCGAGGCGGCCACATCAATACCAACCGCATGGACAGACGCCACACGCCAGAAGGGTTTTGTTAGCCCCTCTAAGCGGCTACAATCCGGGGGTTTGCATTTCTTCTGTTCATCATGGCCCACACCGCGCCTGCCCCGGCTTCATTTGAAGAAGCCGTCTCCCGTCTGGAAACCCTGATCCGCGACATGGAAAGCGGCCAACTGCCGCTGGAAGCCTCGCTGGCCGCCTATCAACAAGGCAGCGAGCTGATCCGCTTTTGCCAGGCGCGGCTGGCGCAGGCCGAGCAACAGCTCAGCGTGCTGGAAAACGGCGAACTCAAACCGCTGACCCTGGAGGGCGCAGATGTCTGACGCGGCGTTTTTGGGCTGGATGACCGCCATCCAGCAAGAGATGGAAACCACGCTGGACGCGCTGCTGCCGTCTGCCGACCACGAGCCGCGCGCGCTGAACCAGGCGATGCGCTACGCCACGCTGGGCGGCGGCAAGCGCGTGCGCGCGCTGCTCACCTACGCCGCTGGCGAGCTGGGCCAGGCCCCGGCCGGCGCGCTGGCGCGCGCGGCGGCGGCGGTGGAGATGATTCACGCCTATTCGCTGGTGCACGACGACCTGCCGTGCATGGACGACGACGTGCTGCGTCGCGGCAAGGCCACCTGCCATGTGGCGTTTGACGAAGCCACCGCGCTGCTGGCCGGCGACGCGCTGCAAACCCAGGCCTTTGCCGTGCTGGCCGCGCCCGAGCTGGGCGTGGAGCCGGCCCGCCAGCTGGACATGCTGCGCCTGCTGGCGCACGCCTCGGGCCCCCTGGGCATGGCCGGCGGCCAGGCGATTGATCTGGCCTCGGTGGGCCAGGCGCTGAACCTGCCGCAGCTGGAATTCATGCACGCGCTGAAAACCGGCGCGCTGATCCGCGCCTCGGTGCTGCTGGGCGCGCTGGCGGGCGAGGCGCTGCCGGCCGAGCAGATGGGCCGGCTGGATCATTTTTCTCGGGTGATCGGCCTGGCCTTCCAGGTGGTGGACGATGTGCTGGACTGCGAAGCCGACAGCGCCACGCTGGGCAAAACCGCCGGCAAAGACGCCGCCCACGACAAGCCCACCTATGTCAGCCTGCTGGGCCTGGCCGAGGCGCGGCGCATGGCGCGCGAGCTGCGCGACCAGGCGTTTGCCGCGCTGGAGCCATTTGGCGCCCGCGCGGAACGCTTGCGCGCGCTGGCTGACTATATCGTTGTCCGTTCGTTCTGATTTGGGTTTCCGCATGACCTCTGCCGCACGCTATCCCCTGCTCGACACCATTGACCTGCCTTCTGACCTGCGCCGGCTGGAGCGCCGCCAGCTGCCGCAACTGGCGCGCGAGCTGCGCGAGTTTCTGGTGGAGTCGGTCAGCCAGACCGGCGGCCACTTTGCCTCCAACCTGGGCTGCATCGAGCTGACCGTGGCGCTGCACTATGTGTTCGACACCCCGCACGACCGCCTGGTGTGGGACGTGGGCCACCAGACTTATCCGCACAAAATCCTCACCGGCCGGCGCGCGCGCATGAACACCATGCGCATGAAAGACGGCCTGGCCGGCTTTCCCAAGCGGGAAGAGTCTGAATACGACACCTTTGGCGTCGGCCATTCGTCCACCTCGATTGGCGCCGCGCTGGGCATGGCCGCCGCCGCCCGCACACAAGGCCAGGCACGCAAGGTGGTGGCGGTGATTGGCGATGGCGCGATGACCGCCGGCATGGCCTTCGAGGCGCTGAACAACGCCGGGGCGATGGACACCGACCTGCTGGTGATCCTCAACGACAACGATATGTCGATCTCGCCCAATGTCGGCGCGCTCAACCACTATCTGACCAAGCTGATGTCCGGGCGCTTTTACGCCGCAGTGAAAGAAGGCTCCAGCAAGGTGCTGGGCATGGCCCCGCCGGTGCATGCGCTGGTCAAACGCGCGGAAGAACACGTCAAGGGCATGATCACCCCCGGCGCGTTGTTTGAAGAATTTGGCTTTAACTATCTTGGCCCGATCGACGGCCACGACCTGGACACCCTGGTGGAAACCCTGGGCAATGTGCGCAAGCTCAAGGGCCCGCAGTTTCTGCACGTGGTCACCAAAAAAGGCCAGGGCTACAAGCTGGCGGAAAAAGACCCGATTGCCTACCACGGCGTGTCGC
>ERZ650302.2068-NODE-2068-length-10939-cov-7.526277_pt1 | contig 10939 bp, 9 predicted proteins | sample MGYA00376238_ERZ650302 | MGnify/ENA primary metagenome ERZ650302 (study PRJEB26733, sample SAMN07839298) | wastewater metagenome | biome: urban; feature: wastewater treatment plant; material: waste water | place: USA: North Carolina | collected 2016-04-28 ... | reverse complement strand
CTTGAGCACCGGTCATGGCTAATAATAAAGCAGTGGCTAAACCGAGTTTTTTCATAATAATTTCCAGCTTTTACAGTAAGGAGTAAAGTTGGATTTCATTATATTGTAACAAAATATGATGTCAATGTAATAAATAACATGTTCCGACAAATGATCATGTAAGATAATAATGGTGGTTAAAAATTGCTCTGCTAGAGTTTCGGTTGTCAACTTTAGAAAAAATATAATATTAATATATAGATAAGATATTTTCTTATGTTTATTTAAGCGAGTAATTTTGTTTTGAAACGATGTATCTTAATTGTTTAATTCGATTGGTTTTATCGTTTTTTTCGTTTTAATATGTCGTAAAACTGTAATAAATCACCAATAAAAATGTGATTTTAATCTCATTAAAATTGTGTTATGTGATTAATTTAATTTGTAAATGAAGCATGACAATTAAAAAATTTGGGAAGTTCAATTTTAAGAGCTAATTTAATTTGGAAAAACGATTGTAAATTTAAACCTGATCTATTTAATCGACTTTACTTTTTGAGATATAATTCACATAATGGTTGCAGAGAGGTATTTAATTTGCATTTTATTCTCTCGTAACATTTTATCAATATATTGTGTTTTACTAGCTCGACTTTCCCCAAGGTTGAGCTTTTTTTTGCCCGTTCTTTATCCATTTTTTAAGATATGACCTTTGAGTTGGCGTAAATTCAAGCTAGAGAAATGAAATCAACCTAAATTTACGCCAGTACTTGAGAACCAATTAAATTTATTTCAACATTGGCTTCAAGAAACGCCCTGTGTGAGAAATCTCAACTTCAGCGACTTGCTCAGGTGTACCTTCGGCAATGATTTGACCACCACCAGAACCACCTTCAGGACCAAGGTCAATTACCCAGTCGGCAGTCTTGATCACATCCAAATTATGTTCAATCACCACAATGGTATTACCCTTATTGCGTAGCTCATACAAAATGTCGAGTAACTTAGCAATATCATGGAAATGTAGACCTGTTGTCGGCTCATCCAAGATATATAAGGTTTTACCTGTATCACGTTTTGCTAACTCACGCGCTAATTTAACCCGTTGCGCTTCACCACCTGAAAGCGTGGTTGCTGCTTGACCTAAACGAATATAGCCTAGACCTACTTGAATTAAGGTATCTAAACGGCGGTGAATCACAGGAATGGCACTAAAGAATTCAGCAGCATCTTCTACGGTCATTTCTAACACGTCTGAAATGTTCTTGCCTTTATAACCAACCTCTAAAGTTTCACGGTTATAACGCTTGCCATGGCAGGCATCACAAGGCACATACATATCAGGCAGGAAGTGCATTGCGACCTTGATCATGCCGTCGCCTTCACAGGCTTCACAACGTCCGCCTTTCACGTTAAACGAGAAACGACCTGCGCTGTAACCACGTGCTTTGGCTTCAGGCGTTTGTGCAAATAACTCACGAATTGGGGTAAATAAGCCTGTATATGTGGCAGGATTCGAACGTGGGGTACGACCAATCGGACTTTGGTCAATATCAACCACTTTATCTAAGTGCTGTAAACCATCAATCGAATCAAACTTTTCTGCGGTCAGTGTGGTTGCACCATTGAGCTGGGTCGCAGCCAAAGGTAATAAGGTACGGTTAATCAGCGTTGATTTTCCTGAACCTGAAACCCCAGTCACACAGGTCATAATGCCGAGAGGAATGGTCAAATCGACATTCTGTAAGTTGTGTCCGCTTGCGCCAGACAATTTAATGACTTCATTTGGACGAGGTGATTGTGTACGCTGTTTCGGTACTTCAATCTTCAATTTGCCTGAGAGATATTGACCTGTAAGGGAGTCAGCATGGCTTGCCAACTCATCATAAGTGCCTTCGGCAATAATTGCACCACCATGAATACCTGCACCAGGACCAATATCAATAATATGATCCGCAGCACGAATCGCGTCTTCATCATGCTCAACCACAAGCACCGTATTACCCAAATCACGTAAGCGAATTAAGGTTTGTAATAGGCGATCATTGTCACGTTGATGCAGACCAATAGATGGCTCATCCAGTACATACATCACACCCATTAGGCCTGCACCAATTTGCGATGCGAGACGAATACGTTGTGCTTCACCCCCTGATAATGTTTCGGCTGAACGTGCAAGACTGAGATAATTTAAACCGACACTGACGAGGAAATGTAAACGTTCACGAATCTCTTTAAAGATTTTATCGGCGATTTCACCTTTGGCACCTTCAAGATTGAGGTCTTGATAGTAGTTTTCAGCGTCACCAATCGACATCTTGGTGATTTGTGCGATGGTCTTATCTTTAACACGAACATGGCGTGAAATTTCATTGAGACGTGAACCATCACAGGCATCACAAGCTGCATTGGATAAATATTGTGCGAGATCATCACGCACATAATTCGATTCAGTTTCACGATAGCGACGTTCTAAATGTGGCAAAATGCCTTCAAAGGCTTGTACGCGACTGTGTTTACGGCCACGTTCATCGATATAACTGAGGTCGATTTTCTCTTTGCCTGTGCCTTGTAAAAATTTCTTTTGGGTGTCTTTATCTAAACTATTCCAAGGCTGATCGAGATCAATACTGAAATGATCCGCAACTTTTTGCAGCATGGTGTAGTAATACGGACGTTGTCTGTCCCAACCACGAATCGCCCCTTGGCTGATCGAAACTTCTGGATTTGGAATCAGTTTTTCTGCGCTGAAATGGCTGCGTGTTCCTAGACCGTCACAGACAGAGCAAGCACCAAATGGATTATTAAATGAGAATAATCGTGGTTCAAGTTCAGCTACGGCACGGTCACATTCAGGACATGAATGTTTTGCAGAGAACACACGTTCAGGATGTTCGCCATTTATCCACGACAACACCGCAATATCACTACCTAGACGTAATGCAGTTTCAAACGATTCTGCAATACGATTGCCGAGATCGTCACGGACTTTAAAGCGATCGACCACGACTTCGATGGTATGTTTTTTCTTTTTGTCTAATTCAGGTGGGGTATCAATATCAATGATTTCACCATCGACACGCGCACGGACAAAACCTTGACCTTGTAATTGTTCAAATAATTGGGTGTATTCACCCTTACGCTCGCGCACCACTGGTGCAAGTAGCATCAGGGCAGTGCCTTCTTCTAATCCTTTTACCGCATCAACCATTTCTGAAATGGTTTGTGCCACCATTGGGAGATCATGTTCAGGACAGTAAGGCGTTCCAACACGTGCGTAAAGCAAACGCAAATAGTCATAAATTTCGGTAATTGTCCCGACAGTTGAACGAGGGTTATGGCTAGTTGACTTCTGCTCAATTGCAATTGCAGGTGATAAACCTTCGATTGAGTCAACTTCAGGTTTTTCCATTTGCGAAAGGAATTGGCGTGCATAAGCTGAAAGTGATTCGACATAGCGACGCTGACCTTCAGCATATAAAGTGTCAAATGCAAGGGATGATTTTCCTGAACCTGAAAGCCCTGTGATCACCACAAATTTGTCACGTGGAATATCGAGTGACACATTCTTTAAATTATGGGTACGTGCGCCTCGAATACGGATATGACTTTGACTCATAAATACATCTCGAAATTGTGCGAATAAAACGTGTATATAATAGCGATTTAAAATTGTTCAAGCTGTAACAAAACGATTTTAAACGTCAGATTGTGTCGGATTAATGATTTCAAATATATTTTTAACATGAAATTCTTATCTGGCCCAAAGGTTTATCGCTGAGATTTACAGACCATTTATTCAAAAATAAATTCCAAAAATTGAGGGCATCATGTCAAAAAAACTGCAAGTTTCTATTATTGCGATTGTTCTACTGATTTTCGCTTTTGTATATACATCTCCCTATCTGGCAATTTACCAAATCCGTCAGGCATTGAAGAATGAAGACAGTGCAGCACTGGCAGCCTATGTTGATTTTCCCAGTGTTCGACAGGGAATCAAGGATCAGTTGAATACCGAACTCGTAAAGAAATTTCCAGAACATGCACAGGCATCGGAGGGTGGCTTTGCCGCTTTCGGTGCCTTACTGGCGTCTTCGATGGTGGATAAAATGGTGGATGTGATGGTCAGTCCGCAAGGAATTGCCATGCTTTTACAGGGAAAAAAGCTAAAAGAAAGTTTGCCATTTCAAACCCAGCTTGAACAGTCCGAACAGCAGCAAACACAGGCAGGAGCGCAAGCAAAGGAAAAGCTGTCTTATCGGGGTAAATATCAGGCATTTAATCGTTTTGTGGTCCAGATTCAATATCCGTATCCAAAACCTCCTGTTACAGTCACAATGCAGCGACAAGGCTTAAGCTGGAAAGTCACACAAATCGTATTGCCGATTGAGCAATTGAAATAGATCAGTGCTACATTTAAATCCATTGTATAAGCGGTAAAACAAGGAACAAATAAAATGTTGGGAACAATTTTAATTGCGTTGATTGCTATATTGCATGTTTATATTTTAGTGCTGGAAATGTTTTTATGGGATAAACCCTACGGTTTAAAGGCTTTCGGCAATACATTAGAGAAAGCTCAACTGACCAAGGTTCTGGCACAAAATCAGGGCCTGTATAATGGCTTTCTGGCAGCAGGTTTGTTCTGGTCATTACTGGCACCCACAGCTTGTGCAGTTGCAATCGCCAACTTCTTTTTAGGCTGTGTGCTGGTTGCAGGCATTTATGGCGGGCTGACCGCCAGTAAAAAGATTATTTATATTCAGGCTGTACCTGCATTGATCACCTTAATTGTTGTCAATCTTTTTTGATAAGGCTCAACAATAAAAGTATTTATTCAACTTTATTTATGCTTTAATGCATTCAGTTTGAGATGAGCCTCATACAGTATATCGGACAATACGATATACGACTAAGCCCCGAATAGGGGCTTTTTTACGTCTATATCAATTGTTTTAGGCGTGGTCCAACCCCAACCACTCTCTTTGCTGATAAGCACTGTCCCAAAACAACCATTCCAGTTTTGCACCCATGCTATAGGCTGCATGCATTTTTGCCAAAGTATCTGCATCACAGCGTGCGGCCACTTTATCAACGGTTGCAATCACGTTGCGTACGGCTGCATGAAACTCTTCACCTGAATAGGTATCCACCCATGCCTGATAGGGATTATTTTCCACAGACTGGCTGACAATATCGTGGCCAACCTCTGCATAAATCCAGAAACAAGGTAACAGGGCGGCTAAAACCACAGGGTAGCTTTCCGACCAGGCCGTTGCAGTCAGGAACGATGTGTAATGATGACAGGCAAGGGTTAAAGGCGTGCTTTCAAACTCGGTTTTAGTGATGGCAAACGCCTGCATAAAATCCTTATGTAGACTTCGCTCCACAATAATCGCAATTTTGGCGGCCTCGGAAAACTGGATCACGTCATCTGCGTCAAAGGCCTTTGCTGCGGCAACAGCCAGTGCGCGGCCATAAGCCAGTAAGTAATGTGCATCCTGAATGACATAATGGCAAAACGCCTTACTGTCTAGTGTGCCAGCGGCAAGCTCCTGATTAAAAGGTAGTGCCAATATTTTTTGATATAAATCGAGATTACGTTGCCAAACCTCTTGGGAAAACGTCATGAACTGAGCCTATGCGAGTGTTATTCCATCAATGATTTTCAAACTATAGCAGAATCTTGACGGGCATTTGTTTTGAATCCCTTGGGAGATTTAAGCCTATTTTCAGTTGAACCAGATAAATTCAAAAACGCTGTGGAATTTTCTACTCGATTTTTCATCATCTCCTTACAACCTTTGTAGGCGAATGACTTATAATTCGCTGAGTCAGTTACAGTGTCTTATCAACAATGAATGCTTTAGAACGCCGTTCAACCTTTGCCCTAAGTAGCATTTTTGCCTTACGCATGTTGGGCTTGTTCATGATTATTCCTGTGTTTTCAGTGGCAGGACAATCCTATCAATATGCAACGCCAGCTCTGATTGGCTTGGCTGTTGGAGTATATGGCTTAACTCAGGCAATTTTACAGATTCCATTTAGTTTGCTGGCAGATCGTTTTAGTCGAAAACCATTGGTTGTTTTGGGCTTGCTGCTGTTTGCATTGGGTGGCGCAATTGCTGGACTGTCAGACACGATTTATGGGGTGATTATTGGGCGTGCCATTGCTGGCGCGGGTGCGGTGTCGGCGGTGGTAATGGCATTACTGGCCGATGTCACCCGTGAAGAACAGCGAACCAAAGCAATGGCTGCAATGGGCATGAGCATTGGTCTGTCGTTTGTGGTGGCATTCAGTCTGGGACCGTGGCTGACCAGTATTGTGGGGATTTCAGGATTATTTTTTGTCACCACACTAATGGGACTGGTGGCAATCCTGATGTTGTTGCTGGTTCCGAAAGTGACCCGACATCATCGAAACTATCAGCAAGGTTATCTGAATCAGCTTAAACAGGTCATTCAGATGGGCGAGCTAAACCGCTTGCATGTATCGGTTTTTGCCCTGCACTTGTTGCTAACTGCGATGTTTATCTATGTACCATCACAGTTGATTGAATATGCACAGATTCCACTGGCCAAACATGGACTGGTTTATTTGCCGCTTCTAGTAATTAGCCTGTTTTTTGCCTTTCCAAGTATCATCATTGCGGAAAAATACCGCAAGATGCGCGGCATTTTCCTGTCTGCAATTGCAGGCATTATTGGTGGTTTGCTGATCCTGATCTTCGGTTATGAATCCAAATATGTGTTGCTGGCTGGGCTGGGAATTTTCTTTATTGCATTCAATGTGATGGAAGCCCTGTTGCCCTCATGGCTGTCGAAGGCGGCACCCATCCAGTCTAAGGCCACCGCAATGGGGATAAACGCCAGCAGCCAGTTTCTGGGCGCATTCTTTGGCGGTACACTGGGTGGACAGCTTTTGATGTTACAGAATACTGCGCTCGGGTGGAGTGTGCTGGCGGGGATTGCTATACTATGGCTGCTGATTAGTTTTGGGCTGGCGCAGCCAAGATATTTATCCTCGATTGTATTGCCCCTGCCTCAGGGGGTACAAACAGATGAATGGACTTCAAAACTATTGGCAATTCGTGGTATTGAAGAAGTGGTGGTGATGCCCGAACAGCAGGTTGCCTATATTAAGGTCGATAAACAGTGTATTGATGATGCTGGGCGACAAGATTTAACGCACTTGTTGGGCAAAGAGGTAGCCATTTAAGCATAACTCTTATAAAGTAAAACACAGAAATACATAGGATGAATACAGCTAATGCGTGGTGTGAATAAAGTTATTTTAGTCGGTACTTTAGGTAAAGATCCAGAAACTAAAACCTTTCCAAATGGTGGATCATTAACCCAGTTTTCGATTGCAACAAGTGAGTCGTGGGTAGATAAGAATACAGGTGAGCGTAAGGAACAAACGGAATGGCACCGCATTGTGCTGCACAACCGTTTGGGTGAGATTGCACAACAATACCTGCGTAAAGGCTCAAAAGTCTATATTGAAGGTTCATTGCGCACACGCCAGTGGACGGACCAGAATGGTCAGGAGCGCTACAGCACCGAAATCCGTGGTGACCAAATGCAGATGCTAGATTCACGTCAGCAAGGTGAACAGGGGGTTGCGGGTGGCAATGACTTCAACCAGCCACGATTTAACAACAATAACAATCAGGGTGGCGGTTACCAGGATACGGGCTTTAACAATAACCAGAATGGTTATGGTCAAGGCGGTGGCTTTGCTGGTGGAAACCAGGGCAACTATGCAGGTAGCCCACAGGCGGGCAATGGCTTTAATACACCAAAAGCAGCACCACAACCTGCGGCGGCTGCCCCTGCGGATTTAGATGATGATTTACCATTTTAGATCATCGTAGAACCCTCAAGAAAAGGCATAAAATTAAATTTTATGCCTTTTTTATTTTCATTAGCTTCTTCTTTTCCAGGAGATTGTCTCATTCATATTTGACTTCGGTTCTCACAAACATACCTCGTTCTGTACATAGGACCATGTGTTGTATTTCCATAGCTATAAGCCTGAACTTGCAAGGCGTAAAATCAAACCCAAAACCAGAACTTCTAAATGAATAGGAGTACACAGATGAAAAAAATTCTTGGTATCTATGAAAATAAGCACATGCATTGGGTGGGTGATGGCTTCCCAGTCTACAACCTGTTTTCCTATGATCGCCTAGGGCAAAGCATCAGTCCTTTCCTGTTGCTGGATTATGCGGCGCCTTACGGTTTTGCCCCAACAACTGAGCATCATGGAGAGCTATTAACTAGGATAAATCAGCTATTTATATAAGAAAGCCCATCACTCTGTTTGACTGATGGGCTCTCGCTATAAGGTTCTCTATTGATTTTTTTAATATTTGGTCACTTATTCTTGTACAGTTTATTATGTCACTCTGTTCTCATTATTGTTTAATCAGAATAGCGCTAAAATTATGCTTTGCAAAGGCCTGTATAGTGCAAAAATGGATATATAAAGGACGATCTGTATGTTTTTGTGGGTTTTGATCTAATAAAGTTTTATTTTTCATCTATTTAGCGTGTAAAATCAATTTTTGTCAAAATGTAAATATAACCGACAAATAATTGGTCGACAAAATTCTGGCCTAAATGCTGAATCTGGTATTTTTTAATACGGCGTTTGAGCCGATGATCAGTCATAATCAAGAAAAATCATCAACTGATGGGACATAATTTTGGATATTGCAATTATTGGCAGTGGAATGGCAGGGCTTGCTGCCGCCAGAATCCTACAGGATGCTGGACATCAGGTGACTATCTTTGAGGCCCTCTCTGGTCGAGGCATGGATAGTCACAGTATTGATTTTGAAGGAGGCCTGATTGACGCGCCATTACGGGTGATGAATCCGAAGCTTTGGAAAAACACGCTCAGTCTGGCAACCTATTTAGGCATAGAAACCTTTCCAGTACGAACCTTTATGGCCTGTAGCTGGCTGTTTGAAGATAAAACCGATACATGGTTGACCACCTCGCGTAGCCGTATTGGCAATTTTCCGATTATCAACAACCGCAAGGGCATACAGCAGTATGGCTGGCGTTTGGTCAAGGGCATGCTGCAACTCAAGACCGCCATCACCCAGTTCTTTAAGTCGGACAATCAGGACATCACCCTGGCTGAGTTCATGAATCAGTACCATATTGAGGAAGTGTTCTGGCATGGCACGGTAATGCCCGTGCTTTATACAATTTGCACCTGTCATCCAAAAACGATTGGTGAATGGCCTGCCAAACCTTTACTGGAATTTATTCGCCAGCTCACTGAGGGTGAGGCACTGTTGCGTATGAAAGGGGGCACACCTGCATTGGTGGATCGCCTAATCGCGGGAATCAGCATTTATAGTGGTTCGGCGGTTCAGAAAGTTGAAGAGCAGGGAGACAAGGTAAGGGTTGAAAATACGCTGGACGAAAGCCAGTCATTTGACCGTGTGGTGATTGCCACCCCAACGCCTGCCATTGAGGGTTTCCTCAAGCAGCCACAATTTGCTGAAGATATTGCCCTGTTAAAACAGTTTAGGTTTGAACAGGGTGATTTGGTGATTCACACTGACCCGATTGTCATGCCTCAGCGCCGTAAGGATTGGGCGGTACTCAGTTATATGATGGACCGAAAGTTTACACGCCAGCAATTTACGGTATGGATTAATTCCATCGAACCCAGTCTGGTCGGTAAGAATGCGGTTTTCCAGACCTGGTGTCCTGTGATTGAGATTGATCCCAAGAAAATTATTTCCAAAGTGAAACTGACCCGTGCGGTGGTGGATTCGGAAACCGTGGCATTGAACAAAAAAATTCAGCAACAACACCTACAGTTGAACCGTAAGGTGTTTTACTGTGGTTCATGGTCATGTGATGGCCTGCCAATTTTAGAGTCCGCCGTGACCTCTGCCATGCATATTGCCGAAATCCTGGGTGCGCCATTACCTTTTGTTGGGCTTAAACCCAAAGTCAAGGTCGCACCTGAACTCGGCTACTAAACATGGCGAATTTCAGACAGGCATTGATCGAAAAAGTCATTGGGCATAAATATGCAATTGATGCCAAACGGCTGGGTGATGATTCATTGCTTGCCTGGAGCAATCTGGGGTATTGGCAAGGTCAACAGCATAACTATCCACTGGCATGTCAAAACCTAGCTGATCAGATCGCGGCATCTGTTCAGCTCAAGTCGACAGATCGTGTTTTAGACCTTGGTTGTGGGCAAGGTGCCAGTTTATTGCACTGGCTTAATCATTATCATATTGAACAATTGAGTGCAGTTGAATTACAGAAAGATTACATTCAGCGAATTCAAAAGGAATTGCCACAGGTGCAAAGCATCTGTGGTTCTTTTTTGAATTTAAGGCCGCTGCACTTTTTAAATTTATTTGATGTGGCCGTATGTGTTGATGCTGCGTATCACAGTGAATTGAATTTATTTCTGGATTCAGTTTCTTTTGTTTTGAATTCAAAAGGGCGAATTGCCTTTCATTATTTGATGTGGTCGGATGATTGGCAACATTGTTCCTATCTACACAAACAGCAATATCGCTATCTGTTAAAAGGTGCTGATGTGAGATGGCAGCATTTGATGGACGAGCAGCAGCTTTCTCAAATACTGGTAAAGCGTGGTTTTAAGGACATTGTCATTCAGGATTTTTCAGAGCCAGTTTTGAAAGGTTTTGCCCAATATATTGATACACGGTCACCAAGACCAAGGAACAAGGCTTTTGATTTTGCCCAACTCAAAATAGCAATGACGGCTAAGTTGTGCCAAAAACTCTATCAAGATGGTCTGGTGCGTTATGTTCAGGTGAGTGCAGTTAAAAACTAGGTAATAAAAAAGGCTTAAACCTTAAAAGTTTAAGCCTTTCTTGAATTTAATGGTGCCGACACACGGATTCGAACTGTGGACCTACTGATTACAAGTCAGTTGCTCTACCAACTG
>ERZ650302.2065-NODE-2065-length-10942-cov-14.660145_pt1 | contig 10942 bp, 11 predicted proteins | sample MGYA00376238_ERZ650302 | MGnify/ENA primary metagenome ERZ650302 (study PRJEB26733, sample SAMN07839298) | wastewater metagenome | biome: urban; feature: wastewater treatment plant; material: waste water | place: USA: North Carolina | collected 2016-04-28 ... | reverse complement strand
GAAAATTAACACCAATCATGCATCAGTTGGCTCATAATATTTATCCCCATGCTGAAATTCATACGATTATAAGTAACCACAACACCCTAACCAAACTACCGCAAACCATTCTTCATCATCAGTTAAATGATAAAGAAATCGCTGAATTGATGTGTCGCTGTGATATTGCAATTAGTGCTGCCGGACAAACGACCTGTGAACTCGCTCGATGCGGGTTACCTTCAGTTCTGATTGGTGTTGCCGATAATCAAAAAGAACAACTGAAAAAATGGACTGAAGATAGCCTCTTTATGTATGGCGGTTGGTGGAATGACGTTGAATTAGTGGTACAAGTATCCTCTAAACTGCAGGCACTTTCGGATCAAAAAACCAGACAGCACAGAGCTGCGATATTACAAAGTAAGATTGATGGAAAAGGCACGATGAGGGCGGTGACATGGCTCAGCCAATGCTAGATCTGCATCAACAATTCCAACTGAAAAGCCTGAAACTAAAACCATTCAGCAAGTTAAATAATACAGAGATCGAATTGGTCTGGTTGATGCGTAACCATCCTGATATAGCCAAATGGATGGGTAGTGGAGGACAAATTCCTCTGGAAGCACATCATGCATTTATGGCTCGTCAATCAATGGAGAATAGTAACTTCAACTACCTAGTTTATGATCAACATGGTGTGTCTGGCGTCATCTCTTTGCATCGTTGCGACTGGCGTAATTGCATTGCATGGCTGGGTATCTACCGAAATCCTTTCCGACAGGAAACAGGTTTGGGCCGTCAATTACTAAATGCCATATGCTGGTTAGCATTTGATATTGCTAACCTTCATACACTGAAACTGGAAGTTGTTGCTGATAATACTCCGGCCATCACCGCTTATTTACGCGCAGGATTTATCAACGAAGGCTGCTGGAGAGAAGCAGTCCGACGTGATGAAAACTATATTGATTTGCTGCTTATGGGTATGAAAGAACAAGAGTGGAGAAACAAATGAGCGACCGTAGCATATCAACAAGAACATTTATCATAGCCGAGCTTTCAGCGAATCACGGGCATAATATCGACAATGCATTGGCAACCGTCCGCGCGGTTAAAGAGTGTGGTGCTGACGCCATTAAAATTCAGACATATACCGCCGATACCATTACGCTGAATTGCGATAATGAACTCTTTAAAATAAAACAGGGAACTATCTGGGATGGCACTACTCTCCACAAATTATACGAAGAGGCTTATACTCCTTGGGAATGGCATAAAGAGTTGTTTGATTATGCAAGAAGTTTAGATATAGATATTTTTTCAACTCCTTTTGATAAAAGTGCAGTTGATTTTTTGGAACAATTTAATCCAAGTGCCTATAAAATTGCTTCTTTTGAAATAACTGATTATGAACTTGTAAGATATGTTGCAAGTAAACAAAAGCCAATTATTATTAGCACAGGAATTGCAACTATTGAAGAGATTTTAGATGTGGTAAATATTTGTAAAAAAGAGGGAAATGAAAATATTGTACTTTTAAAATGTACAAGCCAATATCCAGCACCGCTTGAAGAGGCTAATTTAAAAACTATTTCAAATATGAAAGAAACTTTTGGAGTTGAAGTTGGATTTTCAGACCATACTTTAGGGGTAACTGCACCGATAGTTGCGGTTACTTTAGGGGCAAAAGTAATTGAAAAACATTTTATTCTTGATAAAAGTATTGGTGGAGCTGATTGTGAGTTTTCATTGGATAAAAAAGAGTTTAAACTTCTTGTTGATGTAATTCGTGATACTGAAAAACTTTTAGGGGTTGTTAATTATAGTTTAGATGAAAAAAAACAAAAACAAAGAAGATTTTCAAGAAGTCTTTATGTATCTAAAGATATAAAAAAAGGCGAAAAATTCACTCTTGAAAATGTAAAATCAGTTCGACCAGGATATGGGCTTCATCCAAAGTATTTAAATGATGTTTTAGGAAAAGTTGCTCTTAAAGATTATAAATATGGAGATAGAGTTGAAAAGAATACTTTTTAGATGTGATTCATCATCAACTATTGGTTTAGGGCATGTTAAAAGATGTTTGGTTCTTGCAAAAAGATTAAAAGAATTAAATAAAAATTTAGAAATATTTTTTTCAACACTAGACTTAGAGGGAAATATTAATTTTGAGATTTTAAAAGAGGGATTTAGTATATACTCTTTAAAAGATGATAGCGTATCTTCGCTTGATTATGTAATAAAGGGGTTAAGTATAGATTTTTTGGTTATTGATTCATATAAAATAGATATAACTTTTGAAACACAATTAAAATTAAATAATAATAGTTTAAAAATAATGAGTTTTGATGATATTCTAAATTCACATAATGTAGATTTTATCTTAAACCATGTAATTCAAGCAAAGAAACATATTTACAAAGAGTTAGTTCCAAAAAATTGTAAAATTTTATGTGGAAACGAATATACACTTTTAAGAGATGAATTTTTTAAAAAGTATAATAATAAAAAGATCGAAAAAAATTCAGTTGCAATTATTTTAGGTGGGAATGATGTTTTAAATCTCTCTTTAAAGGTGGCGTTATTCCTTTTAGAAATAAATAGTAAATATAAAGTAAGTGTTATTACAACCAGAGTTAATCCTCATTTAAAAGAGTTAAGAAAAAATAAAAATATTGAACTTTTAGTTGATAGTGACAATATTGCTGAAGTTTTAAGCACTAAAGAGTTGGTTATAACTGCAAGTGGAGGAACTTTGTTTGAAGTTCTTGCTTTAAAGAAAGATTTTATAAATATTGAAATTGTTTCTAATCAAAATGATATAACAAATTTTTTAGAGAAGAAAGGTGTAAAAACAACAATAAAAGCTGAAAATCTTTCTTTAAAAGAGTTAGAAAAAAAGATAGAATATATCAATAAAAAAGATGTTTATAAAAAATTGGATTTAAAGTTTTCAAGAGATAAATTAGTTAAAAAGATTTTGAAAGAGATAAAATGATAAATGTAACAAAAACATATCTTCCTGATAAAGAAAAATACAAAAAATATATAGATGAGATTTATGAAAATTGTTGGGTTACAAACAATGGTACACTTGTGCAGAAACTTGAAAAAAGACTTGCTGAATATCTTGGAGTTAAAAATATAGTTTTAGTTTCAAATGGTACAGTTGCTCTTGAAATAGCTTATCGAACTCTTGGATTAAAAGGATTTGTAATTACAACACCTTTTAGTTTTGTGGCAACTACTAGTTCTCTTGTAACTAATCAATTATTACCTATATTTGCAGATATAGAAAAAAATACATTTAATATAAATCCAAAAAAAATAGAGAAACTTATCACTTTAAATACTTCAGCGATTCTTTCTGTACATGTATTTGGAAATGCTTGTAACGTTGAAGAAATAAATAAAATAGCTAGTAAATATAATTTAAGAGTTATTTATGATGCTGCTCATGCTTTTGATGTAAAATATAAAGAACAAAGTATATTAAATTATGGAGATATTTCAACTCTTAGTTTTCATGCGACAAAACTTTTTCATACTATAGAAGGAGGAGCATTGATTATTAATGATGATGAACTTGTTCAAAAGGCAAGATATCTTATAAATTTTGGTATTAAAAATCAAGAAGAAATCCCTCATCTTGGCACAAATGCGAAAATGAATGAATTTGAAGCTGCCATGGGATTATGTGTTTTAGATGATATGGAAAAAATAAAAAATAAACGAAAATCTTTGATAGAAAACTATAAAAAAGAATTAAAAGGATTAGTTCAATTTCAGGAGCAGAATGATAATGCAACTGAAAATTATAGTTATTTTCCAATATTATTTAAAAGTGAAAAAGAGCTTTTAAAGATACAAAAAGCTTTAAATTCTGAACAAATATTTCCAAGAAGATATTTTTATCCATCACTTGATACTTTAGAGTATATAGAGCCTAAACAAGAGTGTAAAATATCAAGAGATATCTCTAAAAGAATACTTTGTCTACCTGTTTATTATGATTTAGAAAATGAAATTCAAATTCAGATTATAACTATTATAAAAAGGAATTTATAATGACAATAGGAATAATGCAACCATATCTATTCCCATATATTGGTTATTGGCAGCTCATAAATATTGTTGATACTTTTGTAATATATGACAATATCCAATTTTCGAAAAAAGGTTGGTTTCATAGAAATAATATTTTATTAGATGGTAAAAAAACTCTTTTTTCTATACCTTTAAAAAAAGATTCAGATAGCTTAGATGTTGTAGATAGATTTATTTCAGATGATGCAGATAAAGAGATAAATAAGATTATAAGACAGATAGAAATTGCATACAAAAAAGCACCTTATTTTAAAGATGTATTCCCAATGATAAAAGAAATTTTCCAAAATAAGGAAATAAATCTTTTTAAGTATATTTATAATTCAGTATTAGAGATTTGTAATTATCTTGAAATAGATACTAAAATCATTATTTCTTCCACTATAGATATAGATCATAGTTTAAAATCACAAGATAAAGTAATAGCATTAAATAAAGTATTAAATGCAACGAAATATATAAATCCAATTGGTGGCATAGAACTATATGATTTTGAAAAATTTCAAAACGAAAATATTGAACTGTTTTTTTTAAATTCTAATGTTCCTGAATATAATCAGTTTGGAAAAGAATTTATACCTTATCTTTCGATTATTGATGTTTTGATGTTTAATAGTAGAGAAGATATAAAAAAATTGTTATTAGAATATAAATTAGAAGGCAATGAAAATGTTTAAATGGAAAAAGTTAGGCTTAGTATTTAATCCTACAAATTATAAAAATAATAATTGGCTTAATGAGTTTGCTCAAGCACCAAGTGTTTTAGAGTATGATGATTTTATAAGAGTTTATTTTAGTTGTAGACCAAAAGCCAACGAACAAGGACAGTATGTTAGCTATTCTTCTTATGTTGATTTAAATAAAAATAATTTTAGTGTTTTAAAAGTTGGAGAAAATCCAATATTAGAATTGGGTAAATTAGGAACATTTGATGAGTTTGGAACTTATCCATCATCTGTAATAAAAATTAACGATAAATATATGGTTTTTTATGGAGGATGGACAAGATGTGAATCTGTACCTTTTAATGTAGCAATTGGTTGCGGTATTAGTGATGATGGAAAAATATTTGAAAAGTTAGGTAATGGTCCTATCTTATCATATTCTTTAGATGAACCATTTATTTTAAGTGGTCCAAAAATTAGAAAGTTTGGTGATACTTATTATCTATTTTATATTGCAGGTAGAAGATGGATAACTGTAAATGGCAAGCCCGAACCAGTTTATAAAATACGAATGGCAACTTCTAAAGATACTTTAAATTGGGAGAAGTATAATAAAGATTTAATAGAAGATTTATTAAATGAAAATGAAGCTCAAGCAAGCCCTGATGTGATATTTGCAAATGGAAAATATCACATGTTTTTTTGCTACAGAGAAGCTAGTGATTTTAGAAAGAATAAAGATAGAAGTTATAAAATTGGGTATGCACATTCAACAGATTTAATTTCGTGGATAAGAGATGATTCAAAAGTTGGAATTGAAATTTCTGAAGAGGGTTGGGATTCAGAAATGATAGCATATCCTCATGTTGTTAAATTAAATGGTAAATATTATATGTTTTATTTAGGTAATGAAGTAGGTAAATATGGATTTGGAATTGCTGAACTAGAAGGGGATCTTTTATAATGAAATGGGAAAAGCTTGAAAAAATATTTGACCCATCAGAACATAAACTTTATGAAGATTATATTGGCTATGCTCAGAGTCCACAAGTTTTAATTTTTGAAGACTTTGTAAGAATATATTTTTCTATAAGAAAACAATCAAACAATGGTAAATTTATTAGTCATATACAATACATTGAGATGGATAAAAAGTTTACTCAAATTTTAAATGTTTCTAATCACGAAGTTATACCTATCGGTGAATTAGGGTGTTATGATGAGCATGGAATATTTCCTATAAATGTTTTAAAATATGAAGATAAAATATATGCTTATTTAAGTGGTTGGTCAAGAAGAGTTTCAGTGTCTGTAGAGACAGGAATTGGGCTTGCAATGAGTTATGATAATGGAAAAACATTTAAGAGATTAGGAAATGGTCCAGTATTAACAAGTTCACTTAGTGAACCATATTTGGTTGTAGATGGTTTTGTAAAAAACTATGATGGCATATTTCATATGTGGTATATCTATGGTACAGATTGGACTCAAATTGATAAATCGAGTGAACCAGAAAGAACATATAAAATAGGTCATGCAATTTCAGAAGATGGAATAAATTGGAAAAAAGAATTGAAGCAAATTATTTCAGATAGCATAGAATATGAATGTCAAGCATTACCTACCGTGATAAAAATTAAAAATAGATACCATATGTATTTTGCTTATAGAGGTACTTTTGATTTTAGAAATAATTCAAATAATGCATATAAAATTGGATATGCCTATTCTGATGATTTAATCACATGGATAAGAGACGATCAAAAAGTTGGAATTGAGCTGTCTAAAGAAGGTTGGGATTCTCAAATGATGTCATATCCACATGTTTTTGAATGTGATGATAATATTTATATGTTATACAATGGAAATACTTTTGGTAAAGATGGGTTTGGACTGGCAAGGCTAAAGACATATGAATGATATTAGGTATACTACTCAGCAGACAACACAAAGCGAAATATATTTACATTTACGAGATGTAGATAATAGCTTTATGCCTTTTTTGAGTTCTATGATGGATTTAGAAAATTTTTCATTTAAAATTTATAAAAATGCTATTAGATTTGAAGCTTGGCATAATCAAATACTAGTAGGATTACTAAGTAGTTACTTTAATGATACTATCTCGAAAGAAGGCTTTATTAATCATATAGCAGTTAAATGTGATTATAAACAGCAAGGAATTTCTAAAAAACTGATGACTATTTGTATTAATTACGCGAAAGAGAGAGGTTTTTTAAGTATAAAACTTGAAGTATCATTGGAAAATCAATTAGCTAGAAAACTATATGAAGATTTTGGTTTTGAGATATGTGAACAAAGTAATTCAAAAATACAAATGATAAAAAAATTAACTGGAGATAAAGATGAAAAGAGATTATAATAAAGAGATAATAGATAATGAAAGGAATTATGCATATTCTTTTGATTTTGATGTTATGCATCCATTTATGATAAAGTCGTTTGAGCCATTTTTTAATAAAAATGGAAGTTTCTTAGAACTGGGTTGTTATAAAGGGGATTTTACAAAAAGATTTGTGAAATATTTTGATGATATTACATGTATTGAAGCATCTAGTGAAGCAATAGAAGAAGCAAAACAAAAAGTTCCATCAAATGTAAAGTTTATAAATGCATTGTTTGAAGATGTTAAATTAGATAAAAAATATGACAATATAGTTTTAACTCATGTATTGGAACATTTGGATGATCCTGTTAAAGTTTTAAAAAGGATAAATGACGAGTGGCTAAGTGAAGATGGTAGATTTTTTTTAGTGACTCCAAACGCAATGGCACCATCAAGACAAATCGCTGTAAAAATGGGATTAATAACTCACAACTCAGCTGTAACACCAGCAGAAAAAGAACATGGGCATAGAATAACTTATACACTAGATACGCTTGAAAGAGATGCCAAAGTCGCGGGCTTAAAAGTTGTTCATAGATCTGGAATATTTTTTAAAGCCTTTGCAAATTTTCAATGGGATAAATTGCTTCAAACAGATATTATTTCAAAAGAGTATTTAGATGGATGTTATCAGTTGGGACAACAATATCCTGAACTTTGTTCAAGTATTTTTTTGTTGTGCAAAAAAGGTTAATTATCTAAAAAATAGATTATTATAAATATTTAATAATAAATCATTTATTTCATTTTGTACACTGGTATTCTCTAAAAAAATTTCAAGAGAAAGTTTAGACTGTTCTTGATAAAAAGATTTATCAAGAGTATATTTTATAATTGATTGCTTCATATCATCCAAGTTTATGGTACTAAACTTTCCTTTTGATAAAATATGAACATCTCCAAAGTTTAAAGTAACAATTGGAATGGAACTCATCATTGAATACCATGAACCATGAGCTCCACCTACTCTTCCAGGATTTACAGATAAGTCAAAAAGTTTCATTACATCATATAAATGTTCCTGATATTCTAAAAGAGTAGAGTTTGTTCTTAAATTAGGAAATTTTTTACAGTATTTTTCATAGTTGTCAAAAGTACCAATAAAAACTACATAAGTATTATATTCTAGTGTTTCATTTAACATAGAGATAAACTCTTCTGTAATCTCTTGAGTCAATCTATTTCCTACAACACTTAAAAGAAATTTATCTTCAGGTAAATCAAAATCTTTCCTTGTATAAGATACTTTTGATATTATCTCACCTCTTGGATGTGATATTATTATTGAAGTTGGATCAATATTTGTTTTTTTAAGTAAATCAAAATCTTTATTTGTAAGTTCAGACCTATGTATGTGGATTTGTGATTCACTAATTGCAAGATCAGAAGTTGTCGGAAAAGATACGGTTGTGACTAAGTTTGAGCATAAATCAGCCGTTAAGTTACCTGAACCAATGTTGAGTATAAAATAAGGTTTATATTCTTGTACTATTGATAAAATATTTAAAATCTCATTTTCATCGGGCATATCTATATTAGATTGATAAAAAGGAATCTCTATATCTCTATAAGATATTTGATTTATATTTGAATAAGAATCTATTTTGTTAGCAAAAGTATTTTCATAAAAAGGAACTTCTGCTTTTTTTGTTAAAAGTTCAGAAGTATTTATTATGAGTATTTCTTTGTTGAAATTTTTCTTAAGATGATAAGCCCTTTCTAATAAAAGTTTTGTTGGAGCATGGAGTTCTCCTAAAAATTGCCCAGTAAATAGAAAAATTAAATTTTCATTTCTTTCTTCTTTACAGATAAATTTAAAATTCGAAAAGAAGTTTTTATAGTTATTATAAATATTTTTATATAAATCCCACAAATATTCTTGATTTATTTTATTTTCTAATGGTTTTATAAAATCCAAACGTAAATATTGCCAAAATAAAAAATATTTTGTATTAGGTGTTAATGATTGATCGTTTGTAATATCATTAATCAATGAATTAAACATATCAGATGAAAAGAAATCCAGATTTACTAAAAAAGAATTTAAGTAGTTTTTAATAATGTCATTAGTTATATTATTTATTAAAAATTTGAAATGAATAATAAATTTTTTTTGTTCTATTTCATTTAATCTATTTAAAATATTTCTTATTTTACTTAATGATAAAGTTAAATTATTATTTGGATTATCAATTGATTCTAAAATATATTTTGCATGTTTAAATAAATGATTATCTAAATTAGAAAAAATACTATTTAAAGTAATATTTTTATCATCTGATGAATCATCCAATTTTATTATTTTGTAATCAAAATTTATAAATTCTGTTATTAAAAATTTATCCTCAAAATGAAAAACTTTTTGAATTTTCTCAATATTTTTTTCATTTTTGTTAATTTCATTTAAATTCTTAATTTGTTTAAAATCTATATTTACAGTAGTTGTTGGCTTTTTATTAAAATAATAAATAGATTTAGTTATTTTTTCAGTATCACTTATGTTAGTTTTTATGAAAATATCAAATTCATGATTAACACTCAAATCAATGTTATTTGGTATAAAAATAAAATTTTCGAATATTTGGTTATATAGCCTAAAAATAATAGTTAAATAGTTAATGTCATCACTTGCAAAATAAACATAATCTGAAGTTTTTTTTTCATCCATAAATAGCTTGAATAATGATGTTATTTCTAAATCTTTAATAGAAAATATTTTTAATCTAAAATCTTCTGATAAACTAAAATTGTTCTTAAATTGAGGATTCTTTTCGCAAGAAAAAAAAAGGATAGTTTTCATATAAGTGCCTAATTTATTTTCGGATAATATAGCACTTTTTATCTTTAATTATAGAATTACTTAAATTCTGTTAATATGTAATAAGTATGATATAAATAGAAAACATAAAATCATTAATCAACAGAGAATTACTATGCAAAATATTAAATTATTAAATTTTATAGATTTAAAACTAGAAGAAAAAGAGATGATTTTAAAATGGAGAAATCATACAGACATTAGAAAATGGATGTATAATCAAGATGAGATAACACTTGATGAACATTTAAGTTTTATAGATAGCTTAAAATCAAGAAAAGATAAATTATATTTTTTACTGAAAAAAGAAGATGAATTTATTGGTGTTATAGATTTTACTCAATTAGCAGAGGAAATAAGTGTTCATATGGGTATTTATTCAAATCCAAATATTAAAGGTAATGGAAAAATACTTTTAAATAAAATAATAGATTATTCTTTTAATGACTTAAAAGTAAAAAAAATTTTTTCAGAAGTTTTTGCTGAAAATAATAAAGCTCATAATTTATATAAGAAATTTAATTTTAAAGATATTTCTGAAAAAATTGTAAATAATAAAAAAGTAATTTGTATGGAGTTAGAAAATGAAAATAGGTAAATTCGATTTACAAAAAGATGGTGTTTATATTATTGCTGAACTTAGTGCAAATCATGGCGGAAAAATTGAAATAGCAAAAGAGACTATAAAAGCTGCAAAAGAAATAGGTGCAAATGCAATAAAACTTCAGACTTATACAGCAGATACTTTGACTTTAAATAGTGATAATGAAGATTTTATTATCAAAGGTGGAACTCTTTGGGATGATAAAAAATTGTATGATTTATACCAAGAAGCTTATTTACCATGGGAATGGCATCAAGAATTATTTGATTATGCTAGAAGTATAGATATAGATATCTTTTCAAGTCCATTTGATAAAAGTGCTGTTGATTTTCTTGAACAATTTAATCCAAGTGCATATAAAA